>Ga0208193_1001225_pt1 | contig 11526 bp, 8 predicted proteins | sample June2015DPH_17_2_FD_184716 | JGI IMG/M metagenome (GOLD analysis project Ga0208193, IMG submission 184716) | Peatland microbial communities from SPRUCE experiment site at the Marcell Experimental Forest, Minnesota, USA - June2015DPH_17_10... | ecosystem: Environmental > Terrestrial > Soil >...
CTCCGGGCTATCATCCTTCAGACAACGAGAGCGAGTGGCAGCAATACCAGCAACTCGGCGAGATCGCTTACACCCACAAGAAATTTCAACAAGGGTTGGCATTTATCAATTCCCACCGGCTGTTGTATGTTCAGCAAACCCTGCGGCGGGTGGTTTACTTGTGGACGGGTTTCTGGAGCCTCAGCCCGCGTTATCTCGAAGAAGAGCCGGCGGATCCCTTGAATATCGTGTTCTGCACAGGCCTGACTCTTTTGACGCTGATGGGATTGGTGCGAGCCTGGCGCATGGACCCGGCTGTCGCGCTGCCGTACGTTCTGGCTTTCCTGTGCTTTCCGGTGATTTACTATTTGACGCATCCGGAAGACTATTACCGGCGGCCGATTGATCCTCAGTTTGTAGCGCTTTCGGCTTATGCCGTCGCATCATGGGTTATGGAACGGAAGCGAAGGTTGGCCACAATCCCGCCGCAGGTTGCGATCGCCACCACCGAATGAGCCAAACTCTCCCTCACCAAGACAAGGCGCTGAATTTTCTTTGGTTGCTATTGTTGACGATGGGCGCCTTGCTGGTGCATGGCTACCATCCCTTCGCCGAAGATGCGGAGATCTACCTGCCGGGCTTGGAAAAGATACTGCATCCTCAGCTGTTCCCTGTCGGACGCGAATATTTCCAGTCGCACGCTAGCCTGACATTCTTTCCCAATGTGGTTGCTTTTTCTCTGCGCGCGACTCACTTGCCAATGGAGGCCGGATTGTTCTGTTGGCATGTGGCGTCCATTTTTTTGCTGCTCCTCGCCTGTTGGGAATTGTCCGGTCTTTTTTTTTCGAGCGCGAAGGCGCGGTGGGGCGGAGTGGGGTTAGTGGCGGCGCTGTTGACAATCCCGGTGGCCGGGACCGCGCTTTACATCATGGACCAGTATATGAATCCGCGAAATCTGGCGGCCTTTGCGGGAATCTTCATGGTGGCGCGAACCCTGGAAAAAAAATATGTGTGGGCGTTTTTGTGGCTGGGCATTGCCGCGTGCTTGCATCCGCTGATGTGGGTGTTTCCATTTTCATTCTGTCTGTTGTTTGTGGTCCTGGACAGATGGGAAACTCATGGGAAAGGCGTGAGCACAGCCGGATTTCCGAACCTATTGTGGCTGTGGATCCCTTTTGCGCCTGCCGCCTCTCCGGCTTATCACGAAGCTGCGAAACGGCACGGCTTTCACTACATCCAGAAATGGGCTTGGTATGAGTTGCTGGGGATCGTTGCGCCCCTGGTGTTGTTCTGGTGGTTCGGTCGGATCGCGCGGCGCAGAGAGTGGCGAATGGTCGAGCGCGTAAGCCACGCCTTCATCTTTTATGGTTTGATCTACTTGGTGGGGGCGGTGGTGTTCGACCTCCCTGCCCGCTTTGAGGCTCTGGCTCGGCTGCAACCCCTTCGCAGCCTGCATTTTCTTTACATCGTGATGTTTATCATGATGGGCGGATTTCTCGGCGAGTACGTCCTCGGAGATCGCGTGTGGCGCTGGCTGGTTTTGTTTGTGCCGCTGAGTACTGGCATGTTCCTAGCGCAACGGTCGCTGTTCCCTGCGAGCGCACACGTGGAGTGGCCAGGCGCCGCGGCTAGAAATCCATGGGAGCAGGCGTTCGTCTGGGCCCGGCAGAACACTCCGGTGGACGCAGTGTTTGCTCTCGATCCCAACTACATGATCCTCGAGGGTGAGGACGAGGTTGGATTTCGATGCCTTGCCGAGAGAAGCCGCCTGGCCGATGCGGTGAAGGATAACGGAGTGGTGAGCATGTTTCCGCCATTGGCCGATCCCTGGTGGGCACAGGTCCAGGACCAGACGCCGTGGAAGGACTTCCATCGGGCAGACTTTTCGCGGTTGAAAAATAAGTATGGAGTGAGTTGGGTAGTCGTCGAACAGCCAGGGGTGGAGGGGATCGATTGTGGGTACGAGAATAAGGCCGTACGAGTTTGCCGGCTTCCGTAGCAAGGGTTGAGGAAGTAACGCAGCGTGACTTCAAGGTGTCCGAGCGCAATGCTCAATCGGCTACAATCTAAACTGGGGGTTAGTTTCTCGAAATGTACAGCGCACAAGCCATTCACGATACCGTTTTGGTCGACGATCGACTGTTTCCCTACGATAAGTGGGAAGCACGACTGCCCGCTTTAGCCAAACAGTACCCTGAGAACAAACCCTACCCGCATATTCTTTTGAAGGATTTTATCGAGCCGGAGGCGGCGCTGGAAATGGCCCGGCAATTTCCCCAGCCTACGAGCGATGCCTGGACTCAGTACAAACACGCCAACGAAAATAAGCTGGGGATGGCGAAGCGTCAGCTGTTTCCGCCTGCCCTGGCGGCCGTTACCGACGAACTGAACTCGCCTGAGTTTGTGGCGTGGATTTCGGAGTTGACCGGAATTCCCGGCCTGATGGCGGATCCCATGTTGGAGGGTGGTGGCCTGCACCAATCGGGGCGCGGCGGTTATTTAAATGTTCATACCGATTTCTCGGTGCATCACTTTCACGGAAAGTGGCACCGGCGGGTCAATCTGATTCTGTATTTGAATCCGGGATGGAATGAGGAGTGGGGCGGGACGCTTGAATTGTGGGAAAAAGATATGGCGCGTTGCGCGGCGAGGTATCCACCACTGCTGAATCATGCGCTTATTTTCACCACCGACGAGCGGTCGTTGCATGGCTTCCCTGATCCGCTCACCTGTCCCGCGGGTGAATCTCGCAAGAGTCTTGCGTTGTACTACTACACGGTTGAGCAGGGCGAGAAAGTCGCGGTGCACTCCACCGATTATTTTGCCCGGCCACAGGACGGCTGGATGAAGTCGACGATGATCTGGCTGGACAAGAAGGCGGTCGATTTGTACTCGCGCGCGAAAGCAAGATTTGGTTTCTCCGATGACTTTGCCAGCAAGGTGCTGGGATTTTTGTCAGGCAAGAAATAAATTCAGGAAACCGGGATGTCCCCCAAGCGAACACTTTTCGAGAAGATCTGGAATGCGCATCTCGTAGCCCAGCCAGGCGGCCGGTCGCCGATCATTTATATCGATCTGCATCTGGTGCATGAAGTGACTTCGCCGCAGGCCTTCGAGGGTTTGCGGGTTGCGGGGAGAAAAGTGCGCCAGCCTTCGCGGACCGTGGCCACGGTTGACCACAACATTCCGACCGAGCCGCGTGGCACTCCGATTACCGATCTCATTGCCGCCAAGCAGATCGCGGCGCTCCAGGCCAACTGCAGAGAATTTGGGGTGCGGCTGTTTGACATGGATTCGCCGGAGCAGGGAATTGTGCATGTGATTGGGCCGGAACTAGGGCTGACGCAGCCGGGGATGACCATCGTCTGCGGGGATAGCCACACCAGCACGCACGGAGCTTTCGGTGCGCTGGCTTTTGGCATTGGAACTTCGGAAGTGGAGCATGTGCTGGCGACGCAGTGTCTGGCTCAGCAAACGCCGAAGACGATGAAGCTCGATGTGCGCGGGCAGCTGGCGGACGGGGTCACGGCGAAAGACCTGGCCCTTGGGATCATCGGGCAGATTGGTACGGACGGCGCGACCGGGCACGTGATTGAGTACGCCGGCGAAGCGGTTCGCGGACTTTCGATGGAAGGCCGCATGACCCTGTGCAACATGAGCATTGAGGCGGGCGCCCGAGCCGGAATGGTGGCGCCGGATAAGACGACGTTGGCTTATGTTGAGGGAAGGCGCTTCGCGCCTCGCGGTAAAGACTGGGAGAAGGCAATAGAAAACTGGCTCAGCCTGCCTACGGAGGAAGGCGCGGTGTTCGACAAAGTGGTGGCGATTGATGCGGCTCAGCTTTGTCCGTTCGTGACCTGGGGGACGAATCCAGCAATGGTGGCTCCGGTCACGGGCCGCGTGCCCGAGGTTAGCAGTTTGAAAGAAGCCGACCGGCGTTCAACCGAGCTGGCTTTGCAGTACATGGGGCTGGAGCCGGGCAAGCGCATTGAAGACATTGGGATCGACCGCGTGTTTATCGGATCGTGTACGAATTCACGGCTCGAGGATCTGCGGGCGGCGGCTCGGGTTGCGAAAGGCAATCATGTGAGTGCGAAGGTGCGCGCCATGGTGGTGCCGGGATCCCAGACGGTGAAGCGCGCAGCGGAGCAGGAAGGACTGCACCAGATTTTTCTGGATGCCGGCTTCGAGTGGCGCGAGTCGGGGTGCTCCATGTGCTTGGGAATGAATCCTGACATTTTGCAGCCGGGCGAGCGCTGTGCTTCGACCAGCAATCGGAACTTTGAAGGACGGCAGGGACGCGGCGGGCGCACTCATCTGGTGAGTCCCATGATGGCGGCGGCGGCGGCGATTGCGGGGCATTTCACGGACATTCGGAATTGGAAGTTTCAGTGAACCTTCGATGGCGGGGCCTTCAGGGGCTAAAGCCTATTCCATTCGTGCATTTCTTATCGCGGAGCGGGAAGCGCTGCGCCACCCCAAAGCGATGCCTTGTAGTTGGCCCGAAGAGGGAGACTGAATGAAACCGTTTGGCGTACATCGCGGGCTGGTAGCGCCGCTGGATCGAGTGAACGTGGATACCGACCAGATCATCCCTAAACAGTTTTTGAAGCGGATCGAGCGCACCGGCTTTGGCCAGTTTTTGTTTTACGACTGGCGCTTTGCCGCGGACGGGAAGAAGAATTCCGGTTTCGTGCTGGACGAGCTTCGCTACGCGGGCGCGAGCGTTCTGGTCGCGGGAAAGAATTTTGGCTGCGGATCCTCGCGGGAGCACGCGGTGTGGGCGCTGGCGGATTTCGGCTTTCGCGCCGTAATTTCTTCTTCCTTTGCCGACATCTTCGCCAATAACAGTACCAAGAATGGATTTCTGACGGTGCGCCTGAGTGACGCTCAGGTCGCTGACTTGATTCGTCGAGCCAGTGAGATCCATGATTATCAATTGACCATCGACCTGGAACGGTGCCAGGTGCGTGACGATCAGGACTTCTGTGCCAAGTTCGAAATCGATGAATTCGTTCGCCATTGTCTGCTCGATGGACTGGATGATATTGGCCTTACTCTTCAACACGACGCGGAGATTGCCGCCTTTGAAGCCTTGCATCCAGTGGCATCTGCGCTGCAAAGGCGGCAACCGTAAACCGAAGGCAAAAGCTCAAAAGCTAAAGACCTGTAAAACAGAGTGCGCAAGGCGAGAAGCCGGTGGATGCGATCTACGAAGCTTGCCTGCTGCGCCTTCGGCCAATCGTCCTGACCACGATGGCGGCTCTGCGCCGGCCTGCCACTGGCATGGGGCACGGATCGTCCCCTGGGCATCACCATTTTCGGTGGGCTCAGGGTCAGCCAGGCGCTGACATTGTTTACTACTGCCGTCGTGTCTGTTGATCGGACCGATTGCGGCTGGCATTGCGCGGCGAAGATGTGTCTTTATCGGCGGTCCCACGCCGAGCCCGGCCCACTCCGCGGATGGGTGTTTCGCACCTTCGAAGCGACAAACAATCGGAGAGCCGGCCTGGGTGCAACCCGGCTTCAGGAGCAGTGCATCGCACCAGTCAGTCAGGAAATATGGATGCGCGGTGGTGGTGCAGTTTGGCTTGCGCGTCAGGCTGGTTAAGCGGGAGATCCCTGTCGGCTTTGCTCAGGGCAGGCTCCTCGCTCCGCCTGAAAAACGGCTGCGCTGGAGATGGCGCCTTAGTCTAGGGCAGAAAACCAAGCCGCACCGCTGCCGAAAGCTGGGCCACGATCCCCCTTTTGCTTGCGCTGACCGTATGATAAGAATGTTGCGGATCCATGCCGATTTCCCGGCGGCCCGGTATTATTGTTCTTCGCTTTCAAATTCTCTCAGGAGTTACGGATGCTTCAAAAGGCATTGGTCCTGGTATTTGTGATGGCAAGCGTTGCGAGTTTCGTCAGTTGCGGCAAAACCGCGAATCACTTTATGTACGCCACGATTCCGGCGGCAAATCAACTGATGGTCTGGCGGGAAGACCCCTTCTCAGGAGTGCTGACCCAGCTTGCGGAGAGTCCCTACACAGTGGGCAGCGGAGATCAAGCTGTGGTTGCCCATCCATCGGGGAAATACTTGTATGTCGCGAACCCCGGCCAGGGTGAAAATGATGTGTCGCAGTTCGCCATTAACAGCGACGGAACGATCACCGAGGTCTTCCCCAGGCAGCCGACGGGTACGGCGCCGATTCTACTGGCCATGGATCCTGGGGGGAATTTTTTGTATGTGGCGAATGCCCTGTCGAGCAACATCTCGGTTTACTCGATCGCGCCGAGCACGGGTGTGCTGACGCAGATCGTCGGTTCTCCGTTTCTGATCAATTTGTCCGCCAAGAGCATGCAGATATCGCCGTCGGGCAATTTTCTTTATGTCAGCGCCCCGAGTTCGAAGACTGGGGTCATCGCAGCCTTCAGTGTGACCGCAGGGGTGGTTTTAACGAATCCGGTTGGCTTGACCGACACCGCGGATAATGATCCTTCGGGTATGGCGATTGATCCCACTGGCTCCTTTCTGTACACCGCGAACACGAGCGCGGATTCAATCTCCATTTATTCGATTGCTTCATCGGGCACGCTGACGCAGGTTGCGCAGTCTCCGCTGGATGATGCTTTTCAGCATCCGGTTGCCCTGACCGTGGACCCTAAAGGCGGCTTTCTCTATGTAGCCAATCAGGGGTCGAACAACGTTGCGACGTACTCGCTTACCTCGGGCACTGGTTTTCCGGTGGTCGTTACCGACTCCCCTTTCGGCACCGAGAGCCAGCCCAGTTTTGTACTGATGGATCCCAATGGGAGCTACTTATATGTGGGGAATCAGGGCGGATCCTCGGGCGTGCAAGCATTCGGCAATGCCAGCGGAAGCTTGAACTCCATCGCAAGTTATCAGGTTGGGAACACTCCTACTTCGATGGTGATCATACAGTAGCTGGACCAAGCATCGCGGAAGGGATTCTAGCTTCGAGCCGTGGCGAATGCGAAGAGGACGAAATTGTCCTTTCTCGTTTTTACGGAGCGATGACAAACAAAAATCCTCAACTCTGCGACAATATGTACTCCGGCACAAGGCATTCTGTTGCGACTGCAACGGGGATGCCGGCCACCGAATCGAGAAAGGCATCTCAGATTCGGTCGGCTCGGGGGCGGGTTCCGTGCCGAGACCAAGATCAGGACTCAGAACCCATGAAGATTGCAAGCGCGGCTAGCGCGTTCCCAAAGCATTACTACTCCCAGAAGGTTCTCTTAGACCGCCTGCAAGATTATTGGGGTGCCCAACTCAAGAATCCTTTGTTGCTGGCGCGCTTGCACCGCAACGTGACGGTGGACGGGCGCTACCTCGCGATTCCCGCCGAGCAGTATGTGGATATCAAGACCTGGGGAGAGGCCAACGATATCTGGATCAGGGTTGCGCAGGAATTGGGAGAACAGGCGCTCTGCCTCGCGCTTCATAACGCCGGGATGAAGCCGCAGGACTTGGGAGCGCTGTTGTTCACGACGGTCACTGGAGTGGCCAGCCCATCCATTGACGCTCTGCTTATCAATCGGATGGGGCTTCCCGCGAATATTCGCCGCACTCCGATTTTTGGGCTGGGATGCGTGGCCGGCGCGGCGGGAATCGCACGCGCCTCGGACTACGTGCGTGCCTATCCCTCGCAGGCAGCGGCCCTGGTATCGGTCGAGCTTTGTTCGCTCACCTTGCAGCGAGAAGATTTATCGGTAGCCAACCTGATTTCGTCTGGACTTTTCGCCGACGGCGCAGCCGCCGTGATTGTGACCGGCGAGGACTTCGCATCGGATGGCGAAATTAACGGACCCAGGATTCTCGCGACGCGCTCGGTTTTTTATCCCTCCACGGAGGACATGATGGGCTGGAACATCTCCGAAAAGGGCTTCCGCATCCTACTTTCGACCGAGGTTCCAAATCTGATTCGAGAAAACTTGGGGCGGGATGTTGACGCTTTTTTGGCCGATAACGGCCACCAGCGAAGCGACCTCAAGAGTTGGGTTCTGCACACCGGCGGACCCAAAGTGCTGGATGCTTCCGCCACGGCGCTGGGTTTGCACAATGGAGAACTGGATGCCTCGTGGGCTTGTTTGCGCAGGGTAGGAAATCTTTCTTCGGCCTCCGTTCTGGTTGTGCTCGAGGACGTGATGAAGAACCGGCGTCCGGAACCCGGCACACTGGGCCTGCTTGCCGCCATGGGTCCCGGATTTTGTTCCGAGCTTCTGCTTTTGCAATGGTGAGAGTGCGTAGTTGCTGAACTCGACGGATGTGTTCGTAATTGGTGGGGGCCCGGCAGGTCTGGCGGCGGCAATTGCCGCGCGGCAGCAAGGATTCCGCGTGGTAGTCGCGGATGGAGCCAAGCCGCCGATTGACAAAGCTTGTGGCGAAGCCCTGATGCCGGAGGCGATTGCGGCGCTCGAAGGGCTCGGAGTTACGCTGCCGGCCGAGGATTGTTCTCCCTTGCATGGAGTTCGCTTTCTTAGTTCTGGATTGTCCGCGGAAGCGGTCTTTCCGTACGGTTGTCTCGGCTTATCGGTCCGCCGAACCGTCTTGCATCGGATCCTGATTCAACGTGCCGCAGCGTTGGGGGTCGAACTGTTGTGGCAAACCGCGGTTACCGGAGTTTCGGGAGACAACGTCGAGTTGGCACATCGCAGCTTCCGGTGTTCTTGGATCATTGGCGCCGATGGATCCAACTCGCGGGTGCGGCGCTGGTCCAAACTTGACTCCCATTCGCGAAGCGGCCTTCGCTATTCTTTTCGCAGGCATTACCGGGTCGCACCCTGGACTGATCGCATGGAAATTTATTGGGGAAAGCACAGTCAAGGATATGTGACCGCTGTGAGCAACCAGGAAGTTTGCGTGGCTGTAGCGTCGCGCAATCACGATCTTCGCCTGGAAAAATCTTTGCCTGAGTTTCCTGAACTCAATGCGCGTTTGCGCGGAGCTGAGACCACCTCCGCGGAACGGGGCGCGCTTACGGCCAATCGTAAACTGAGCCGAGTCTGGCAAGGGAAGGTTGCGTTGGCCGGCGACGCGTCGGGCACGGTCGATGCGATTACGGGCCAAGGACTCGGTCTTTCTTTCCGCCAGGCTGTGGTGCTGGCGGACTCTCTCCGCAGCGGCAATCTTGCCGCGTACCAAACCGCCCACCGAGAACTGGCGCTGCGACCACGGTGGATGGCGCGCTTGATGTTGACCCTTGAAGGCCGTCCCCGGCTTCAGCAGCGTACTCTGCAAGTCTTGCGTAGCCGTCCTGAGATTTTCCGCAGGCTGCTGGCTCTACACGTGGGAAAACTGTCCCCGATTCATCTGGCGGTAGATGGGCTCACCTTAGGATGGGGATTGCTGACCGCCTAGCCCATGAAACAACAGTCTCAGGGTTTGTGCCGAAATTATTCGCACTGGGCTATCCTGGCGGCCTTATTTCTGCCCATCACCCTGGTTACGGCGGCCGCGCAGGACGCGGCGCTGCAGTTGGATCCACAGCACACCAGGGTTTACTTCACCCTCGGCGATGCGCTGCACACGGTTCGAGGAAGCTTCCAACTCAAGCGCGGCGCACTGCAGTTCGATCCCGTCTCGGACAAGCTTACCGGCGAAATCATGGTGGATGCGAAGAGCGGCCAAAGCGGCAGCGAGATGCGTGACCGGAAAATGCATCGTGAAGTGCTGGAGAGCGATCGCTACCCGGAAATTGTGTTCCGTCCAGAGCGGGTCGAGGGGACCGTCTCGTTTTCCGGAAACTCCTCAGTCAAGGTACACGGAATATTCACGATCCACGGGACGGACCATGAACTGACTGCTCCTGCTGAAGTGAAGATGGCCCCGGGTTATTGGACCGCGACGCTGCATTTTGCGGTGCCTTACGCGCAGTGGGGGCTCAAAAATCCGAGTACGTTATTCCTACGGGTCAACGATACGGTCGACATCGACCTGACGGTTTGGGGAAACCTGAGTCGACCCTGAACTCATCGACTGCTTCGATCGGTTGCTTCGGTCAGTATCCATCTTGGGGCGCGAGCCCCTTGCCTTCCGTGCATTCGTAGACTCGGCCGGGAGAGAGATTCTTGAACTCTTCCACTCCGCCGCTGGGCCAGTGGATGACGACGCTTTCCACGCGATCGCGTTTTTCCAGACCGAAGGTGAGGGGAAGCTCGGATTGCGATAAATAGCTGGATCCGCTCTTCACCAAGCGAGTCTGGCTCAATCCACTGGAGACAATGCGCACGGTGGCCCCGATTCCATCGCGGTTCGACTTGGTACCGACAAGCCGGAAACGAATGCTGCGATTTCCGGCGAGTTGGTCGTTCCGGTACAGATAGGCGCTGCCATTGTTGGTGGTCAGCAAGAGATCGAGATCGCCATCACGGTCGTAGTCGCCGTAAGCGAGGCCGCGTCCGACCTTGGGCCGCTCGAAGCCTCCTCCGAGTTCACCGGCGACATCGTGAAACTTCCCTTGTCCATCGTTTAGAAATAATAGCGGCGGCTGAGCGTAGCCGACATTGCCGCGAATGTTGCGTACCGTTTCATCGATGTGACCGTTCGCTACCGCAAGATCGAGCCAGCCGTCGAGGTTGGCGTCGAGGAAAGTACACCCGAAGCCCAGACGATTCTTCGAGGCCATACCCACGCCCGCCTGCGCTGCGACGTCTTCGTAGGTTTTTCCCTCGAACTGATACAAGCCGATCATCTCGTTGTCGAAATTTGTAATCGCGACACCCGGCCTCCCGGAGTTCGTGAAATCGGCGATATCGACGCCCATCCCTGCGCGGGCCTTTCCTTCGCTGCTGAAGGCCAATCCGGCCTCGACGGCAGCGTCTTTGAAAGTTCCGTTGCGTTGGTTGCGATAAAGCTTGTTGGGTTGGGTGTCATTGGCGACCAGCAGATCGGGCCAGCCGTTCTGCTCGTCATCGAGCATGGCGACACCCAGGGATTTCGAACTGCTGTCGAAGATGCCGCTGGAGGCAGTGACATCTTCGAAGGTTCCATTCCCGCGATTGTGAAACAGCCAGCAGGTTTCTCCACGATAAGCTTCCGGCGTGCAATAGGATTTGTGTTTGCCGTCGAGGCTGCAGAAAACGTCGTGCTCGGGCGACCACTTCACGTAGTTGCAGACAAACAGATCGAGCAGGCCGTCGCGGTCGTAATCGAACCACAACGCAGAGGTGCTGAAGGCCTGACGCTTGCCTAACCCACTGGAACTGGTTACGTCGACGAAGGTGCCCCTGCCAGTGTTGTGGAACAGACGGTTCTGTCCCACACAGGTGACGAGAATGTCGGGAAAGCCGTCTTTGTCATAGTCGCCAACGGCGACGCCCATGCCATACATTTCAATATCCAGTCCGGCGCGAGTAGTGACGTCGGTGAAGGTTCCGTTCCCGTTGTTGCGATACAGGCGCAGCGTGGAGCGGTGTTGCTTGTGGCCGGGCCAATCCATTCCGTTGATCAGTAGTATGTCCTGCCAGCCGTCGCGATCGTAATCCAGGAAAGCGCAACCCGAGCCGAGCGTCTCGGGCAAAAGCTTGCCTCCGTACGCGCCC
>Ga0208193_1001227_pt1 | contig 11503 bp, 9 predicted proteins | sample June2015DPH_17_2_FD_184716 | JGI IMG/M metagenome (GOLD analysis project Ga0208193, IMG submission 184716) | Peatland microbial communities from SPRUCE experiment site at the Marcell Experimental Forest, Minnesota, USA - June2015DPH_17_10... | ecosystem: Environmental > Terrestrial > Soil >...
GGAGCAATATCGCCGACATGTCGTCGACTATCCGTACAAGGACCCGCCGGGAACGATCCTTGTCGATTCCGACGCGCGTTATCTTTATTACGTCCAACCGGAAGGCAAGGCGATCCGCTACGGCGTTGCGGTGGGAGAGGAAGCGATGGCTTGGTCTGGCGTCGCTACAGTTGGCCGGATGGCGCAGTGGCCCGATTGGATCCCGACCCCGGAAATTCAGGCCCGTCTTGGCCCTTACCCAGCTCGTGTTCCAGGAGGCCCGGCTAATCCGCTAGGTGCGCGCGCGCTGTACCTTTATGAGCGCAACAAGGACACGCTGTATCGTATTCACGGTACCAACCAGCCGGAATATATTGGGCAGGCTGTGTCATCCGGCTGCATCCGCATGACGAACGAGGACGTCATCGATCTCTTTGATCGGGTGAAGGTGGGCGCAAACGTTGTCGTCCTCGCGCCGGGTCAGAGCGGAGGGAGCGGGCCAACTGTGGGTCGCCGTCTTTTATAAGGTTGGTGGCGGTCGCGGTTCCTCGCTGCGCGCCGTTGGCCTGCTCGGCGACCGCTCGTTCAAGCTCGTCGGCGAGGACGCCGTAAACTATCACATTCCTGCCGAATTCTGTCGGCTGGCGAGACCGTGAAGGGCGGTCGCCACGGACACAAGTTATTCACAGGCCTGTCAAATTAGAAGCCTACGGTATCCTCTTGGGGATTATGTAAGATTCGGCGGGGGCATGGGAGTTATGCACATGCCAACTGGTTGGACCATAACGACGATCGAAACCGCTCTGTTTGTGGCTGCGGTGCTTGGTTTGGCCGGCGCAGGAGCGTGGGCATCGGTTATCAGCTAACGCCTGCACGTTATGAGTTCACAGGGTCAAGTTTTTGCAGATTGCTATCTGAATTCCCCGACCAGGAAGTCGACGAGCGCGCGCACTTTGGTCGATGGCCGGCGACCGCCGGGAAAAATCGCGTGCACCTCTACCGGCTCAAGTTGGTAGCTGCGAAGAAGCGGGACCAGTGAGCCGGCTTTCACCTCCGGCCCGGCCATCACCGTCGACGCCATCGCGATGCCGAGCCCCGCCATCACGCTGGCAAAGGCGCCGGGGCCTGAATCGGTGTGAATCCTGCCGCGCACATCGACCGACACTTCCGTGCCGTTCTTCGTGAACGACCAGCTATCGCGACCGAAGTTGCCGGGGCCGAAAATGCAATCATGCGATGCCAGATCGGCGGGCGTCTTGGGTATGCCGCGTGTCTTCAAATAGGCCGGCGACGCTACGAGCATCCTCTCAAGCGTTTGCAGCTTGCGCGCACCGAACGTCGAATCGTCCAACGCGCCGAGGCGAATGGCGAGGTCGGCGCCTTCCGCAACGAGGTCTTGCCGTGCATCGACGACCGTCATTTCAACCTGCAGCATGGGATGCGTGGCGAGGAATTTCGGCAGGCGCGGGATGATCTCGCGCGTTCCATAGAGAACCGGTATGGCGAGGCGAATGAGGCCCCGCAGCGAATCCAATCCGCGCGCAGCGTCTTCGGCATCCTCGATCTCGGTGAGGATTTCGCGGGCGCGATCGAGAAACAGCGCGCCTGCATCGGTCACCGTGATCTGGCGTGTCGTGCGCAGCAGCAGTTTGACGCCGAGCCTTGCCTCAAGCTCGCCGATGATGCGCGAGACCGATGGCTGCGACAGGCCGAGTTCGCGCCCGGCGCGCGAGAAGCTCCCGCTTTCCGCCGCCCGCACAAAAACGGCTAATTCCTGCAGCCGGTTATTCATTTGAGATACAAATATATATTGTCCGCATTTGCCGTGTACCCCATTTTTTATAAATGAGCCAGATTTTGCAGGCCAACCCAACCAACACTGGCCAACCCAACGGAGACATTCCCATGGCCCTGCAAGACCGCCTCGACGCCTTCAAAGCCGATTTCGAATCCGGCCGCTGGATATTCAAGCCAAGCCGGGAAGCGATCGACACCATGCATCGCGCGACCGTCGAACTGATCGCGAGCGCCCAGGCGCAACGCGCCAGGAAAGCCGGCGATGTCGCACCGGAATTCACGCTCAACGATCCCGACGGCAAGCCTGTTTCGTCGCGCGAACTGCTCGCGCGTGGACCGCTGGTACTTTCGTTCTATCGCGGCGCCTGGTGCCCGTACTGCAATTTCGAACTGCAGGCGCTGCAAGCCGCACTTCCGGAAATCACCGCCCGCGGCGCGAGCCTTGTTGCGATTTCGCCGCAGACCGCGCCGAACAGCCGCAAGTCGCAGCGTGACAACAAACTCGGCTTTCCGATCCTGAGCGACGTGAAAAGCCAGCTGGCCGATGCGTTCGGCATCCGCTTCAGGCTGCAGGACTATCTGATCGAACTCTACAAGAGCTTCAAGAACGACCTGCCGGCGTTCAACGACGATCCGGCCTGGGTGTTGCCGATGCCGGCGCGTTACGTGATCGGCACCGATGGCATCATTGCCTATGCCGAGGTGAACCCCGACTACACCGAGCGTCCGGATCCTCTGGAATTGCTGCCGGTCCTCGATCGCCTGACGGCGAGCCGGGCGGCCTGAAATATTCCGAGCCGGCGCGTCAGGCGCCGGCTCCCCCAAATCGAGAATTTCACATGCGGCGGCGTCGCCGAACGGCTTCGTGCGCCCAAAGCAAGGGATCGTGTCATGTCCAAACTGACTGGAAAAATCGCTGTCATCACCGGTGGTTCAAGCGGTATTGGCCTCGCGGCGGCGAAAAGGTTCGTCGAGGAGGGCGCTCATGTGTTCATCATGGGACGCCGCCAGAGCGAACTCGACAGGGCCAAAGCCGAAATCGGCCGTAACGTTACGACCGTGCAGGGGGACGTCGCCGAACTCGGTGATCTCGACCGGCTCTATCAGACGGTGAAAGATCAAAAAGGCGCGCTCGATATCGTGGTCGCCAGCGCCGGGTTCGTCGAACGCGTCCTCACCCGGGAGGCAACGCCGGCGCATTTCGACAAGACCTTCGGCATCAATGCACGCGGCGTTTATTTCACCGTGCAAAAAGCGTTGCCTTTGATGCGCAAGGGTGGATCGATCGTGCTGGTGTCCTCCGGCCTCCATCTGAAAGGCCTGCCCGAGCACGGCACCAAGGCGGCCGTGCGTTCCTTTGCGCGGACCTGGGCGATGGAACTGAAGGACCGTGGAATTCGCGTCAACACGCTTTCGCCGGGCGCGGTCGACACGCCGATCATCGACGGTCAGTTCAAGACGAAGGAAGAGGCTGATGGCGCGCGCGACTTCTTCTCGACGATCACGCCGCTCGGCCGCATCGGCCGGCCCGAAGAGATGGCATCGGCTCTCTTGTTCCTGGCCTCTGACGACTCTAGTTACAGCACCGGCATCGATCTTGTCGCCGATGGCGGCATCACGCAGGTGTAAGCGAGCCTTTCGCACGTTGAGGGGATCGGCGGGATGCCGTCGATCCCCTATGCGAGGCGACGAGGTGCCTCATCGCCGAGACCTGACTCTTTTGCTCGCAAGACGCCATGGCGATGCTATAAGGCCGCTATCTGGGTCGGGACAGGTGCGAGCCGATGTCAAAACAGTCGATGCGCGAAGAGGCCGAGCGCCTGATCCGCGAGGCCATGGCGCGCAAGCCGCTGGTCGTCAAGGAAGGCAATACCCGCATCGAAGCGATTTGCGGAAAATGCGGCGCGCCGAACCGCGTCTCCGCCGAACGTGGCGTGACGCGGGCGAAATTTGCCTGCAAGCAGTGCGGACACAAGCAAGAGACGTTGTAGGTCTCAGCCTTGCTTCACGAAGCTGGCGAAGGCCTCGGCATAATCCGGATGCCAGCGCGACAGGGCAGGGCGGTTTTCAACGATGTCTCCCGCCGCCCAGAGAATTCTCCGCTCGTCGAGGCGTCTCGGCACGTCGTTGTCCGGGCAGAGGATATAGAAATCTCCGTCTTCCAGCCGTTCGGTCATGAAGTCGACGGTTTGCTCGGCCGTCCAGGCGGCGGCGGGTTTTTCGGTGCGGCCCTTGGCGGTAAGACCCGTAAACACGAAGCCGGGAATGAAGAGGTGCGCCGTAATGAGGCCGCCTTTGGTGTTGCGCAACTCGTGTTCGAGCGCCTCGGTGAAGGCTTTCACGCCGGCTTTCGCGACGTTGTAGGCGGGATCGCCGGGCGGGGTGGTAATGCCCTGCTTTGAGCCTGTGTTGATGATGAGGCCCGGCCGGCCGCGTTCGATCATGCGGGGTGCAAAGATCTGCGAGCCGTGGATCACGCCCCACAGGTTGACGGCCAGAATCCGCTGCCAGTTTTCCGCAGGCCCGAACATCCCGCTGCCCGGCTGAATGCCGGCATTGTTCATCAGCAGATCCGTGCCGCCGAACCGGTCACGCACGGCGGCTTCCAGCTTCGACACCTCTTCGGACCGGCTGACATCGACCGACACGGTCATGACATTGGCGGACCCGCCTGGCGACGCCGCCACCAATTCGGCCTCGGCGGCCGCAAGGCGATCATTGCCCAGATCGGCGACACATACCCTCATGCCGAGGGATGCGAACTTTCGGGCGGCGGCAAAGCCGATTCCGCCTGCGCCTCCGGTGATGACGGCGACATGATCGGGTGACAGTACAGGATGAGGCATGAGTTTATCTCAACGATGGATGAGGACTGTTACGAACTTCGGAAAAAGAGCGCCAGACCTGTTGCGGTGACATCATCTTGATCGCAAATTGTGGCAGACACATTCTAGAGGGCGCGCATCACATGATCTTTCCTCATCTGTTTTCACCGCTTCAGGTCGGTCCGTACCAGCTTGCGCATCGCGTCGCGATGGCGCCGCTGACACGGATGCGCGCGGACCGGTCGAGTTTCGCGCCGCGGGCGCTGAATGCGGAATATTACGCGCAACGCGCCACGCCTGGCGGCTTGCTGATCGCGGAAGCTTCGCCCGTCATGGTAACCGGTCGCGGCAATCCCGGCACACCCGGCATCTATTCGGAGGCGCAAATCGCCGGATGGCGCGGTGTGGTCGATGCCGTGCACGCCAAGGGCGGCTTGATCTTCCTCCAGCTCTGGCATGTCGGTCGCGTCTCACATTCTTCGTTCCAGCCCGGCGGCGCGTTGCCGGTCGCGCCTTCTGCTGTGCCGATCACAGGCAGCGGCATGCTGGCGATGACCGCCGACGGCAAGATGGCGCCGTACGAGACGCCGCGGGCGCTTGCGACCGAAGAAGTCGGACAAGTCGTCGAGGCGTTCCGGCAGGCCGCTGACAACGCCAGGCAAGCCGGTTTCGACGGCGTCGAGATCCACGGCGCCAACGGCTATCTGCTCGAACAGTTCCTGCAATCGCATACCAATCTGCGAACCGACAAGTACGGTGGATCGATCGAGAATCGCGCACGGCTGCTCCTGGAAATCGCGCAGGCCGCGATCGGGGTGTGGGGCTCGAATCGCGTTGGCGTGCGCCTGTCGCCCTATGGAGTCGCGAACGGCAGCGGCGAGGCGGAGCCGATGCCGCTTTATACGCACGTGGTCAAGGCGCTCGATCAATTCGGCCTCGCTTACTTGCATTTCATCGAGCCGCGCTCGAGCGGGGCGGGCCGTGCCGAAGTGAACTGGCAGAACGTGCCGTCGGCGATGGCGTTGTTCCGGCCGCTCTGGCGCGGGGTTTTGATCTCGGCCGGCGGATTTACCGGCGAGGCCGCGGAGGCTGCGATTGCGCAGGGCCATGCCGACGCGATCGCCTTCGGCCGCATTTTCATTTCCAATCCCGACCTGCCGCGTCGTTTGCAACACGGCTTCCCGCTCACGCCCTATAACCGCGCCACTTTCTATGGCGGTGAGGCGGCCGGATACACGGATTACCCGGCTTATGGCGAGTTGGAATCGGCTTGATACTGTTATTGCGAGGAGCGTGAGCGACGAAGTAATCCAGTCTACAGTGATAAGGGCTGGATTGCTTCGCGGAGCCTGTCATCGGGCGCGCATTCGCGCGACCCGTTGGCTCGCAATGACGCGAATAGGTGGGAAGGAATGTTCTGAGCGCGCCGCGGCCTATTGGCCGCGTTTCAGGCTCAACTTCTGTTGTGCGGCAGTATCAGGCGGCAGCTCTTTATCGCCCTTGGGATAGTCGTTGGCGTCCAGCAGGAAGGCGGCGAGGTCGGCATAGCTCTGGTCGGTGAGGCTGCCCGGCCGGTCCGGCGGCATCTTCGCCTTCATGAAGGCCACGAGGCCTGCCGCCGAGCCGCCGCCCCAGTGCTGCTTGAAGTACTTTCCATTCAGCGGCGCGCCGCCGAATTCGCCGTTGTCAAGCGTATCGCCGTGGCACTGGACGCAGCGATCCGCATAGATGTCGGAGCCGCGCGTCACCTGATCCGCCGTGAAGCTCACCGGTGCCGTTCCGCCCGCGCCGTTGGCTGTTGCGGTCGCCGGCGCACCGCCGCCGGCCGTGCCTGAGCGCAATGCATAAACCTGCGCTGACGTGAGCGGCGCCGCGCGCAGAGTCTTGATCTCATCGGCCGTGAAAGGCTTGAAACCTGCCGGCAGCGATTGGCCGTTGTCCCATGCCGTGCTGACGTAATTAAGCACGCCAGCGATGTCATCGTCGCTGAGGGTGTTCCACGCCGGCATGGCGCCGGCGAAAGCGTTGCCGTTGACGCTGATCTCGCCCTCGAGGCCAAACAGCAGAACCTTGCCGATATAGCTGCGCCCGTCCGCTTGCTTCAGGAGATCGGGAACATGCCTGGCGAGCGGTGGAAAGGCCCCGGCCATGCCCGTGCCGCCTGCCTGATGGCAGGCGGCACAGTTGGCCGCGAAAACGCGCGATCCCGCGTCAGCGCCGGCCCCGCCGCTTTGCGCCTGCGCCGGCAGCGCTGCCGCCAGCAAAACGATGGCGGTGAACGCTATGGGAAGGGCAGGGCTGGCGAGGCGTCGTTGCATCACTTGCTTTCAGGTAGCGCGAAGACGAACAGCGCGGAGCCGCCATCGGGGACGGCAATCTCCGGCGCGAGTGTGGCCAGCGAACGCGCGTGGCTCGATCCGTTGCCGACCGCGACCGCGACATACTGCCGACCCTTTACCGAGTAGGTGATGGGGAAGGAGTTGACGATATTCGAGGCGCGCATCTGCCACAGAATCTTGCCGGTCTTGTCGTCGTAGGCGCGGAAGTAGCGGTCCAGCGCGCCGGCGAATACCAGGCCGCCGCCGGTCGTGAGCGCGGCACCGGTTTGCGGCGCGCGTGTGCGGTCGGACCACACGGCTTTCTGGGTGAACAGGTCGACACCGTCCATGCGGCCGATCTTGCCGTCGCTGTTCGGAACCTGTCCGCGCGCGAAGATCGCGCGGCTGCCGCCGGTGTAGCTCTTGCCTTCCTCGATCGGAATCGGGGTCGTATCCGAGCAGTACTCATTCAGCGGGATGTACAGCATGTGCGTGCGCGGGCTGTAGGCGGTGGCCGGCCAGCCGCGGCTGCCGGGGTCCGCCGGGCAGTTGGTGGTGGTCTGGCCGATATGCGGCACGGCGTCCTGATTGATCGTCTTGGCGCCGGTCTTCGGATCGATCGCCGAAACCACGTTCTGGTACACCGTCTGCTTGGACCACAACCACTGGCCGTTGGTGCGGTCGAGCACCTCGATGATGCCGAGCTTGCCGACGGTGACCATCGCCTTGCGCACTTTGCCGTCGACGGGAATGTCGACCAGTACGCGCTCATAGGCGTAATCGAGGTCCCAGGTGTCGTTCGGCAGGTGCTGGTAGTACCACTTCAGCTTGCCGGTATGCGGGTCGAGGGCAAGCGTCGCGTCGGTGTAAAGGGCGTCGTTGTTGGCGCCTTCCTTTTTCGGCAACAGGCCGCCGATTTCGGCAATGTGCGGATAGGGCTGGCCGACGCCAAGGAAGAGGGTGTCGGTATCGGGATCATAGCTGCCTGAATTCCAGGTCGAAGCGCCGAAGCGCTTTTCCAGCGGCAGGCCGTTCCACGAATCGCCGCCCGGTTCGCCAGGCTGCGCGATGGTGTGGAAGCGCCAGAGCTCCTTGCCGTCGTTGATGTCGTGGCCGGTGACGAAGCAGCCGCCGGGCATGGCGTTGCCGCAGCCGGACATGCCCTGCACGATCACGTTCGAGGCCACCAATGGACCGCCGGTGTAGCGCCAGCCCTTCTTGTAATCCTCGGTCTCATGGTCCCAGATCACCTTGCCGGTCTTGGTGTCCAGCGCGATGATATGGGCATCTGAGGTTGCAACGATCAGCTTGTCGTCGACCATCGCCATGTTGCGCTTGGCGGCGTTGTTGCCGTTCTGGCGCGGGATTTCAGCGGGGATGTCGCGCTTGTACTCCCACAGCAATTCGCCGTTGGTGGCGTCGAGCGCCTGTACCTTGTCGAGCCAGTTGTAGAGGAAGAGCACGCCGTCATGGACCAATGGCGTGGTCTCGGTCGCGCCCGGCGTCATCGCCCAGCTCCAGGCCACCGTCAGGTTTTTCACGTTGTCGGCGTTGATCTGTTTCAGCGGGCTGTACCCCCAGGCATCGTAGGTGCGGCGCCACATCAGCCAGTCGCTATCCGGCGGATTGAGCAGCATCTTCGCCGGCACCGGTGTCAGGGCGCGCAGCGCGCCGTCGTTCTTCGCCGGGGTGACCTGAGGCTTCTTCGATGTCGCAAGCGGGGGCGGCGTCTGCGCCACGGCCGCGGAGATGCCGACCGTACCGGCAGCCAGCGCGCTGGCGAACAACAGTCGTTCAATCAGTTTTGCAACCGGCTTGTGCGTCGGCGTGTTCATCAAGATCTTCCTATATTGATTATTTGGCGGAGGAATGCGGCGGGTGGGGTCTTCGTTATATCAATACGAATATGACAAATCCCGCGCAAGTCTAACCGATTGCTGGTGTGCAGGGCTGCCATGAAGCCGCTTTCTTGCCTCGGACAAGCAAAGTTGATCATGATGTCCCGGCATGGCTTCAGAACACAAGAATTGGAGGCCGGAGGAAACATGAAAAATCGCATCACCGGGCGTTCGGCATTCCTGGCCTTGTTAAAGGACGAGGGCATCACGCACCTGTTCGGCAATCCCGGCACCACCGAACTGCCGATCATGCATGCGCTGAAGGATCATCCCGATCTCACTTATGTGATGGCGATGCAGGAGAGCCTCGTGGTGGCGATCGCCGACGGCTATAGCCGCGCCTCGGGCCGTCTTGTCGCCTGTAACGTCCATGTTGCACCCGGATTAGGCAACGCGATGGGCTCGCTCTACAACGCCCAATTCACCGGTACGCCGATGATCCTGACCGCCGGCCAGCAGGAGCAGGGCCACGGGTTGATGGAGCCGTTGCTGTATGGCCCGCTGGTGCGGATGGCCGAGCCTTTGGTGAAATGGGCGGTCGAGGTGACGCGGCTGGAAGATCTGCCGCGGATCGTGCGCCGCGCCGCCAAGATCGCGACCACGCCGCCGACCGGACCCGTCTTCATCTCGCTGCCGGGCGATATCCTCAATTCGGAAGCTGGTATCGAACTCGGCCGCTCGACCCGTGTCGATGCGCGCGTGAGTCCTTCCGACGAGGCCTTGCAGGCTTTGGTTGCGCGCCTTCTCAAGGCCGAGCGGCCGGTCATCATCGCCGGCGATGAAATCGTGAAAAGCGATGCCTTGCAGGAGGCGGCTCAATTGGCAGAAGCGCTGGGCTGCCCCGCGTTTCAGCAATCGGTGCCTTATGGCGCGCACTTTCTGTCGGAAAGCCCCTGCTTCATGGGCGCGCTGTCGCGCTCGCAGCCGCAGGTGCGCGACGTTCTCGCGCCTTACGATCTCCTGATTGCGCTCGGCGCAGACCCTTTAAGAATGTCGGTCCATAGCGAGGTCGATCCCTTGCCGGAGGGACTATCAATCGTGCAGGTCGGTCTCGTCGATTGGGATCTCGCCAAGAACTATGGTGCCGAGATCGCGCTGAAGGCCGATGTGAGGGAGACGTTGCGGGCACTGGTCCCGGCGTTGAAGGCCAAAGGCGGGGCTGCGCTGGAGGTGCGCGCCAAAAAGGGCATTGCCGCGCTGTCAGCGAATAACTGGAGTTCGCGCCGCTCCACGTTGATCGAACAGTTGGCCAAGCGCGGCGACCGCACGCCGATCGATCCGGACTATCTGACCTTGCAGGTGGTCGAGGCGTTGCCGGAAAACGCCATCGTCGTCGATGAGGGACTGACCTCCTCGCGGCAAATGCTGACGCTGCGGCCGCACCGCGACCGCTTCGGCTATCATGCGCTGGCCTCGGGTGGCATCGGCTGGGGATTGCCGGCTTCCGTCGGCGTCAGTCTCGCCAATCCCGATCGGCCCGTCGTGTGCTTTTCCGGCGACGGCAGCGCGATGTATTCGATCCAGTCGCTGTGGACGGCGGCGCATCACAAGCTGCCGCTAAACGTCGTGATCGCCAACAATGGCGGCTACCGCATCATCAAGCAGCGGCTGCTCGCCTTCCACGGCGACGACCACCATGTCGGGATGGATTTCGCCGATCCGCCGGTTGATTTTACGGGCCTTGCCAAATCGCTGGGCTGTGAGGCGATTCGGATCACCGATCCCAAAGACCTCAAGCCCACGCTGGCCTCGGCGTTCAAGCGGCCCGGCGCGAAGCTGATCGAGGTGATGGTGGACGGGACGGTGTAGGAGGTGCCGTCATTCCGGGGCGCGCCTCTTGGCGCGAGCCCGGAATCTATCGGGCCGAAGAGTTTGTGGGGAGATGGATTCCGGGCTCGTCCTTCGGGCGCCCCGGAATGACAAAATCTAAACAGCTGCGCTATGACGACGACTGTCTACTTCGCCTTCGGTCGATACTGTGTGGCCGTATGCGTTGCGTCGAGCTGGGCTCGTCCGGCGCCGAACAGCTTTTCCCGCAGCGTGCCTTCCCTGTAGGCCGTCTTGTAGCGTCCGCGCCGCGTTAGCTCGGGCACCAGCATCTTCGTGACGTCCTCGAAATCACCGGGCGAGACCGCAAACGGCATGTTCAGGCCGTCGACATCGGTCTGATCGAACCAGGCTTCGATGGCGTCGGCGGCCTTTTCCGGCGTTCCCACTACGACGGGTCCGATGCCACCAATTCCAACGTGTTGCGCGACTTCGCGCACGGTCCACACCCGGTCCGGATCGGCGCGGGTGACGTTGTCCATTGCCGAGCGGCCCGCATCGTTTTCAACATGCCGCACCTGCTGATCGAGGTCGTAAGCCGAAAAATCGACGCCGGTCCAGCCTGACATCAGGGTCAGCGCGCCCTCAGGGCTGACATGGTTGCGATAGTCGTCATATTTGGCCCTGGCTTCGGCGTCGGTACGCCCAAGGATCACCGTGAACATCGAGAACATCAAAATCTCGCTCCCGTTGCGCCCTGCTTTGGCAGCGAGTTCGCGAATGCCCGCAACGCGTGGCGCGATGACTTTCGCAGATGGGCCTGACATGAAGACGCATTCGGCGTGTTGCGCTGCGAACTGGCGACCGCGCGGCGAGGTGCCGGCCTGATAGAGCACGGGGGTGCGCTGCGGCGACGGCT
>Ga0208193_1001231_pt1 | contig 11474 bp, 4 predicted proteins | sample June2015DPH_17_2_FD_184716 | JGI IMG/M metagenome (GOLD analysis project Ga0208193, IMG submission 184716) | Peatland microbial communities from SPRUCE experiment site at the Marcell Experimental Forest, Minnesota, USA - June2015DPH_17_10... | ecosystem: Environmental > Terrestrial > Soil >...
GAACCGCGAGGCCAAGGCTTCCCCGGTCACTTCCCCGCTCGATCCCGGAAGCTACGTGGGCCACTATCGCGGCTGGGATGGCCTTGCCCGCCTCGACCATCAGATGAACGAGAGCAATCTCGGCTTTCTCCGCGTGAACTTCGACAACTTTACCGATACCAACCCCAACGGCATCGTGGGCGGCGCGAGCCTGCCCAGCGTGGCGCGCATCTTTCATCGCCGCACCTATACGACGGAGATCGGCGAAACCGCCGTGCTGACTCCGAATCTGCTCAATAATCTTCGCCTGCAGTTCCAGCTTGCCTCGCCCATCACGGAATTCGACCCTGTGGTTTACGGAACGCAGTTTGTTGTTCCCATCTCGTCGGGAGGCACCTTTACCTCGGGAACTTCGCAGAGCGCGCTGCTGATGAACCGCCAGTACGAAATCTCGGAGATCCTTTCGCTCGACAAGGACCGTCACTCGATCTCGATTGGCGGCAGCGTGGTCGCCGCGCACAACGGCGGCAACAGCAAGGAGTTCGGCGGCCCGCTCCTGCTGGGCAAATTCACGTACAACACCTGCACCGACGCGCCCGGCGTCTGCGAAAGCTCCACCTATCTGGACAACATTGACAATGTGGCCAACTACCAGCAAAGCTACGGCAATCAGAGCTACACGGTGGACGATCAGCTTGCCGGCATCTTTGCGCAGGACGATTACCGCGCGACCCGCCGGCTGACCGTCAACCTGGGCCTGCGCTATGAGCTGCAGACCTTCACCGACGCGCGCAAAAACTTCGGTCCGCGCGCCGGCTTTGCCTACGACATTACCGGCAAGGGCGACACCATCTTCCGCGCGGGCTACGGAATTTACTATTCGCAGATCGTGGACAACTCCGATGCCAGCTATGCGCTGGGCGAGCCGACCGGCGTATTTACTTACACAGCCACGCCTGGCCAGATAGGATTCCCGTCAAGCATCGCTGCCGCGCCGCTGCCCGCGTTTCCTGCCGGAGCGCAGGCGCCGGTCCGCAGCCTCTATGTCCGTCCGGGGCAGCCGAAGTACCTCTCGCAGTGGTTTCCCGCCAGCGTGTTGAAAGGCTATCCGGCCAGAATGCTCAACCCCTACTCCCAGCAGTACACCGCCAGCATTGAGCAGCGCCTGGCACAGCGCTGGACTCTGACCGTGGACTACGTGGGCGCGCACACGCTGCGCAATATCCGTCCGCTCGACGTGGACGGCCCCTCGCCCTTTATCCGCACCACGCCGAACCAGTCGCGCACCGCGCAGGCGGCCAACTGCACCCGTCCTTATTGGATCTACTGGTACGACACCAACGGCATGACGTGCGGCGCGACGACGGCGAGCAATCCGCAGCCGCCATATTCCGTGATCCAGACCGACGTGAACGACGGCTACCTGCATTACAACGCGCTCGATCTCAACCTTGCGCACAGCTTTGCGAGCGGCTTCCACTTGCTGGCCAGTTACACCTGGTCGCACACGCTCGACAACGTCGATCCCGACACCACATCCCAGAACCCTGACGACACCAACTTCACGCAGCATGAGGAGTACGGGCCGGCGATATACGACCAGCGGAACCGTTTTGTGTTGAGCGGCGAATACCTTGTTCCTTTAGCCAGGGTGCGCTTCGGCGGCATCGGCACTTTCGCCAGCGGCCTGCCGTACAACATCGTCACCGGCACCACCAACAGCGGCAACACCGGCGCGACCACCGACCGCCCGGTTATCAACGGAGTTGTCATCGGCCGCAACGCCGGCCTCGGCAATGGAATTTACTCCGTCGATCCTTTCCTGGCGCGCGCATTTACACTGGGCCCCGAAAACGTGAAGCTCGATCTGCGCGCCGAGGCCTTCAACGCGCTCAACCACGCCAACTTTACCAACTACAGCGGCACCTGGGGCAACGGCGCAACGGCGGGCACGGGCTTCGGCGCGCCGCTGCCCGGCGTCACTTCGCAATTGAACGCGCGCGAACTGCAGTTCTCCGCACAGGTGAGCTTCTAGTGCGTGTTTCATAAATACTTCCATCACCAGGTTGATTGCAGAGGGCAAAACCGGTTTATGAAACACGTTGTAACGATGCGAATACGGTTTCCGGTGAACGCGGTTCTTCCTCTCCTGCTGCTGTGCGCGCTTACGCTTCGCGGTGGCGCGCAGGCGGCTGGCGCCTCCATAGCCGGCAGCGTGACGGATAGTACCGGAGCGGCTGTTCCCGGCGCCTCCATTACCGTTCGCAACACCGATCTCGCCACTGTGCGCGCGGTTTCGACGGACCGCGCCGGAGCCTTCAACGTGAGCGGCCTTATTCCCGGCGCGTATTCCGTTGAGGCGAAGGCAAACAAGCTCGAACTGCGCCGCCCGGTGCGCGTAACGCTGACCGTGGGCAGCAGTGTACAGCTCGCGCTCAGTCTTGAAGTCGCGCGCGACCGGCAATCCGTCACCGTGCGCGGCCGCGCGGGGCTGGTGGAAGGCAATACCGTCGCGCCGGTCGCCAATACCGCCGAGTCCGCGGTGACGACCTTCTTTCCCGGCCTCACCGTCACATACCTGCCCAATCGCGACCGCGACTTTACGCAGTTCACCAGCCAGACGCCGGGCGCGGACGACGACGGATTGGGCGGCGTGAGTTTTGCCGGCCAGCGCGCAGCGGCCTCCGCGATGCAGGTGGACGGCGTAAGCTACAACGATCCGCTGCTGGGCGGTCCGCGCGGCGCAGAAGACGGTGGGGTTGCGCTGCCTATCGGCGTAGTGCGCGAGTTTGAGCTTGTGCCAGGCGGCAACGACGCGACTGTAGGGCAGACCGGCGCGGGCCTGGTGAACGTGGCCACCAAGGGAGGCGCCAATCGCCCGCGAGGTGACGCCTTTTACACCGTGCGCCCCACCCCGTTCACCTCCGCCGACGCATTTGGCAATACGCTCGATGCGCTGCTTAACTCCTTCGGCCTGGCGGAAAGCGGTCCAATTCGCAAGAACCTGCTCTTTTATTCTGTCGGATTGGAGCAGGACTTCATCCACGCGCCGTATTACGCCACTTTCGCTCCGCAAAATCCTTCCAGCGCCGCTATTCCAGCCGAAATGGCCGCCGAGCAGGGGCAGATTGTCGAAGAGCAATCGCCGACACTGGGCTTCGGACGGCTGGATTGGGTGCTGAGCCAGCGCAACACGCTGACAGCTTCGCTGGCGCTGGACAGGATTCGTTCGACCAATGCCGGCGACGGCCTGGCGCGAACGCTTGCCGTGCCGCTTCATGCCTCGCGCTTTGGCGGCCAGAGCGCCTCGGCGCGCATCGGTCTCACCACCGTGCTCTCGTCTAACGCGTTTAACCAGGCCATGCTGGCTTATTCCGGCGATCACCGCCAGCGCACACCGCTCTCGGATGCGCCGGAGTTATTCATCAACGGCTTCGGCATCCTGGGCGGAGACGGCGCAGGCGCGCATCGCTACACCTCCGGGCAGTGGCAGGCGATCGACAACGTGACTCTGGCGCGCGGGCGCAACGAATTCGCCCTCGGAGGCCGCTTTGCGGCTTCGCCTGCCGATGAGCGGCGCGAGCCGAACCTCAACGCGCGCTTTGACTACAACTCGCTCGCCGATTACCTTGCCGCCAATCCACGCCGCTTTCAGCAGACGATTCCTGGCGCTGGCGTTCCCGCGTACCAGGAAACGGTTTACGATTTCGGCCTCTTCGCCAATGCGCGCATCGCGCTGACACAGACGCTCTTTCTCACCGCCGGCCTGCGCTGGAACGGCCAATGGAATCCGCGGCAGACCGCAGCCGCCGCGGCAAGCCTTCCCGCCGCCGTCGCGCGATACACGCTTAAAGTTCCCGACGACCTCAAGCAGTGGCAGCCGAGGCTCGGCCTGGCGTGGAATCTGTCGAGCAAGACGACGCTCCGGCTTTCCGCCGGAATCTACGACACGCCCACTCCCGCCGCCTTCTTCCATCGCGTCTTTACCGACGGCGGCAGCGACGCCTACACACTCGACAGCTACTTCGATCCGTCGCTGATTGCGCTCAGCGGCGGCAATACTGCGTCGCCGCGCGCGCTCGGTGGCCTGCCCGCCGGGCTGACAACGTATTACGCGAATGTCGTTGGCATCAGTCCCGGCTTCCGCAATCCCGCATCGTTGCAGGCGGCGGCCAGCGTGGAACAGCAGATCGATCCGAAGCTCGATCTTACCTTCGGTTATCTGCGCGGCGGCACCTGGGGACTGGAGCGCCGGCTTGATGAAAATCTCAACGCGCCGGTCGCTTCGCTCAACGGAAATCCCGTCTTTCCCTCCGCCCGTCCGATTGCCGGCGTTGGCCGCCTGCTCGTCGAGCAGTCCAACGCGCACTCCACTTACGACGGCGGCTTTTTGAATCTCCGCGCGCCGATCAACGCGCGCTCCACGCTCATCGCGGCGTATACGCTCTCCCGCAATGAGAGCGATGACGACAGCACCGGCCCATACAGCCCGGTCACGGCCGTCAATCCCTTCTCACTCGCGCAGGAGCGCGCCTACTCTCTGCTCGATGCGCGAAGCACTCTTAATTTGAATGCGATTTTTAATCTGCCGCTGGGATTCAAGGCCAACCCGCTCTTTTCGGCGCGCTCCGGGCAGCCGTATACGCCTATCATCGGCTTCGATACGAGCAACGACGCGAACGACACGAACGACCGCGCCACGGTCAACGGCAACGTTGCCGCGCGCAACTCCCTGCGCCAACCTGCCTTTTCCTCGCTAGACGCGCGCTTCGTAAAGGACTTCACACTCAAGGGAGAAGGCCATCACCTCGATCTCTTCCTGGATTTCTTTAACCTTGCCGGCGCGCAGAATCGGCGCTTCGACGCAAACGGCTTCAGTTACTGCGGAGATGCGGAAAACCCCGTCTACTCCGCTCTTACTCCACTCTTCGCTTCGGGCATTACGCGCCCCGGCGGAGCGAGAACCGCGCAATTCACCGTCCGGCTGGTAGGATTCTGACACCCGGCGGAACGCCTGACTTGCCAGTGCTGAACCTAATTTGAGGAGCAATCGTAATGCGACTGCGGCGTCTCTGGTCTCTCTCACTTCTTACGCTCGGCCTGGTGATTCTGCCGGGATCGTTCTTTGCGGCGGCGCAGGACCAATATCCGCCCAGCCTGCTCGACGGCCTGCGCTGGCGCGACGTGGGTCCTTACCGCGCCGGGCGTAGTTACGCGATCGCGGGTGTGCCGACCCAGCCGAACACCTTCTACACCGGTTCCGTTGGCGGCGGCGTCTGGAAGACGGAAAATGCCGGCCGCACCTGGTTTCCTGTTTCCGATGATCCCAGGACCGGCATTCCCATCGGCTCCATCGGTGCCATCGCCGTAGCGCCGTCCGATCCCAACATCGTCTATGTGGGAACCGGCGAGCCCGACATCCGCAGCCAGCACTCTTACGGTATCGGCGTTTACAAGTCCACGGACGCGGGCAAAACCTGGCAGGCCATCGGACTGGTCAAGACGGAGCACATTGGCAAGATCGAGGTCGATCCGCATGACGCTGGCCGCGTCTACGTCGCGGCGCTCGGCAGCGCTTACCAGGACAACAACGAGCGCGGCGTTTACCGCTCCATCGATGGCGGCAAGAGCTGGAAGAAGGTTCTCTTCAGCCAGGCCAATCCCGGCAGCGTGGGAGCAATCGACCTGGCGCTCGATCGGCGGAATCCGCGCACAATCTATGCCTCGCTGTGGGCCACGCGCCGTCCACCGTGGTCTGTGTATGCGCCCTCTAACCTGCCCGGCGGCGGATTGTACAAATCCACCGACGGCGGCGAGAGCTGGCACAAACTCGGCGGCGGTCTGCCTTCCGACGACTACGTGGGCAAGATCGGCATTGCCGTTGCGCCCAGCAATCCCAGGCGCCTCTATGCCGTCGTCGATGACACAGGCTCTGCCATTGCCAGGCCGCTGCGCTTCGGCCCGGACGCCGACGACGCCAAGGCGTCCAAACCCTCCGGCGGCATTTATCTCTCCGACGACGCCGGCGCTACCTGGCGGCTGGTCAACACAGAACAGCGCCTCTGGGGCCGCGGATGGTACTTCGGCCAGATTGCCGTCGATCCCACGAATCCCGACCGCGCCTACAACATCAATACCGCCACCTATGAGACGCGCGACGCGGGCAAGACCTGGGTTCCCGTGAAGGGCGCGCCCGGCGGCGACGACTACCACCAGGCCTGGGTCAATCCCAGCGACGGTAGCTACGTCGCACTTTCGAGCGACCAGGGCACGGTCATCAGCCTGGATGGCGCAAAGACCTGGACAACCTGGTACAACCAGCCCACGGCGGAGATTTACCACATTGCCGCCACCAGCGGTTATCCGTACTGGCTCTACGGCGCGCAGCAGGACTCGGGCGGCGTGGGAGTGCGCGTCTGGTCGGAGGCCGGCACCCTCTCCTTTCGCGACTGGAAGCCTGCGTGCCTGGCTGGCGAAAGCAATACCGTCGTGCCCGATCCGAAGGACGGTGACATTCTTTACGGCAGCGGTGCGGGCGTCTGCAACCAGGCGCTGAACCTTCGCATTACGCGCGGCGAGCTGCCCGAGGCCGATCCCAGCGACCCCAATCGCAAGACCTGGACGCTGCCCGAGATCTTTTCGCTGGCCGACGAGGCTCTCTATTACTCCAATCAGTTCGTCTTCCGCAGCCGCGACCGCGGCAAGACCTGGGAGAAGATCAGCCCGGATCTTGCGCGCCTCCATCCCGAGGTGCCAAAGAACCTCGATCCAATTACGGCGAAAGACATCGACGAGACGATGACCGACCGCTTTGGCGTGGTTTACACCATTGGCCCCTCGCCGCTGGATGCGAAAACTGTTTGGGTGGGTACAGACGATGGCCTCGTCCACGTCACTCGTGACGATGGCGCTCATTGGTTAAACGTGACTCCTCCGGAGCTGACCGCCTGGAGCAAGATTTCGCAGATTGAGGCCGGCCACTTCGACGCCGGCGCCGCTTACGCCTCCGTTGACCGCCATCGCCTCGGCGACAACAAGGCCTACATCTACCGCACGCGCGACGGCGGCAACACTTGGCAGGAAGTCTCGAACGGAATTCCCGAAGGGGCTTATGTCAACTCTGTCAAAGAAGACCCCGTGCAAAAGGGACTGCTCTACGCCGCCACGGAGCTGCGCCTCTACGTCTCCTTCGACGACGGCGACCACTGGCAGTCTCTGCAGCGGAACATGCCGGTCACCTCCGTGCGTGACGTTCTGGTGCATGGCGACGATCTCGACGTTGCCACGCACGGCCGCGGCTTCTGGGTTCTGGACCAGATCGGCGCCCTGCGTGAGGTTGCCGCTAAAGGATCGCGGATCGCCACTTCCGACGCGTACCTCTTTACGCCCGGCGAAACCTACGCTATTCGTGCGGGCGGCCAGAACGGCACGCCGTTGCCGCACGAGGAACCGCAGGGGGAGAATCCTCCCTCGGGTGTGGTGGCTTACTACTGGCTCAAGACCGCGCCGTCCTCACCCATCAAGATTGAGCTTGTGACGGGCAGCGGACGCGTGGCAGCGTGTCTCGCCAGCGACGCGCCCTTCAAGCCCGTCGATACGGAAGCCATTAACGTGCAGGCTTACTGGGAGAAGCCCGCGCCGCCGCCAGCGGTTGCGCCCGGAACCCACCGCGTCACGCTCGACATTGCCGTCGCGCGCGGATTCGGCGGTCCCCGCGGCGCGACAGCGCCGCCTCCCATCGACGCCTGCCATCCCGCAGGTTCCACGCCTGAGCCCAATACAGGTCAGCCCGGTCCAGGTCGGCCCAGTGCAGGTCGGCCTGGTGCAGGCAGTCCTGGTGCAGGCAGTCCTGGTGCAGGCGGTCCCGGTGGCGGTGCAGGCGGCGGATCGCGCAGCGCCCTTGGCCTCCAGCCCGGCAACTATACCGTTCGCCTGACCGTGGACGGCAAAACCTACACCGCACCGGTCACCGTCAAGCCCGATCCGCGCAATCCTCCTCCCGGATCCGCGCCGAATCCCGCAGACAACGACGACGATGACCTGTAGCGCAGAGAATCCGGCGGGTGGCCCCGATCCCGCTGCGCTCCAAGCAACACTGAGGGTGCCCCCGGTCCCTCGCTTTTGAGGACCGGGGATGGAAGCGATCGTCAACGCCGAGTGCCCCAGGTTCCTGCTGTTGGAACCTGGGATAGCACGAACCTCAACAACCAGATAACCGGCTATAGCTACGACGCGGCAGGCAACATGACCAATGACGGCACACACAGCTACACTTACGATGCCAACGGAAACATTACGGCGGTCGATGGCGGCTCGACGGCGACCTATACCTACGACGCGCTGAACCACCGCGTGCAAACTGTGGTAGGCGGTGCGACTACGGAATTTTTGTTCAACGCCAACGGCCAGCGGGTCTCGGTCTGGAATGGGGCCAATAACACTGAATACCGCGGCGAGTACTACTGGGGCTCAAAGCCGGTGGCCTTTTACTATAACGGGCAGACCTACTTCCAGCACCAGGATTGGGAAGGCACGGAGCGGATGCGGACGGCCTATAATGGCAGCGTGGCGGCTACCTTCACCAGTCTGCCCTTTGGCGACGCTCAGATGACGGCCTCCGGTTCGGATACGGACGCATATCACTATGCCATGCTCGATTCCGATTCAGAATCCGACACGGATCATGCACAGTTCCGGCAGTACAACAGCACGCAGGGAAGGTGGCATTCGCCTGATCCGTACTACGGCAGCTACAACATCTACAATCCGCAGAGTTTCAACAGATATGTCTATGCAAAGAACAACCCACTTAGTCGCATTGATCCGGCTGGGCTGGAGGATGGGGACGGATGCCCTGATGGGGAACAATGTGTCTGGGGTGATAACGGCTGGGGCAATGCACCGGAATGTGATGCTGATCTGTGTGTTGACGCTCCTGGCCAACCCGATCCACCACCCAACCAACCCGATCCACCACCCAGCGGTCCCAACGAACCTGACCTTGGAGGTAGCGGTCCTCAACAGCCGAACATTCCAGGAGGCGGACGTAACGGTGCCCCAAATAACCCGAACGCGGTCGTGAAATGTCGCGGTATCGAAACGGACAACTTAGGCGCAATCGGTATTCAACACTGCGACGCGCAGGTCACAGACTGTAACGGGGCGGTTCATTCGATAAGCGGTGGTCCCGTGAATAACTACATGAACTCTGGACAACAAGCGTTGAATGCTTGGGATACCAGCCCTCCGACAGCGCCGTTTACAGGAACTACTGTTTGGCAAGGAAATTTGAGTTGTACGCAGAGCGCGTGCCTAATAGAGACGACACAGGAATGGAACCAAAGTATCGTAAAACCCATTTACCATCCCATCACCGGGCCGAACAGTAATACATTCCTCCGGAATACATTTGCCGGCTGCAATGCAGCGTCGCTTCCGATAAACACATGGGGGTCGATATGGTAATCGCGACCTCTTCGAGAATATTGGGTACTGTCAGCAGCGTTCTCAGAGGAGCAGCCTTGCTACTCCTGTGTTTACTGGTTGGCTGCGCACCTGCTGCTAGCGGGGCACCTCAGATACTGGATGCATTGCGAGCCGAGCAACAGACAAATCATATTGTCATCGGGTATAAGAGCGGAGGGCAGTTGGAATACATCGACACGTCCGCTGGAAACGCCTTCAGACAGGTTTCAATGCCTGGAACTGCACCTGAACCCCAAAGCATTGAACTGAGGGGAACTACTGGAGTCCGTATTTCATCGGACGGAAACTGGGTCGCCTCATGTGCAGATGGGCCGATCTGCCGCATCAGCCGGAAAGCTGACGAGAGGAAAAACTTTCCTGTTTCGCGGACAAAAGCTTTGACCCCTTTGTACTTTTCTTCAGACGCGAAGTTCGTATTTCTAGTCGAGAAAGCCCCCAACTGGCGTTTTCCATTGCGCTGCTCGTTTGAGGATGAGAGGGATGTCATTGTTTATGAAACTGCCACAGGCATGAAGAGTGTATTAACGACTGTATGCGGCGGCTTTCCATATGGAAACCTGCGCTGGTATGACATAAGTGCTCCGTAATTGCCCCAAGTAGTGAAGCGATGTACTACTTGGGGCAGTGGTGGAAGGACGTGAAGAGTTGTGTTGGAAATGTCGGAATCCCGACATTGGTAGCTGATCTGAATCCCATACCTTCGGCGTCGGCGAGTGGAGCCATTGGGGTTATCCAAGGCTACATTGATTCAGAAGTCCAAGCAGCCTATGCTGCCGTAGGTTCATGGAGTGTTACAAGAGGATTAACGGTACCACTTCGCTCAAGTGTCGTCAGAGCAGGGCTCTCAAGAGCCGAGGGGATTGCGAAGGTGTCTGATGGGTTATTAGTCTTGAACTTGGGAGTAGCGGCTGCGGATGCAATCATTGCTGAAGCTAGAGAATGCCAATGAAAGCTAAAGGCGTAAAATCTCGTTCCCTTAGTGCTAGGCTGCGTGATTTAGCTCTGTATTTGTTAATTTCGCTAACCTTTGTCTGCTCAGCACTTCTGCTTGCTCGAACCTCTATAACCCGTGATGAACTACTTCGATGGGGTGGTTTGATTGCGAACACGCTATTTCTCTTTGGCTTCTTTATCTCTAGGAGTAGAGAGCATTTTCCCGCTTGGCGATTCTGGGGATTGCTTCTGCTTCTTTTGGGGATGCATCTTGCCATTTTCATTACCCTATTAATCTACGTCCATGTGTGGCCGCTTGTTTGGTTTGTAGGTATGGCGGTTGAGTATCCGCTTCTCGTGTTTCTTCGGGATACTGCTATCCCTTGACATGCGTTGATGCGATCACGCAACTGCAACCTGAACCGATTCAAATAGCCACTTCAAATATCCAGCCCCAAATAACAACTTTAGCCCAACTAAGTTTGCCATAAATTCCCTCCTTTCATCGAAACTAGGTGGCCTTCCCTCTTGCAAGGGGTTGGACAATGCAGGCGATGCTATTGGCGTTACAGGTGCGGCAGGCGTCATCATAACCAGCGTTTCGATTGGGGTGATTGTCCTTTCCGGGGGAACCGCTACTCCGGTCGTCATAGCTGTGGACGCCGGGTTCGGCGCGGCCTGGGCAGCTGGAAACATAATGAACACAGCCGCGAAGCACGGCATAGGGTGCTGGCAATGACGAAACAATCAGACTACGCGTGGTTCAGTCGTTTAGCTCCATACGCATGGATTGGAGCGATCCTGTTTTTTCTTGCCACAGAAGCCCTCGTTCTCGCAGCAGAGATGCAAGGCCTCTCCGGTTTCTCATTTGCGCGCAGAGTGTCTTTGCCGGGCGCGTTAGTCGGCCCGCTCGCGGTTGGTGCAGGCTTGGCGAGGCTTATTCAGAGAAAATCTGAGCTACTAATCCAAAACGAGATCGGTGGTTTGTCGATGGCCTGTGTCGCGCTTGTGACGCTGATGACCTATGTAGTGTTGACGGGAACGGTAAGCATGTTGCTTTGAAATTTGATGCCCCA
>Ga0208193_1001232_pt1 | contig 11473 bp, 7 predicted proteins | sample June2015DPH_17_2_FD_184716 | JGI IMG/M metagenome (GOLD analysis project Ga0208193, IMG submission 184716) | Peatland microbial communities from SPRUCE experiment site at the Marcell Experimental Forest, Minnesota, USA - June2015DPH_17_10... | ecosystem: Environmental > Terrestrial > Soil >...
TTCGTTTTTTCGGCTGCATTGCGATTGCCGCGACGCTCCACGCCGCTCCCGCGATTTTTCCGCTTAAGGATATTCGCGCCGGACAGCACGGCGTGGGACGCACCGTTTTTTCCGGCTCCCGCGTCGAAGAGTTTGACGTGGAAATTCTCGGCGTGCTGGAAAATATGAGCCCCAAGGAATCGATTATTTTAGGGCGTCTCAAAGGCGGCCCGCTGGAACACACCGGCGTCATGCAGGGCATGAGCGGATCGCCCGTCTACATCGACGGCAAGCTGGCCGGCGCGGTTGCGCTGAGTTTTCCGTATTCGAAAGACGCCATCGCCGGGATTCGTCCGGTTGAAGACATGCTGCGCGTCGAGCCGGATGGTCCACGCGTGATGGCGCGGCAGCGATTCATGGCCCGCGACGCGCGATTGGAAGAAATCGCCACGCCTGTTTCGTTTTCCGGATTTACGTCCGCCACGCTCGAACATTTCGGCGTGCAGCTTCGCGAAATGGGCATGGACCCGCGGCAGGGCGTTTCGGGCGGCGGCAAGCCGACGGACCGCATGGGCGATCCGAAAAATATCGAGCCGGGGTCCATGATCAGCGCGCAGCTTTTGACCGGCGATTACAGCATCAGCGCCGATGGAACCGTCACGTTGATCGATGGCGATCATGTTTATGCCTTCGGGCATCGGTTCATGGATTCGGGGCCGAGCGATGTTCCGTTCGCGCGCGCCGAAGTGCTGGCGTTGCTGCCGAATCTGAATAGCTCGTTCAAAATTTCGGCTGCCAGAGAGTGGATGGGAACGCTCACTGACGACCGCTCGATGGCTGTTTCCGGAGTGATGGGGCGCCGCGCAGCGATGGCTCCGATCGATATTCACGTGGGGAAGAACGTCTACCACATGCAGGTGGTGCAGGATCGCGTGATGACGCCTTTAGTCACGCAAATGGCCCTGTTTTCGGCGATTGATGCGACGGAGCGCGCGCAGGGCGGGTCGACATTTTCAGTAACCGGGCATCTGGATTTCGAAGGCGGCAGCGTGCGCGTCGACAATGTTTATAGCGGCGATGTGGCGGTGGCGGCGCTTGCCGCGCTGGGGGTCGGCACGTCTCTGAATTACGCCATGGCGAGCGGTTTCGATGCATTCAAGCTGAAGGGCGTCACGCTCAATGTCGGCGTGGTGGATCGGAAAAGCCAGGTGCAGATCGCCGATATCGCGGCTCCGCGCAGCGTTCGGCCGGGCGAGAATGTCGAGTTGATCGTCACGCTAGAGGGGGAAAATGGCGCCGAATCGCAGCGCAAAGTAATGTATCGGGTGCCGGTGGGCGCGCCGCCGGGCCCGATCAATTTCACTGCGGCCGACGCATCGACGACGAATGTGACGGAATTCGGAGCCTCTATCGGATTGCAGTATCATTCGCCGGGCCAGGTTCTGGAATTTCTGAACGGCCTTCGCTCCAACACGAAAGCGTACATCCGCGTGTGGCGCAATGAAGCCTCTTACACCATCGATGGGCGTGATCTTCCCAGCCCGCCTCCGTCGGTCGCGATGATTTTGAGTCGAGCGCAAACGCAAGCTGCGCTGCTACAGAATCTGCGCGGATCGAAGCTTGCCGAGATCGAAATTTCAGCGGGCGATAGCGTTGTGACCGGTACGAAGACGGTGCAGGTCGAGGTGAAAGAGCAATGAAATGGCCCGTTCTGATCGCTTTCGCCTCCTGCTCCTTCGCGGCGACCACGGCTACTTGGGAGATGACCGGCTACCAGGATTTCCTGCGCGGACGGCTCAACGGACTTTCTCTCACGCGCGATGGACGGCTGATGCTCGGCTCGAAGCTCGATACGCTGTTCGACTCGGGCCAGCCGGAAATCTGGAGCATCGCGCAGGCGCCGGATGGCTCGCTGTATATGGGCACAGGCCATCGCGGGCGTCTTTATAAGTTGGATGCGGCGGGCAAAAGTTCGCTGGTCTGGACGGCGGATCAGTCGGAAATCTTTGCCGTCGCAGTCGATGCAAAAGGCGTGGTGTATGCGGGAACGTCGCCCGACGGCAAGGTTTATCGCATCGAAAACGGAAAAGCGACGGAATATTTTTCGCCCGGCGCGCGCTATATCTGGGCGTTGAAAACGGCCGCGGATGGATCGCTTTTCGTAGGCACAGGGGATCAGGGACAAATATTTCGCGTGACCAGCGCCGGCGTCGGCGCTGTCTATTATGAGACCGGACAATCCCATGTGACGTGCCTGGAACTGGATTCGCACGGCGCTTTGCTGGCCGGCAGCGAGCCGAATGGAATTCTCTATCGCATTACCGCCGCGAATAAAGCGTTCGTATTGTACGATGCGAATTTGCCCGAAATCCGTGCGATTGTGCCTACGCCGGATGGCAATCTTTATGTCGCGGCACTCGGCGGCAGTGTCGCGCGGCGAATCGGATCCGTGACCAACGGGGCAAATGGCGCGGGCGCAATCGTCGCGCCGACTATTGCGACGGTCACGGTGACCGATCAACAGGCTGGTCTGACGCCGGCTCCGAAACCCGAAGCCGCGAAGACCGCGGTGGCGACGGCAGTAGCGGTCGCGTCGGCTGGAGTCGTCGATTACGCGGGTGTCGACAAATCCGCGCTCTATGTGATTCATCCCGATAATACGGTGGAGACGCTGTGGAGTTCGAAGGACGAAAATATTTACGACGTGGCGATGTTGAACTCGTCGCTGTTGTTTGTGACCGACGTGCAGGGTCGCTTGTACCGTCTGGAACGCGACCGGAAGGCGACGCTGGTGGCGCAGTCGAATGAGGGCGAAGCGACGCGGTTGCTGGAATCGCGAGGCTCGCTTCTGGCCGCGACCGGCAATCTCGGGAAGATTTTGCGGCTGGATGCGGGAAAGGTTGCGACGGGGTGGTTTGAATCGCCGGTGCACGATTCTTCGACCGTGGCGCGCTGGGGCAAGCTCTCGTGGCGGGGCGATACGAAAGGCATCGCATTCAAAACGCGTAGTGGAAATTCGCTGCGGCCGGATGCGACGTGGAGCGATTGGTCGGCGCCGCTGACCGATCCGGAGCGCGCGGCGATCACCAGCCCCAACGCGCGGTACATTCAATGGCGCGCGGAGTTTGCGGGACCGTCGACACCCGCGCTCGATAGCGTGACCATCGCCTACCTGCCGCAGAATACTCCTCCGAATGTGCGCAGCATCAACGTGAGCGCGGTGAGCAGTTCCGGCAAATCGGGTCCGGCCGCCACGGCTGCCGCAACCGCGAGTTATGCGATCACGGTGACCGATTCGGGCGAGGCTCCGGCCAGCGCGGGAACTCCTTCGCAGACGCTTTCGCGGATTCCAGGACAGCAGGTACAAATCTACTGGCAGGCCGACGATCCGGATGGCGATCGCTTGATTTATAACCTCTACTTCCGGGGTGAAGACGAGACGCAATGGAAGCTGCTGCGGGCGAATATGGTGGAGAATACGTATCTGCTGGATGCCGACGTGTTCGCGGATGGGCGCTACTATTTTCGCGTGGTGGCGTCGGATTCGCCGTCGAATCCGGCCCATCTGGCGCGGGAAGCGGAGCTGGTGAGCGCACCTATTTTGATGGACAGCACGCCGCCGGTGGTGACGGCGAGTGCGGCGCGGCGCTCCGGCAACATGGTTGAAGTCGATATCGATGCGGAGGACCGTGGTTCGGTGCTGCGCCGCTGCGAGTATTCTCTGGACGCGGGGTTGTGGATGCCGGTCGAAGCCGCCGACGGCGTTACCGATTCCGCGCGGGAGCGGTTCCTGGTAAGAATCGATAAAGTGTCTCCGGGCGAGCACCTGATAGTGATTCGCGTGTACGATGCGGCGGGGAATGCGGGATTGACGAAGGTGGTCGTGCGCTAGAATTGCGTTGGAAAACCCGCGAGCGAAGATGGCCGCAGTGGTGCGAGGGTAACGATAATTTCGGCGAGAATCAAACGCGCCGTCTCATGCGGACTCGACTGGTGCGTAGTTGCCTACTTTGTTGATGTTTAGCACCATGGTTCCGGTTTCGTCGAAGTCGAATGCTGGGGTGAACTTGGCGTTCCAGGCGATCTCGTCGAAACGGTAGGAATAGCGGGCGCGGACGCTTTGGCTGAAGGTTTCGTCGAAGCCCTTGATCAGAATAATCACCTCGGCTTGCTTCTGTTGCAGATCTTCTTTCGTCTTTCCGAACAGCGGGCTGGATTCATCGATCGGATGCACGATGGTCCACGTCAAGGCCAGGAAATCGACGGTATTTCGTTCCAGAGACAAGCCTTGGAACGCGCGCTTTAGCTTGCCGGACTCGCCTTCCACCCACATCAGGATGATGGTGGCTTCCATATCCATCAGCGTGTTGGGCCGGCGGTTTACGATCCGAAACTGGAAGCTGGTGCGACCTTCATAAGGGGCGATCAAGGCGCGGTCGCTGAAGCCGATTCGGGCCGAGGGGCGCGAAAAGCGTCCAAATAAAATGCCGGTGGCCAGCGCGAATCCCAAGAGGCCGATTAGAGCTTCGAGCGCCGCAAGAAGGTTCGCGGATATTGTCCGTGGCGCAATATTTCCGTAGCCGACGGTGGTCAGCGTGTGGGCGCTGAAGAAGAAAGCATTCAGAAAACGTTCGAGCTTATATGGAGCGTCGCCGCCGATGAGGTGTCCTGGCCCGAGCGAATAATAGAGCGCCGCGAAAATCGTATTCACGGCTAAATAAGCTGCGAATACCAGCGCTAGAAAGGTTGGCCACGGTAGGCTGATCAGGTGCAGGTAGGGATGGATATCGCGCCAACCGGTGCCATGCCGGGATACGTTAAAGCTGCCATCCCGATTGATGGTGCGGCGCAGGAGGCCAGTGTATTGCTGCGTAAGGCCGGGGTCGAAAGTCGGTTTCGCCATATCCATTAAACTATACACAGGAGAACGATTATGATTCGTCACGCAGAAGCACAATGGAACGGCTCGATTAAAGAAGGCACCGGTCATGTGAAGACCGAGACGGGGGCGCTCGATAGCCCCTATAGTTTCAAATCGCGATTCGTAGGCGGAGGCGAGACGAATCCGGAAGAGCTGTTGGGCGCGGCGCACGCGGCTTGTTTTTCGATGGCGCTTTCCGGAGTGTTGACGCAAGGCGGGCATCCGCCGACGAGCATTCATACCACGGCTGCGGTGCATATCGATGCGGTGCCGGGCGGATTTTCGATCACGAAAATCGAGCTGGAAACTGTGGGCGAGGTTCCGGGCATCGATGCGGCTGCGTTTGAAGCAGCGGCGGCCGGCGCGAAGGCGGGTTGTCCTCTTTCGAAGGCGCTGGCGGCGGTTGAGATTCATTTGAAGACTACGTTTAAGGCGTAGCTGTCAAGACACACTTCGGCATTCGTGAGCGGCCGGATTGCTCCGGCCGCTAGTGGATCGGGAAGTCTCTCGCAAGGGGCCCCGGCTTACGATCGCGTCCCACCGACCGACGGCGAAACTCACGCATCCGGTATTCCATGCTTCGATGCACAACCCTCTGAAATCAATCGGGTGCGGCAATCCGCGCTATCCGCCCGTCCCGTGATCTTATGAGATCGATCCCAAAGTCCTTTCGTCGACGCAATACATATAGTTCACGCCGCAAGGCTTCTGAGGGCCTCCGAAAGCTCAGGACCACCGTAGTACGACATTTCCCGGCCAGGAAAAAACTGTCAAAAGAGCCCGGTGATCGAACTCCTTCTGGCTTGAGGATAGGCGAGGGAACAAAGGCTCATTCGCGGGAGATTCGATAAGTTATTGAATGCAAAGATGAGATAAAATTGGCTCCTGTCGTGAAGAAACACTCGCGCTGCTTCCACGCTCTCATGTGGTGCGAAACAAAATTCTTATTGTTGCTGGCGTGGTTGTCGTTGTTCTCCTCGCCGGGTGGATCATTGCGGCACCGGTGCTTTCGAGAGTGGCGCGGGCACGGATTATCTCCGCGCTCGAAGAAAATTTCGGGAGCCGTCTAGAAATGAAGCGGCTGGACGTCTCGGTGTTCCCGCGGGTGTCGATCTCAGGCGAGGGACTGGTGTTTCGACTGAAGGATCGGCCCGGTGTGCCTCCCCTGTTTACGATCGAGCGATTCACGGCAACGGCGAATTTTCTTGGATTGCTGGCGAGATATGTGAGCGAAGTGCGCCTCGAGGGGCTCGATATTAAGGTGCCTCCGCACGAGGATCACGCGAAGAAGGAAGAGAAACTGCCACGATTCACGATCGGGGAGGTTATCGCCGATGGGACGAAGCTGACGACGCTGCCGAGGGACGCGTGGAAAGAGCCACTGGTGTTCGAAATTCAGCATCTGAGGCTGTATGGAGGCGGGCCGGCTGATGCGCTGTCGTTCGACGCGGTCCTGAAGAATGCGATACCGCCGGGCGAGATCAAGAGCAGCGGGAAATTCGGGCCTTGGGATATTGAAGATCCGGGAGGGACTCCGGTATCGGGCAAGTATACGTTTCGCGACGCCGATTTGTCGGTGTTCAAAGGGATCGCGGGTAAGCTATCGTCGGATGGCAGTTATAAGGGATCGCTGGGACACATTGAGGCTTCGGGAAAGACGGACGTGCCGGATTTCAGGCTGGCGGTTGCGGGAAATCCGGTGCATTTGACAGCGCAATATGAGGCGGTGATCGACGGTACGGATGGGAACACCTATTTGCAGACGGTGAAGGGCCAGTTCGGACACACGACGGTGACGGCCAAAGGGTCCGTGGAAGGGCATAAGGGCGTGCGGGGTAAAACGGTGTCGCTGGACGCAGTGGTGGATTCCGGGAGGATGGAGGATATTCTGCTGTTGGCGGTGAAGGGATCAGAGCCGCCCATCAGCGGTGCGATTCGTTTTCACGCGAAGCTGGTGATTCCTCCGGGCGGTGTGGATGTGGTGGAAAAGATCCAGATCGACGGGGCATTTACGGTGGATGCGGCGCATTTTGCCGAGCTCAATGTGCAGGAGAAGGTGAATGAGCTGAGCCATCGGGGGGAGGGCAAGCCGAAGGAATCGGCGGACGACACTGTGGCGTCGGATTTCAAGGGTCAGTTCCATGTGGATAAAGGAGTGGTGACGTTGACGGGGCTGTCATTTGCGGTGCCGGGGGTGGGGATCAATCTGAATGGAACTTATGGGCTGGTGAACAGCGAGATGAATTTTCGGGGCACGGCGAAGCTGAGCGCGGAAGTGTCGCAAACCACGACGGGTTGGAAATCGCTGCTGTTGAAAGCGGTGAATCCGATTTTTAAGAAGAAGAATGTGGGGGCGGAGATTCCGATTCGAATCGGTGGGACTCCGGAGAAGCCTTCATTTGGGCTGGCGCTCTAAGAAGAGGAGCCAGAAGCCGGGAGCCAGTAGCCAGAATAAAAAGGCGGCCCTGCTTGCGCAGGGCCGCATCGGATTAGAGTCAGAGGCTGAGTTTAGCGTCGTCCGCCGCCGCCGTGGGATCCGCCACCACCGCCGCCGTGGAATCCACCACCGCCGCCGCTTGAGCGGGCTGGCGCTGAGGAACGGGCGGCTGGAGCTGAACTCCGCGCGGCGGGGGCTCCACTGCGAGCCGCCCCGGCTGAAGAATAACTACGGGATGGAGCCGAGTAGCTGCGAGCGGCCGATTGACCGGCTGCACCGCGATAGCCTGCACCTGCTGCTCCGCCAGCTCGGGCTGCTCCGCCGGCTCGGGCTCCCGCGCCGACCGCAGACCTGCTTGCCGCCGCGCTGTAGGAGCGGCTATAGCCGGCTCGTCCGGTTGCCTGGGCTGACCGCGCATAGTTGTGGGCCCAAGCTCGGTTTCCGGCGAATCCGCCGCGGAATCCACCGTAGCCGTAACCGTAGCGGCCGAAGAAGCCTCCGTTGACGAAGAGGCCGCCGCCGAAGCCCCAGTTGAATCCCCAACCCCAGCCGCCCCAACCGGGCCAGCCGAAGTAGAATCCACCCATCGGGATGCCGAAGCCGAATCCGAAGCCATAAGTCGGATAAAAGAGCGGAGGATAATAACCCCAAGCCGGAGCGCCCCAGATGTAGGCGGGATCGTAGGTGGGCACGTAAATCACCTGCGGATCAGCCGGCTGAATAGCGATCTGCGGCTGGCCGTTCTGTGCCTGGGTGGTCACCGTCTCCTGAGGAGTGGTGCGCAATTTGCCGTTGGCTTGAGCGCGGGCGCGCAAACGTTGGATGGCGGCCATCACATCAGTCTGCTGGCCGAGGAAGGCGTTGCCTAGATCGGTGGTCCACCGCACGTCCTGATTCAAGCGCGTCAAAACGTCGGGAAACGCAACCAGGGCTTGCACGCTGGGATCCCAGTTTTGCTGTTTGGCTGCGTCCATCAGGGCGGTGCCGGTCAACTGGCGATTCTGCTGGAGCCATTGATTCGCTTCGACAAGCTCCAAAGGATACGTCGCGGCGACTAACACCTGACTTAGTAATGGGTCAGGATACAGCGCAAGCGGCGCCACCATATTATCCAGCTGCTGAGCAGAGAGCGTCGAGCGCGGTGCGGCCTGCTGGTCCGCCGGGCCCTGAGCTTCCTGCGCGAGCGCTACCGTCGTGCCGACGGGAACGAACAGCACTGCCGAGGCTGCCACGATCCGGAACATCGACTGCAAAGTAGAGCGTTTCATATTCGGCCTTCTTTCTCCATCCACTCTGTTAGATGGATGTCGCTACCGAAAGGTAACGACGGAATGTCCCACGGGATCATGGAGATACCTATGAATGTTTTATCATTTTCCGGGGCCTTGGTGGTAAGGGCAGGGATTAATCCTTAGAAACGTCCGGCGGGAGGGGGTTATCTGCGCTGTAGTGGCATTTTGTTGGTGAATATTTCGGGGAACGCTGCACACTCTCGAAAACGTCATTGACACCGCTCCCTGCGGTCACGGCTCGGTAGGGATTTGGGAAGTAGCTGCGGGGCCGAGTGAATGGGGCTAAAAAATTGAGAGCAATACTGCTGGTTTGGTGTGTGGCGCGGGTACTTCCGGCCCAGGTGAACGTCCTGACATGGCATAACGATCAGGCTCGATCGGGGCAAAATCTGAACGAGACAATTTTGACGCCGGCGAATGTGAACGCGGCTACCTTCGGGAGACTGTTCACGATCCCGGTGGATGGGAAGGTGGATGCGCAACCACTGTACGTTTCTTCGATCGAGAGGTCCGGAGGGATTGCGCACAACGTCGTTTATATTGTCACCGAGCACGATAGCGCGTATGCGTTTGATGCCGATAGCGGGGCGCCGGTGTGGCAGGTATCGGTGCTCGGTTCCAACGAAACGCCGTCCGATGCGCACGGTTGTTCGCTGATCATTCCGGAGATCGGAATTACAAGTACTCCGGCGATCGATTTAGAAATGGGACCGCATGGCACGATGTATCTGGTCGCGATGACGAAGGACGCGACGGGGATTTATCATCAGAGGCTGCATGCGTTGGACCTCGCGACGGGAGCGGAGCAGTTCGGCGGTCCGGTCGAGATTGCGGCGACGTATCCGGGGACGGGCGCGGAGGGGGTGGGCGGCATGCAAACGTTTTCTGCCGGACAGCACGTTGAGCGGCCCGGATTGTTGATCGCCAATGGAGTGGTTTACACGACCTGGGGGTCGCATTGCGACGATGGTCCTTATACGGGGTGGGTGATCGGCTACAACGCGTCGACGCTGGCGCAGACGAGCGTGCTCAATTTAACGCCAAATGGGTACGACGGAGGGATCTGGATGGCAGGGGGCGGGCCAGCGGCCGATGCGGAGGGCAACCTTTATCTGCTGATGGGAAACGGAACCTTCGATACCAACCTTGCCGGCGGGTTCCCGGAGCATGGCGATTATGGCAACGCGTTCGTGAAAATTCAGGTATCGGCCAGCGGGACTTTGTCGGTGGCGGATTATTTCACGATGTCGAACACGACGGGCGAGTCGAACGGGGATCAGGATCTCGGCTCCGGCGGAGTGATGTTGCTGCCGCCTTTACCGGATGCGACCGGGCAGAGCCATGCGCTGGTGGTGGGGGCGGGGAAGGACCGGAACATTTATGTGGTCGATCAAAACAACATGGGCAAGTTCAACTCCTACGAGGACGTGATCTATCAACAGATGACGGCGGGGGTGGGAGGAAGCGTATTTTCAGCTCCGGCATGGTTCAACGGAACGTTATATTACGGAGCGGTGGGGGACATTTTGCGAGCGTTTTCATTCTCGAATGGCAGCTTTCCGGTAAGTCCGGCGTCGCAATCGTCGCATGTTTTCGGATCCCCGGGAACGACTCCTTCGATCTCCGCCAATGAAACTAAGAACGCCATTCTTTGGGCGGCCGAAAATACTTCGCCGGCGGTGCTGCACGCCTACAATGCGGCAAATCTGGCTACGGAACTTTACAACAGCAATCAGGCCGCGAATGGGAGGGATCAGTTCGGAACGGGGAATAAGTTCATTGTGCCGACGGTGGCGAACGGCAAAGTATACGTCGGGACGACGAATGGTGTTGGCGTATTCGGACTGCTTTGCAGCTATGCCGTGACGCCGACGCACGCTGCGATTCCGGTGAGTGGGGGAACGGGGCAGATCTCCGTCACGGCGTCGAGCGGATGTGCGTGGTCGGCGACCAGCGATGTGAACTGGCTGACCTTCACGGCGAACGGTTCAGGGACGGGGGCCGGAACGATCGGTTATTCCGCGGAGGCGAACAGCGGAGCGCAGGAGCGTATTGGAATGATCGCGGTCGGGGATCGAAAGTTCGTAGTAAAGGAGGCCGGCACCTCTCCGGAGCCTCGGCGGCCGCGCAAAGATTGAGATCGCGGCAGCGGCGTGCGATGATAACTGAGATGCGTCGCGCGCTGGCATCGCTGCTGCTGGTTCTGTTCACCTTCCCGGTGATCGATCTCATTTTGCGCGCAGAAACCCCTTCCAGTTTGCCCGCCTGCTGCCGCTTGAGCGGCAAGCATCACTGCTCGATGGACTCCGCGCGGGATTCCTCATCCAGTCCGGCGGTCAAGCCGATTTCGCAAAAGTGCTTGTATTACCCTGCCACGATCAGCGTGTCCGGGGAAGGGAATGTCGCGCTGCTCAGCGGCCGCCAGGCGATCTTTGGTTCCTCGCTGAGCCAGGCTGCGATACTCGCCCAGACTGAGGCACGCCGTCGCGTGTCGTTCACCCGGTCCCGCCAGAAGCGCGGACCTCCGGCTCTCTCCTAAACACATCCTCATAAAAAATATCCGCCTGCTGACGCGCGCGGGTTCTGTTTAAGGAGATCTTTATATGCGTAAGCTTTTATTCTGTCTGTGTGTTTTGCTGCATGCGGCAATTTTCGGAAGAATTCAAGGGATTGTACACGATCCGCAGCATCGGCCTTTGGCGGGCGCGCTGGTCACGCTGAAGGCGATTACCTCGGATTGGTCACAAACCACGCAAACGGACGATAACGGTGCGTTTTCGTTCACGACGGTGCCGATGGGCGACTACAGGATCACGGTGACGGAGTCTAAATTCGAGACGGCGG
>Ga0208193_1001233_pt1 | contig 11470 bp, 9 predicted proteins | sample June2015DPH_17_2_FD_184716 | JGI IMG/M metagenome (GOLD analysis project Ga0208193, IMG submission 184716) | Peatland microbial communities from SPRUCE experiment site at the Marcell Experimental Forest, Minnesota, USA - June2015DPH_17_10... | ecosystem: Environmental > Terrestrial > Soil >...
GACAGCACCATGGATGAGACGATAGTGACGGAAAACTGCCGGTAGATCACGCCGGTGGATCCGCCGAACAACGACATCGGCAGGAACACGGCCGTCAGCACCAGCGCGATGCCGACCAATGCGCCGGAAATTTCATCCATCGATTTCCGGGTGGCCTCCTTGGGCGAGAGGTTGTCCTCGTGCATCACCCTCTCGACGTTCTCGACAACAACGATCGCGTCGTCGACAAGCAGCCCGATCGCGAGCACCATGCCAAACATCGTCAGGCTGTTGATTGAGTAGCCGGCCAGAGACAGGATGGCACAGGTCCCCAGCAGTACGACGGGCACTGCGATAGTTGGGATCAACGTCGCCCGCATGTTCTGCAGGAACAGGTACATAACAAGGAACACGAGGATAACAGCGACGATCAGCGTCTCGACCACACCCTCGATCGAAAGCTGCACGAACGGCGTGGTGTCGTATGGGTAGATCGGCTCGACACCTGGCGGGAAATTCGGCCGCAATTGCTCGATCGTAGCGCGCACTGCCTTGACCGTGTCCAGCGCATTGGCGCCGCTGGCCAGCTTCACTGCCAGGGCGGAAGCCGGATGGCCGTTGTACTTGGTATCGAGCGAATAGGTCTCGCCACCCAGTTCGATCCGCGCCACATCGCGCAGCAAAACCTTTGCGCCGGTGGGTTGGACCCGTAACAGGATCTCGCCGAATTGCGACGGCGTCTGCAGATAGGATGGCCCTATGATGGTCGCGTTGAGCTGTTGATTTTTGATCGAGGGCAACCCGCCCAATTCACCGGCCGCCACCTGGACGTTTTGGGCCTGGACGGCGACGGCGACGTCACCCGGCGTCAGACCGTAGTTGTTCAGCTTGGCCGGATCCAGCCAGATGCGCATGGCGTATTGCGAACCGAAGAGCTGATAATCGCCGACGCCGGCGGTGCGGCTGATCGGGTCTTGCACCGTAGAGGCGATGAAATCGCCGAGGTCGGCCGAACTCATGGACCCATCTGTGGACACGAAGCCGACCACGACCAGGAAGTTCTTGGTCGCCTTCGCCACCTGGATGCCCTGCTGCTGCACCGCCAGCGGCAGACGTGGCTGCGCCAGTTGCAGTTTGTTCTGTACCTGCACCTGGGCGATGTCGGGGTTGGTGCCCTGATCGAAGCTTAAAGTAATGGTGATGCTCCCGTCCTTATCGCTCTCGGAAGAGAAATACAGGAGGTGGTCAAGGCCGCTGAGCTGCTGTTCGATCACCTGCACCACGGTGCTCTGCACCGTCTCGGCGGATGCACCGGGATAGGTTACCGTGATGGAAACTGCCGGCGGAGCAATGCTGGGATATTGCGCGATCGGCAGCGTGAAGACTGCAACCGCGCCTGCCAACATCATCACGATGGCCAGCACCCAAGCAAAGACCGGGTGATCGATGAAAAAACGGGACATGAGATCGGCGCCCTAGTGCGTGGCCGGCTTCGCGCCGGCAGGAGCTTGCAAGGGCCCGGCACCATTGCTGTCGAGATTCACTTCGTTGGCAGTTACCTGCATGCCGGGCTGCACCCTCTGCACGCCCCGTACGATCAGCCGATCGCCGTCATTGAGGCCACTGGTGACGAGCCATGTATCGCCGATCGCACGATCGGTCGTCAGGATTCGATTTTGTACCTTGCTGTCGGCGTCGACGACCAGTGCCGTCGGCTCCCCCTTCTGGTTGTGCGTCAGGCCCTGCTGCGGAGCCAGGATGCCATTCTGTCGGATGCCTTCCTCCAATTGCTCGCGAACGAACATGCCGGGGAGGAGCACGCTCGCTTCGTTCGGGAAGATTGCCCGCAGGGTCACGGCGCCAGTCCCCTGGTCGACCGTTACCTCACTGAACTGCAAGATGCCCGTCCGATCGTAGCTCGAGCCGTCCTCGAGCAAGAGCTTGACCGGCACATTGCCATCGCCGGCGTTTTCGATCTGCCCGCTGGCCAATTCCCGCTTCAATCGCAAGATCGTGATGGTCGGCTGAGTCGCGTCCACGTAGATCGGGTCGAGCTGTGTCACGGTCACCAGTGTCGTGGTTTGATTGGCGGTGACGAGCGCGCCCTCCGTGACTGCGGAGCGGCCCGTGCGGCCGGTGATCGGCGAAAGCACTTTGGTGTAGGCCAGATTAATCGCAGCGGTCTTGATCGCAGCCTCGGCGGAAGCAACGTCGGCCTGGTTTTGCTGGAGCGTGCCCACCGCGTTGTCCAGATCCTGCTGGCTGACGGCCTTTGCCTCGGCCAATGGCCGATCGCGGTCGACCATTGACTGCGCGGTCCTTACCGATGCCTGCGCGTGCAGCAACGTCGCCTGTGCGCTGGCCAGACTGGCTTCGTACGGCGCCGGATCAATCTGATAAAGCTGCTGGCCTGTCTGAACGACGTCGCCTTCGGTAAACAGACGCTTGAGGATGACCCCGTTTACTTGCGGCCTGACCTCCGCCGTTCTGAAAGGGGATATCCGCCCCGGTAGATCTGTGGTCAGGGTTACCGGTTGGGCGTGCAGGGTGATGACATCCACCGACTGTTTGGGCGGTGGACCGGCTTGCTTTTGTTTCTCTTCATTGCATCCGGCCAGAGCCAGGCTGAAAACCAACATACCGGCGAAGCCAAATCGCGGCGTTGAGGACCGACGGGTCTTTGCTGGCATGTTTCACTTCTACTCCGCGGAATGCCCATAGGTACAATGCAGCGCACAGCACAAATCGCCAGCGCTGGCATGACAGAAACTATACTGTATCGTTTACCTAACACGTGGCCATCGTGCCGACAAGTGAGGCCGCGCTACGCACTGCGTTAGGGCTAGGTTGCCCGGGCGGGGCCGGACTCATGAGTCACCCTCATACTGCGGATGATGGATCAGCATTATCCGCCAATATGAATCCAAGGCTGCTGGTCAACGGCAAGCCGCCACTATCGGTGAGCTTCCACGCAAAGGTGCAGCGCATTAGCTGGCTTTTGCGGTGATCTGCTACGCCGAGCTGCTCGGTGTCGTTCAGTTCGATTAGGCCGGAGGATTGTAAAGCGTTGGCCATGCGCATAGCTGTGGACTTCGACCAGTTGCAGGATCCCGGATCGGTGGCGGATTTCTAACGCACCGTCTCGCTGCGTATCGAAGTGTAGTACACGGAAAGTCTTTTCTTAAATGTGGTTGCGGCGCCGCGAGAGGGTGGAAGATAGAATTCAAAGCACTTCTGCCGGACGCTGAAAAAACCGAACTGATTCGATCTGCTTCGTGCGTTGTTCAAAAAAGAAGAGAAGGGCGAGAAGCGCCAAGGCCGAAACGACAATGGTCACAGCATAAATGACCATCGCGTAAAGTGGGACTCAGTCGGAAATTGACCGATTGGCATGGTCAAAATCTCCTCCGGAGACTCTCCCTCGAGAGTTCCATTTACCAGGGTTGCAATTCGCGAGCGGCCTGCCCGGAACCATCCCGCGGACAGTCCGCTCCACGACGTCCAAGCCTAGCAAGTTGGGGCCTCCGAGGCCCGCCGTTTCGATCGCGAGCCCTACGGTTGCAATTCTTGTCCCCGAAAAAATGCCCTGATAAGCTTCAATCAAAGAGTTCATGCGTCGATTCTGTCTCTCTGTTTGCGATGCTAAAATGAGGGCGCCTTTCGGTGCCGCTTGTCTACAGGCGCCTTTACGAGGAGCATTCAGGCTACCGCTCGTCAACGAGCTGACAAGGAGAATTTTGGTTGACTAGGACCGGAATTAAAGTGCTTGAGCGGACGATGCGGCGAAGCGGCGGCCGTCCCACCCGGGAAGAGGCTGAGGCGCGTGACGTGAGATTGCTCGACGTCGCAACGAGGCTGTTCATGGAGCGAGGCTTTGACGGCACATCCATTGATGCGGTCGCGGAGGCGGCCGGCATAAGCAAACCAACCGTTTACACGCGCTATCGCGACAAGCGGGATCTTTTCATCGCTGTTCTGCGAGGCAGGATACGAAAGTGGATTGCTCCGGTATCGGCGGCAGCTGAAGCCGAGGCAACCGAGACCAGCCCCAAAAGCATCAAGACGACTTTGCATGAGCTTAGCCGACATCTGGTCGCCTACACGTTGGCGCCGGAGGCAGGCGCGCTGCAGCGGATCCTTTCTGCTCAGGCTGTCCAATTTCCTGAGTTGGCAAAACTGGCAAATGAAGAAGGGTGGCTGCGTGTGGTCCGGGGGGTTCAAGTATTTTGCGTCAGTCGGCCGCCCGCGGTCATATCAAAGTGGACGACCCGGAACTTGCGGCTGACATGTTCCTTAATCTTGTGCTCGGGCACCCCAAGCGCCTCGCACTCTACGGCATCGCAACCGATCCAAAGACCGAGGAGCGGCATCGAAAGGCTGCCGTTGACTTCTTCCTGAGTGGGATTCGCGCCAAATGAAGCAAGCTGGATCCTAAAAGGGGCAGTTGCTTTCGGTCCTGCGCGATGCAGGTTCACTACGCAAGGTCGCCGTGCGGTTAGATCGCTCCTCTGATGCAGCGTCGTCTACCAGAGAAACAGGCGCCAGATCGCCCGCTTCCTCAAGGTAGTCCCGTCTTAACAAGCTTTCGTCCATCGCACGTAATCCTCCAGACGCCCGGCAACCTCAAGGGCTGACGGATTCCTGTCAACGCATGCGGGGGGACGGCGTGACGTCAGACCTCGCTGAGGATCGTTATCGCACCTGCTTCGCCTCATTGCGACGCAGCTGATCTCCGGTAGCGAAAGTCGTTCAGCAGGGAATCGTCCGATGGGGGCGCCTTGGCCCAGAAATCCCCGGTTTTGGCCTTGTCGAACCCGTACTGGTAGAGCGACCGCATATAGCCCGTTTCAAAACCGGACGAGCCGGGTGACGGAAAGTCCTTCGCGATATAGGTCAGGTTGAATCCGAAATTGTTGCGGCGCGCCGAGTCATAGGTTTCGAAAAGGACCGAGCGAATTTGCGTCTTCGTGACGGAAGCCGAAGCGCGTGCGGCGATGTCGATCGTGCTGTTCGGCACCAGCCGGAAATCCCGCTCCACCTTGTCATTGACTAGGATATAGATGTTCATGCGCAGACTTCGGGTAATCGCGTCGTTGCGCAACAGGAACGCTTCCGGCAAGGTCAGGACCGGCGCCGTGACGCCGCCATCCACATGCATCTCCTGAAAACGATGTCCGTTCGCCTCCGCATCAATCAGCATCGGCGGGAAAACCACCGGGATACTCGCGGACGCAGCCAGGACATCCCTGAACAGATCCAACGCCTGGGGAGACCCGATCGCGGCGATGCGACCCATATCCCAGATCACCGTGCGTTGTGTATCGAGATTGGTCGTTACGACGAGAAGCTCTCTGCCCTTGGTATGTTCGGCGGCGATTGCTGCGAGCATGTCCTGTCCGACGTAGCGGGCGACGAGTTCGCGCAGCTGCGTATTTCCAAACAGGCCCGATCCGAACAGAGCATGGACGATGCTTGGCCTGTCGAGCAGGCTTTCGGCAATGCCGCTGGTGTAAATGTCTCGCAATGTCGCGTCGTAGGCCGGGCCGAGAAATGCAAATGGTGCAATCAAGGCACCTGTGCTCACCCCGGAAACGACGGAGAATCGGGGGCGCGTGCCCGCCGCGGTCCAGCCATTCAGCACGCCGGCACCGTAGGCGCCATCGGCGCCACCCCCCGATAATGCAAGATAGCTGAGAGGACCAGCTCGCGAATTCACATTTGTCCTGAGAAACGCCGACGCGGGCTCGTCGGCATATCTGCGCAGTTCGCCGAGATCTAATACCGTCGAGGATGCTGCATCGGATGCGGTGTACGCCGTTCGTGGGAGTGAGCTGCAGCCAGCAAGAACGAACATCGCAGCCAAAAATGCGAATGACCGGATAAGCAACTGTCGACGCAAACACATGACAATTTCCGGGTTCAGGCGAACAACAATTTTTCGACGTAGGATCTGTCGCGGATACGAGCGAACGCCTCGTTTCCAGCGAAGTGTTTGCTTCGAAACTCGCGCCGCGTGATTCTGTCGCCGGTTTCGATGACCTCGGTTCGATCTTTCGGCATCGATAATCCTCCTTGTCAGCTCCCGAAATCTGGATTATAGAAACGATACAGTGTGGTTTTATTCTGATAAACGGTATGACCACAGTTTGTAAAGTTAGTCCTAAGAGCGCGTGGTTACGCGCGCCCGTCACAGAGCCAGGGCCAAGCCGACTTGCTTTTCAATAAGGAAGCTCAAATTGAGCGAGCTTAGGAGTTTCCGGCCCTTGGAAGTAGATTCGCCCGCACTCGGGTTCCTGCTGCACGAGGTTGCTCGGTTGCTCAGAAAGAGATTTGAGCAAAATGCGCGCGATTCTGGGCTGACCCGATCGCAATGGCAGGTTCTAACCTACCTGGCGCAGAACGAGGGCATTAATCAAAAGGGACTCGCGGAGCTTCTCGAAATCGAACCGATCACGCTTGGCCGCATCGTCGACAAGCTCGAGATACTGGGACTAATCGAACGGCAACCGGGTGACAATAACGACGACCCTCGTCGTCAGCACGGAGCAGGAGCAGCAGTCATGCACGCGTGACCTCCAGCGCTTCTCCGCAAGCTGATGTATCACGCTTTGGACGGTTTTCCTTGAGGCAAGCCAGAATAGTCTTGATTGAGCGTTTCAGTCGGTACAATGGCCATCAATCGAAGCAAGTGGATAATGCTAGACGTTTCCGAGATGTTTGTGGACCGGCAGTCGCAACGCACTGCGCTGCATACGCGCCATATGAATGAGCAACTGGTCCGGGTTCTGAAGACGATTGGCTATGATGTCGGCTTTCAAAAAGGCCAGGGACAGTACTTGTTCGATCGGGACGGCGCCCGTTATCTCGACTTACTGAGCGGTTTTGGCGTTTTTGCGATTGGACGGAATCATCCAGCGCTGCGCGAGGCATTGAAAAGCGTTCTCGACAGCGACCTTCCCAACCTCGTGCAACTCGACGTTTCGACGCTGGCCGGCGTGCTGGCCGAACGCCTGCTGAAATATGTGCCTTATCTGGACAAGGTCTTTTTTGCGAATTCTGGAGCAGAATGTGTCGAAGCTGCGATCAAATTCGCACGTGGTGCGACCGGCCGCCGGGGTATCGTGTATTGCGCCCATGCGTTTCACGGATTGTCGTATGGCGGACTTTCGCTCACCGACGATCCCAATTTCCGCAGTGGTTTCGAGCCGTTGCTGCCGGGATGCACGTCGATCCCTTTCAACGATCTGGCCGCCCTGGAGCAGGCGCTATCGTCGCGCCAGGTTGCCGCTTTTATCGTCGAGCCGATCCAGGGCAAGGGCGTTAACATGCCCACCGACGAGTTTCTACCGGGCGCGGCAGCGCTCTGCCGTCGCTACGGCACGTTGCTGGTCGCCGACGAAATTCAGACCGGTATAGGTCGAACCGGGCGGTTCCTCGCGGTCGAGCACTGGAACGTCGAACCCGACATGGTGCTACTCGCCAAGGCCTTGTCGGGCGGTCATGTTCCGGTCGGGGCGCTGGTGACGCGCAAGAACATCTTCGACAAGATCTTCAATCACATGGATCGCGCGGTGGTGCACGGATCGACGTTTGCGAAGAACGATCTGGCGATGGCGGCCGGCATTGCGACCCTCGAAGTGCTCGAGTCCGAAAAATTGATTGAGGCCGCCGCCAAACGCGGCGCCGAACTTCGGCTGGCCCTGACCCGAATGGTTTCGGGCTATGAGCTGTTGAAAGAAGTTCGCGGCAAGGGACTGATGATCGGTATAGAGTTCGGCCCGCCGAAGTCGCTGCGCCTGAGAGCGTCATGGAACGTGCTCGAAGCGGCCAATAAAGGATTGTTCTGCCAGCTCATTACCTTGCCGCTGTTCAAGGATCACAAGATTTTGACCCAGGTCTCGGGCCACGGCAGCCACACCATCAAGCTGTTGCCACCGCTGACCATCACCGAAGAAGACTGCAACTGGATTAAGATGGCCTTTGATTCCGTTATCGCCTCCAGCCACAAGGTTGCCGGCGCGATCTGGTCGCTTAGCAAAACCCTGGTCGACAACGCCGTACGTAAACCTGCATCGCGCGGAACCGACAGCAACTGCCCCTTTTAGGATCCAGCTTGCTTCATTTGCTGCGGATCCCACTCAGGAAGAAGTCTACGGCGGCCTTCCGATGCCGCTCCGCGGTTTCCGGATCCGTTGCGATGCTGTAAAATGCGAGGCGTCTGGGGTGCCCGAGCACAAGATTGAGGAACATGTCAGCCGCAAGTTCCGGGTCGTCCACTTTGATATGACCGCGGGCGGCGGACTGACGCAATATATTTGAAACTCCTCGCACCGCACGCAGCCAGCCTTCTTCATTTGCTATTGCCAACTCAGGAAATTGGACAGCCTGCGCTGATAATATCCGCTGCAACGCACCTGCCTCCGGCGCCAACGTGTATGCAATCATGTGGCGGCTAAGCTCATGCAGAATCGTCCTGATATTTTTGGCGCAACCCTCGATTTCCTGGGCTTCGGCTGCCGCTGATAGCGGGGCAAGCCACCGCCGTATCCAGCCCCTCAGCACAGCTACGATAAGGTCCCGCTTGTCATGGTAGCGCGCATAGACGGTTGGCTTGCTCGCGCCAGCCGCCAATGGATGTGCCGTCAAAGCCTCGTTCCATGAACAATCTCGTTGCGACGTCGAGCAAGCAACCGCACGTCTCGCGCCTCAGCCTCTTCCCTGGTGGGACCGCTCCGGGGATCGATGTGCGTATTTCGCAAAAACGGGACAGTAATTTCGCTAACTGACGGACAGCAGTTTCACTAAATCGCGGACAGCATGGCGGCGGCGAGTTTTGGTTGCCTGGTTGTTGAAGTCAGTTGGTATTCGTTTCGCTGTTTTCGATATCGGTCAAGTGGCGTGCGGCTTTTTTCCTTCGCATGCTGTCGCCTTCGAGGGCGATGCGGTGGGCGTTGTGGATGATCCGGTCGAGGATGGCATCTGCGATGGTCGGCTCGCCGATCATGTCGTGCCATTGGGCAACAGGTAGCTGGGCGGTAATCAGGGTGGATTTGCGCCTATAGCGCTCTTCGAAGATTTCCAGGAGATCGAGGCGCTGCTGGTCATTGAGAGTGTGGGTGCCCCAATCGTCGAGGATGAGCAACTGGACACGTGCGAGCTTGTCGACGAGACGCGGGAAGCGGCCGTCGAGACGGGCCATTGCGAGGTCTTCGAACAGGCGTGGCATCCGCAAATAGAGGACAGAATGATCAAGCCTGGCCGCCTGGCGGCCGAATGCACAAGCCAGCCAGGTTTTGCCAGTCCCGGTTAGGCCGGTGATGATGAAGTTCTCATAGGCCTTTAGCCAGGCGCCTTGCGCCAGCTGCAGGGTATTGCGCCGGTCAAGGCCGCGGCGGGATGCGAAGTCGATGTCTTCGATACAAGCATCGACGAAGCGCAGCTTGGCCGCAGCCAGCCGATTGGTCAGGCGCCGGTCGGCGCGCATGGCGGCTTCGCGATCCAGCATCAAGCCGAGCCACTCGTCGCGGCTGAGCTCGGTGGCATGGTCCTGTTCGGCCAATTGCCGATAGGCCGCCGCCATTCCGGCAAGACCGAGGACCTGCATCTGGTCGAGAGTTGGGTGGGTCAGCATTACGATCTTCCTTTGCTTCATTGATAATAGTCTCCGCCACGGATGTTGCCGTGCGAGGGAGTGGCTTTGACGGGTTCGGCGGCCGGCCTCGCACGGTCGAGCCCGGATTTAAGAATGGCGCTTACGGAGGAGTAATTGATCGCGTTGATGGCCAGAGCCCGCTCACAGGCCGCTTCCAGACGATCGCGCTGGTAGCGCCGCGCAAGCGCGATGATCCCCATGGCGGAGCGATATCCCTGCTCGGGATGCGGGCGCTCACGCATCATCCGCTCGACCAGGGTGGCGGCGTTGACCCCGATCCGCGCCGCCATCGTGATCAAGCTCGCCGGCGTCCTGTTGGCGTAACGCTGATGGGCTTTGGGCATGTGCTCGTTCACAGTGATATGGCCGCCGCGCTGAGAGCGGCGTACATGGCTGGCGACACGCGTGTGATCCTGGAAGATCTCGACAGCCCGATAAGTGAGCCGCACGTCCACCCAACGGCCGATCAGCCGGTGCGGCACCGAGTAAAACATCTTGTCGACTTCGACGTGATAGTCGGGATGGACCTTGGCGGTCTTCCACTCGGCGTATTCGAATGGCTCGCTCGGCAGCGGCGCCAGGGCTTCGCGCTCGATCTCCTCGAACAGCTGCCGGCGGGATTTACCGATATGGCGCATCGGCCGACCGTTCAGTTCCTCCAGCAAACCGCCGATCGCGCCGTTGAGATCAGCCAGGTTGAAGAACCGCCGATGGCGTAGCCTTGCCAAAATCCAGCGCTCGACAATCAACACCGCGCCTTCAACCTTGCCCTTGTCGCGCGGCTTGCGGCTGCGGGTCGGCAAAATCGTCGTGTCGTAGTGCTCGGCCATGGCGGCAAAGGTTTGATTGATCGTCGGCTCGAACCACAGCGCCTTGACGACCCCGGCCTTCAGATTGTCGCAGACGATCGCCTTGGGAACTCCGCCGAAGTACGACAGGGCCCGGGTCTGGCCTTCGATCCAATCTGGCAGTCGCTGACCGAAGCTCGCCATAGCGTAGGTCAGCGACGAGGCCCCGAGCACCGCGACAAATATCTGCGCCTGACGGATCTCGCCGGTTTGCGGATTGATCACCTCCAGCGTCGGGCCGGCGTAGTCGGTCTGCATCACCGCACCCGCTGCATGGCTGTGACGGAAGGTCGGGTTCGCCCGGCACTGATGGACCGCAAACTTGTCGCAGAACCAAGTGTAACCATAGCCGTCGGGATGAGCCGTCCGGTATTCCTGCCAAAGCAGCGTCAGCGTCACGCCCTTGCGCTTGAGCTCCTGCGCCACCCGCGGCCAGTCAGGTTCGCTCAGGTCCTGCGGGGGGCGCCCGACCCGCCGGAACAAGGCCCGCTGTAAGGCCGCCTCGCCCTCGTAAACCGGCGGCAGCGGCCAGCTCAGGCCGGCTTCACGCGCCCGCAGCAGGTAGGTGGCAACCGAGGTCTTGCTGATCTGCAGTCGTTCCGAGATCGCCCGTACCGATAGGCCCTGCTCGTATGTCAGCCTCAGGATCGATCGTAGGTCCTTCACGGTGGTCCGTTTCGCTTGCTTCCGTCTCGGCATTGCCCCTCTCAAACTCCAGCTTGAGAGAGAACATTGCCTGAACGGCGCCCCCGAAAATCAACCTCCGCAACTGTCCGCGATTTAGCGGAATCCCTGTCCCGGAATTACTGAAATCCCTGTCCGCGAATTACCGAAATCGCTGTCCCGGATTTTCCGAAACACGCAGTCTGGCAACGGCCGGCGGAGCGGTCGGGGATTGTTGGCGCGCTTTTCCCGAGCGGCTGCCGGCGCCGCAATCTCGGCCTCGGTTTCCTGCTCGGCTTGGGCCTCTTCAAGATCCTCAATGGCCAGC
>Ga0208193_1001234_pt1 | contig 11469 bp, 11 predicted proteins | sample June2015DPH_17_2_FD_184716 | JGI IMG/M metagenome (GOLD analysis project Ga0208193, IMG submission 184716) | Peatland microbial communities from SPRUCE experiment site at the Marcell Experimental Forest, Minnesota, USA - June2015DPH_17_10... | ecosystem: Environmental > Terrestrial > Soil >...
TTCGTTCTCGCAATCGTCTTCATCAAGTTCCGGCCGCAAGGCCTCGTTTCAGGAAGAGGGGTTTAGTTCGATGTCCAGTAACCGCAACCAAATGAACCGGCGCCGCTTTATGTCCAATTTTGCCTTTGCAAGCACCGCGCTTGCGACCGGCGTCGGCAGTTGGGTTCTGCGTCCCGAATGGGCGAACGCGGCCGCCGACCCCATCAAGGTCGGCATCGCCACCGATTTGACGGGACCGATCGGCTACGCCGGCAACGCCGACGCCAATGTCGCGAAAATGGTGATTAAAGAGATCAACGACGCCGGCGGATTGCTGGGGCGGCCGCTGGAATTGTTCATCGAGGACACCGCATCGAACGAGTCGGTTGCGGTCGGCAACGTCCGCAAGTTGATACAGCGCGACAAGGTCGACCTTGTGCTCGGCGGCATTACCAGTTCGATGCGCAATGCGATCAAGGACGTGATCGTCGCACGCGGCAAGACATTGTATATCTATCCGCAATTGTACGAGGGCAAGGAATGCACGCCCGATCTGTTCTGTACCGGTCCCACACCGGCGCAGCAGTGCGACGAATTCATTCCCTGGCTGATCAAGAACGGCGGCAAGAAATTTGCACTTCCCAGCGCCAATTACGTCTGGCCCCATACGCTAAACGTCTATGCCCGGAAGGTGATCGAGGCCAATGGCGGCGAAGTGGTGTTTGAGGAATATTATCCACTCGACCAGATTGATTTCAGCGCGACGGTAAACCGGATCATCTCCAACAAGGTGGACGTGGTTTTCAACACTGTCATCCCGCCGGGGGTGGGGCCGTTCTTCAAGCAACTCTATGAGGCGGGGTTCCTGAAGAGCGGCGGCCGGCTGGCCTGTGTTTATTACGACGAGAACACGCTGAATATCAATCAGCCGGCAGAGATCGAGGGACTCGCGAGTTGTCTCGATTATTTCAAGGCACTCACGCCTGAAGATCCGTTCAGCGCGAAGTTGCAGGCGACCTACGACAAGGAGTTTCCGGGCAAGTTCCTGTTCGCGGCGGGAAGTGCCGCGACCGGCACCTATCGCGGTCTCAAGCTGTGGGAAGCCGCGGTCAAGGAGGCTGGCAAGGTTGATCGTAACGCCGTCGCCGCCGCCCTGGATCATGCCAAGATCGCCGAAGGCCCCGGAGGGCCGGCCGAGATGGTTCCCGGCAAGCGGCATTGCAAGATGAAAATGTACACAGCCGTTGCCAAGGGCGGTAACTATGAGATCGTCGCACGCAGCGCCGGTATGGTTGATCCCAAGGAATGCTGAGCGGATGGCTGCGGCGGCAAATCCCCGGTGTGATATCTGGAGCTAATGGGCTGGCAACTTGATGACAGAAACGACGCCTGCCCTGAGGCTTCCCATCAGTATTGATCGTCCGCGCCGGTGGCGATTGCTCCCGGTCATGGAAATCGTGGTGCTTGCGGTCGGCGCCCTGCTGCCGCTCGTGCTTCAGGACTATCTGACCATCTACGCCACCCGGGTCTTGATCCTGTGCCTGTTCGCGCTCTCGTTCGATCTGGTGTGGGGATACGCCGGAATCATGAGCTTCGGCCAGGCTGTTTTCTTTGGCTCTGCCGGATACGGCGTCGCGCTGATCGCTCGGGATATCGGCGTGACGTCCATGCTTGTCATATTGCCGGCGGGAATATTGATCGGGTTCACATTTGCGTTGCTGCTGGGTGGCTTCCTGCTGCTGGGAAGGCATCAATCCAGCGTCATCTTTGTTTCCCTGGGCACGCTCACCGGGTCTTACGCCTTCGACCGGCTCGCGCGGGGCTGGTACTATCTCGGTGGCCAGAACGGCATCCCCTCGATCCCGTCGATGAGCCTGGGCAGCTACGATCTGGACGAGGGTGTGGTGTTTTATTATTTCGCACTCTGTATTCTGGTGCTCGTCTATCTCTTGTGTCGCTTTCTGGTCGGTTCGCAGTTCGGATTGGCTCTCGCCGGCTTGCGCGAGAATGAGCAGCGCATCACATTTTTCGGCTATCGTGTGCAGCGTCTCAAAGCGATCATCTTTTCGTTCGCCGGCGCCATCGCGGGGCTTGCCGGTAGCCTTTATGCTTTCCACGAAGGCTTCGTCTGGCCGAACATGCTGGGCGTGGTGATGTCCACGCAAGTCGTGCTGTACGTCCTGTTCGGCGGCTCCGGAACCCTGATCGGGGCGGTGATCGGTACCATCGTGATCGAGGCGGTCAGTTTCTGGCTGTCGAACAGCTACCAGGACATCTGGCCGATCATTCTTGGGGTATTGCTGCTGCTGGTTATTCTATTTCGCCCGGCTGGGCTGATCAGTCTCTTCGTCAGCGAGCGCGAACGGGTGGGCGATTTCGGCCGTCCGCCGAAGGAGAGACATCATGGCTCTTCTTGAGGCACGCGGGATCACCAAGATATTCGGCAAATTGACGGCCTTGAATGGCGCCGAACTCATGGTCGCGGAAAACGAATTTCATGGTCTGATCGGACCCAATGGCTCCGGCAAGAGCACGCTGATGAAATGCGTGGCCGGCGCCGAGGTGCCGACCGCCGGTACGGTAACGTTTGGCGGCGGCGATATCACACAAGCCCCTCCCGCGGAGCGGGCCCGCGCCGGCATGAGCCTGAAATTCCAGATCACCAGTGTGCTGCCGGCATTGACGCTGTACGACAATATCCTGCTGGCGCTGCAGGCCCAGACATCGCTGCCCAGTCTGTTGTTCTCCCGGACACGGGGCATCCTGCACGATCGTGTCATGGCCATGCTCGAGCAATTCCGCCTGGTGAATCAAGCGGCAGAGCCAGCGTCCGCGCTCTCTCACGGTCAGCAGCAATGGCTTGAAATCGCCATGGCGCTGGCGCCGGAGCCCAAGCTGTTGCTGCTCGATGAGCCGACCGGCGGCATGAGCCTGGAAGAACGGCGGGTGACCGGCGAGTTGCTGCAGCCCATCAAGAAGCGGTGCTCGCTTGTCATCGTCGAGCATGATCTGGATTTTATTCGCGACATTTGCGACCGATTGACCGTACTCGATCAGGGCAGCGTGCTCGATTGCGGTTCGGTCCGGCACATCCAGTCAAGCCCCAAGGTCCAGGAGGTCTATCTCCGCCGTGCCTGACGACAAATATCTCGACATCCAGAATCTCGACGCCGGCTATGGCCGCAGCCAGGTCCTGTTCGGCATCAACATGTCCGTGCCTTGGCGCGGCGGCGTCGCGATCCTTGGCCGCAACGGCGCCGGCAAGACCACGTTGATGAAGGCCATCATCGGAGAGTTGCCGCTGCTGGGCGGGTCCGTCACTCTCGACACCCGCGACGTCGGTCGGCTGCCGACCGAGCAGCGCATTCGACTGGGGTTCGGATACGTTCCGCAGGAGCATTCCGTGTTTGGGCGGCTTTCGGTGCGAGACAATCTCGCGGTAGGGGCGTTAACGAACCGCGACAGTCAGGCGGTCAATCGAATCCTGGAAATATTTCCGAAACTCGGCCAACGATTGGATCAGGTGGCAGGCACATTGTCGGGCGGTGAACGCAAGATGCTCGCGATCGGACGCGCACTACTGTCGGATCCGCGGGTGCTGCTGCTGGACGAACCGACAGAGGGCGTCTGGATTGGTGTCATCGAGGAAATTACCGAGCGGCTGATCCTTCTGGCAAAAGAGATCGCCGTCGTCATCGTCGAGCAGCATCTTGAGCTCGCGCTGCGGGTTGCCAGTCACGCTTACGTACTGGACCGCGGCACGGTTGCGCTCACAGGATCGGCGCATGACGTCCGCACCGATCCAAAGCTGTTGCAATATCTCGCGCCTTGAGGCTCTCGAAGCGACGGCAGACGGTCGGTTTCGCCGGCCGATCCGGCGGCGATGACATTGTCCGCTTACCGCTTTTTTGCTCATCAGCTTTGCGTCGCCAGCGCCCATCCAAGGCGCGGTCTGGATTGGCAGATTATCAGACAATGATATGGTAATTCCGATCATCATTTACTGGGACTCGGAGAATAACATGAGCAGCGAGAGTAACCATTTCAAGCAGGGTCTCGCCGTGCGGCGAGAAGTGCTTGGCGCAGAATATGTCGATGGCAGCCTTGCCAAGGCCGACGATTTCATGATGGCGTTTCAGCACATCACCACCGAGTGGTGCTGGGGTTATGCCTGGACTCGTCCCGGGCTGGACCGCAAAACACGAAGCATGTTGAATCTGGCAATGCTGACGGCCCTGAAGGCTCCCCACGAGATCAAGCTTCACGTCAAGGGAGCGCTGACCAACGGCGTCACCGTCGATGAGATCAAGGAGATATTGCTGCATGCAACCGTGTATTCCGGCATTCCCGCGGGACTTGAGGCCTTCAAGGCCGCGCATGAAGTGCTGGTCGCGGAGGGGGCCTTGAAAGGCAAGCCCGGCGGGGCCGCTAAATGAGCTTGGATGCGATCAAGCGCGTTTGTTTTGTCGGGATCGGCAATATGGGCTGGCCGATGGCCGCGCGGCTGGTCCGGGTCGGCTTTGAGGTCGCCGTCACGGACGCGGTTGCGGGCCGCGCCAAGACATTCGTCGATCAGGCCGGTGGTAAGGCGGTCGCGAATCTCGTCGAGGCGACGAAGGAATCTGACGTTCTGGTGACGATGCTCCCGACCAGCGCACACGTCGTTTCCGTCGTGGATGAAATCCGCCCAAGCCTGAGTTCCGGCAAGATCCTCGTCGACATGAGTTCGGGAGTCCCGGCCACCCAGAAAATCGCTGGAGATCTCGGGGCTATCGGGGTGTCGGTGGTCGATGCGCCCGTCAGTGGCGGCGTGTCGCGTGCCGTCACCGGCGAGCTTGCGATTATGACGGGAGGCGAGGCCGCGGCGCTTGACCGCGTCGATCCTCTGTTGCGGGCGATGGGAACCACGATTCACCGGATCGGCCCGGTGGGCGCCGGCCAGGCCATGAAAGCGCTCAACAACCTGGTTTCAGCCGGCGGGTTTTTGATGGCGGTCGAAGCCTTGGCAATCGGTCAGCAATTCGGCCTCGACCCCTCGGTGATGACCGACGTGCTCAACGCCTCTACCGGCATGAACAACAGTACTCAGAAGAAGCTCAAGCAGTTCGTATTGTCGCGCAAGTTCGACAGCGGTTTTAGCCTGGATTTGATGGTGAAAGACCTCTCGATAGCGCTGGAGGTCGGTCGCAACGGGTCCGCTCCAACGCCATTTTCCGCGCTTTGTCGCGAAATGTGGGCGAGTGCCGCAAACCTGCTTGGCAAGGGCCAGGACCATACCGCCATCGCAAAGCTGAGCGAAGCTTTGGCGGGAGTGAGCCTCGGAAACAGCAAATAAAGCAGGGCATCTCGGCTGCTTTCAGCCGATATGCCATAGAGGATCACAAGGAGTTCGGTTCGAGCCAATGCCGAACCGCCTTCATTGCGCTGGCGTATTTCCCTTGATGCTCGCCTCGACCGCCAATACGCGCTCCGCCTGATAGACGACCGGGTAGTCGATGAATTGGCCGTCCAGCTGAATCGCCGCGGCGTGGGAAGCTTCGGCGGCTTTGAAGGCTTCCACGATCCGTTGCGCCCAGGCGACCTGTTCGGCCGAGGGACTGAAGGCCGAATTGATGACGGCCACCTGACCGGGATGAATACAAAGTTTGCCCTGAAAGCCCATGCTGCGGGCGCGATGGGCCGAGGCCGCCAGCCCTTCCGTGTCCTGCATATCGATCCATGCGGTGTCGATCGGCGCCGCCAGGCCATTGGCGCGCGACGCAAGCACCAGGCTACTGCGGTAGTGCATCAGCTCGCTCTCGTCGCGTGACCATTTGATGTCCATATCAAGCGTGAAGTCGGCCGCGCCAAAAGCGAGACACCCGGTGCGCGTTCCCGCTGAAGCGATCGCCGCGACGTCAGCAAAACCCTTGGCAGTTTCCAGGATCGGCAGAAGGTCGACCGTTCCCTTCGGCAGTCCCTTTTCGCGTTCGATCTGCGCGATCAGCCAATCCGCGGTACGCAGCTCCTGCGCGCTTTCGAGCTTCGGCAGCACGATACCGTCGATATTCGGGCCGACGACCGCGAGGATATCGCCATACCCAAAATCGGTCGAAAGCGGATTGACCCGCACGTATCCTGAGCAGGAGCGGGGCTTGGCCATCGTCGTGGCGATCAATTGACGTGTCGCAATTTTCTCGGCGACAGGACAGGCATCCTCAAGGTCGAGAATCACAGCGTCAGCGTTGAGGGTAAGAGCCTTCTCGCTGCGTCGGGCGTGGTTTCCCGGCGCGAACAGCAGCGATCTGAGCGGCCTCATGCCGATGTTGCGTTTCGATTCGGATGAAACAACCATGCTCGTTCTCTCGGAAAGGGACCAGGTTCGCGAAGCGTCGGACAACGATATAAGCTTACGATGCGACTCTTGTTTCGGCTCCTACCGACGGTCCGGTGGCGTCGGCCTTGGGACGTGCGATCATCGCTTCTGACAATGCTTCCAACGGAATCTGCTTGGTTTCGATTCCGAACAGAAGAACCACAATGACCTGAAGCAGGAGCAGAGCTACAACAAAAGCCAATACGCCGGTCACACCGCTGAGACCAAAGAGCATGGTCGTAATCTGTGGCGTGAGGATCGTCATGAAGCGCCCGAGGGTATTGCAGAAGCCAGCCCCCCGCATCCGGATCGTCGTCGGGAATAGCTCCGGAACATACATGCCCCAGGCCACAACGACGAGGACGTAGATCGCCGAGACCAGAATGAAGCCGGTCAGCATCACCAATGTCGGATCGGAGAGTTGCGGGTAGATCGCGCCGCTGGCGATGGCGACAAGCGAAAAGATGACGATACACGGCTTGCGCCCGACCTTGTCCGAGAGCGCCATTCCCAATAGCGCCCCCGCCGGCGCGCCAAGGCTCATCAGCGTGACGTAGTTGAGCGATGTCGTGATCGTGAGGCCCTGTCGCACCATGAACGAAGGCAGAAACGCCAGGAAACCATAGATGGCGGTGTTGAGGGCAATCAGGATGACGCTGCCGGTGATCGTCCGCGCGATCATATCGCGCGAAAAAAGGTCGCTCAGGCGACCGACGGCATTGACGGAACTCGGCTCGAGGACGTTGGCCGCCGCGGGCAGCTTTCGGCCGGTCGATCGCTCGACCTCCGCTTCGATCTCGCTGATGACCCGCTCGGCTTCGTCGGTCCGTCCGTTGGCTTCCAGCCATCGGGGCGATTCCGGCATGCGCTTGCGCAGATACCAGACAATGAGCGCACCTACTCCCACGATCACAAACATCCAGCGCCAGCCGTAAGAAGGAATGATCAGGCGGCCGGCCAGGGCGGCGAAAAACAACGCGGAATTGGTGATAGTTGCCAGGCCGGCGCCCCATCTGCCCCGGCTAGCGGGAGGCGTGAGTTCGGAGATCGTGACATAGCCAACGACGATCTCCGCGCCGAGACCGATACCCATGACGAAGCGGGCGACGATCAGCCACGCCATGGAAGGCGCAGCCGCGCCCGCGAGGGAGGCAAGACCGAATATCAGCAGATTGACCTGATAGGAAAAACGCCGGCCGTAGCGATCGCCGGTAATGCCGGCGAGCCAGGCTCCGATCACCATGCCGGCGAATGTTGCGGAAAGGAAATTGGCGTTCTGCGCCGGCGTGGACCATCCAATGCCGATCAGGGCCGCCAGCACCGCGCCTTGCAGATAGATCTCGAATGCGTCGAGGAACATTCCCCCACCAATCAGCGCGAGAATCCGGTAGTGAAAGCGTGACGCGGGCAGTCGATCGAGCCGCGCGCCGGCGTTGACGGCGAGCATTATCTTCCCTCCCGGAGCTGTGATATTCGTTGTTTGCCGCTATAAAACTTGTCCGGACAGCTAATTAATTAGACTTGCGATCAGTTCTCGTCAAGGCGAGGGCGGAGGTCGGCCCGAAACGGAGTGACATGAGGCGATCGAAGAAAAAGCCGCCGGTCGTTACGGCCCGACGAGCGAAGCGGGCCGATACCGCAAAGGAGCCGCTTTATCTAAAGCTGGTGCAGGCAATCAAGCAGGAAATCAAAAACGGCCGGGCGCCCATTGGGTCGCTGCTTCCGTCCGAAATTGAACTTGGCCGTCGCCATGCGGTCAGCCGCCACACGGTGCGGGAAGCGCTTCGCCATTTGCGGGTCGAGGGATTTGTGGCTCCACGGAAGGGAGCGGGAACAACGGTCGTCAATTCGGAGCCGACGAATCCCTACGTCCATGAGGTGGCGTCGATCGAGCAGCTCGTTGAGTATGCCACCGGAACGCTATACGAGGTCGGCACCAGCAAACTCGTCAAAGCTGACGCAGAGCTGGCCGGAAGGCTTGGTTGCATTGAGGGCGAAGAATGGATGCGCATCGAAGGCCTGCGCTACGCGCCGGGTCAGGATGCTCCGATCTGCTGGACGGAGGTTTACATCCACTCCGATTACACCAATGTGCTGCGCATGATCGGACGTCGTTCGGGCCCGATCTACGCCTGGATCGAGGACATACATGGCGAACACATCAATGAAATCGAGCAGGTTCTTTCCGCCCGCGATGTGCCACATGCGCTGAGCAAAAAGCTCGGCGTCAAGGCAGGCAGCATGGCAATTGAAGTGCGCCGCATCTACCGGCTGGACACCGGCAAGATAGCCGAGATCGCGTTCAATCTGCATCCGGCACACCGCTTCCGCTATTCGATGACGCTTCGCCGCAATCAAGGCGGCTGATCGTTTTCGGCAGGGACCCTGTGAGCGACGGCGATGCCTGTCCAAACAAACCGCCTTGACAGCCCCCGGACGCGGCGATTACCTGTCCGGACAGGTCCGGGCGCGGTAGTTTCCGAAGGGAGTTTCGCCATGAACGAGCTGGCGCCGATCCGTCATTTCGACATGGCCGACGAGGCGTTGCTGCTCAACACCATAGACCGCTGGCTCGAAAAAGAGGTTCGGCCTGTCGTGAAAGAGCACGATCATGCGGACCGATGGCCTGCGGAAATCGTGGCGCAAATGCGGGAATTCGGGCTGTTCGGTGCGACGGTCAGTCCGGAGTACGGTGGCCTCGGGCTCCCGGCGGTGACGTATGCGCGGATCGTCATGCGGATCTCGAGCGTGTGGATGGCGATTACCGGCATCTTCAACTCGCATCTGATGCTTGCGCTTGCCATCGAGAAATTCGGTACACTGGAGCAAAAGCAGACCTGGCTGCCGAAGCTCGCTTCCGGAGAACTGCGTGGCGGCCTCGCGCTAACGGAGCCGAACGCTGGAACGGACCTGCAGGGAATCCGCATGACGGCCCGCCGCGACGGCGAATCCTACGTCATTAACGGCACCAAAACCTGGATCTCGAACGGGATCGAAGGCTCGGTTTTCGCTCTTCTTGTCAAAACCGATCCGGCGGCCCAGCCGCGATACAAGGGAATGAGTCTGTTTATCGCCCCAAAAGGGCCGGGCTTCACCGTCGGAAAGAAGCTGGAGAAGCTGGGCTACAAGTCGATCGATTCCGCCGAAATGATATTCGAGGATTATCGCGTTCCGGCGGACCACCTGATCGGCGGCGAGGAAGGACAAGGATTTCTGCAGGCGACCGGCGGGCTGGAATTGGGACGCATCAACGTGGCGGCGCGCGGCGTCGGGATTGCCGAAGGTGCGCTTCAACTCTCCACCGAATATGCGCAGATACGTCAGACGTTTGGAAAACCGATCGCGGAACATCAGGCCATCCAGCTCAAATTGGGCGAGATGGCGACGCGCGCCCGCGCGGCGCGGCTGCTGACCATCGACGCCGCGGCGGCGTTCGACCGCGGCGAACGCTGCGACCTCGAAGCCGGCATGGCCAAATATTTCGCCTCCGAGGCGGCGCTGGAAAACAGCACGGAAGGCCTGCGTATCCACGGCGCCTACGGATACTCCAAGGAATATGACATCGAGCGCCTTTACCGCGATGCGCCCCTCACATGCATCGGCGAAGGTACCAACGAGATGCAACGCATGATCATTGCGAAACAGTGGATCAAGAGGAACAAGGTGGCATGAGACCGCTCGAGGGTTTGCGCATCCTTGCGATCGAACAGTTTGGCGCCGGTCCTTACGGAACGACCTTTCTCTCCGACCTCGGTGCTGACGTCATCAAGATCGAAAACGCCGCGAGCGGGGGCGACCCGGCCCGCTATACCGGGCCCAGGCTGCTCGGAGCCGCGGACAGCGAGTATTTCCAGAGCTGGAATTCCGGCAAGCATAGTATTGCGCTCGATCTCAAATCGCCGGCGGGCCGGGAAGCGTTGGAGGCGCTCGTCGCCGAGTCCGATGCCGTCGTAAACAATCTGCGCGGCGACCAGCCGGAAAAGCTCAAAATAGACTATGCAAGCCTGCGATCGCTGAACCCTGCGATCGTCTGCCTGCATATTTCAGCCTACGGTCGCGATAACGAGCGCAAGACATGGCCCGGCTATGACTACCTGATGCAGGCCGAGGCGGGCCTGATGAGTATAACGGGCGAGCCGGATGGTCCGCCGTCCCGGTTCGGTCCGTCGATCGTCGACTACATGACGGGGATGGTCGGGATGGTCGGGCTGCTGTCATGCCTGATGCGGGCGCGCCAGACCGGAAGAGGCTGCGACGTGGACACCTGCCTGTTTGACGTGGCGCTGCATCAGCTAGGCTACACCGCGACCTGGTTCCTGAACAACGGTGATGTCACCGAGCGAATGCCTCGCAGCTCGCATTTTTCGGTTGCTCCGGTTCAGACCTTTCCGACCGCGGATGGCTGGATATTCGTCATGTGCATGACGGAAAAATTCTGGACCAATCTCACTATCGACCTGGATCGAAACGACCTGCTGGAAGATGCGCGTTTTGCGTCGCCGGAAGCCCGCAGGTTGAACCGGGAAGCACTCAGTGCGGTGCTCGATGAGGAGTTTCGCAAGGCAACGACGGAAGATTGGCTGCTACGGCTTTCAGGCAAGCTTCCTGTCGGTCCGGTCCATAGCCTGCCGCAAGCGCTGGAGAATCCCTTTGTCGCGCGGTCCGGTATGATACGCACCGTTGCTCACCCCGCGAATCCGGGGTTGAGGCTGTTGTCGAGTCCGCTCAAGGTCGATGGGGCACGGCCAAATTCGCCGGTTTGCGCCTCGCTTGGCGCGGACAACGAGACGTTTGTGACGACGCGGAAATATGCTGCTGTCGACAGGTAATGCCGCATGAAACTGCAGGGTGTTCGCGTCATCGATCTGTCGTCGTTTTTGCCTGGGCCATATCTGACGTTGGCATTGGCCGATCATGGCGCCGAGGTCATCAAGGTGGAAGCGCCCGGCGGCGATCACGGACGAGCGATCGGGCCACTGGACGGAGACAGCACCGTTTTTTTTCGCAATGTAAATCGGGGCAAGAAGAGCATCGTCCTCGATCTCAAGCAGGACAGTGACCGCGAAACCTTGCTCGAGTTGTGCAAGACAGCTGATGTTTTTGTGGAAAGCTTCCGCCCGGGCGTCGTGGCGCGT
>Ga0208193_1001236_pt1 | contig 11467 bp, 7 predicted proteins | sample June2015DPH_17_2_FD_184716 | JGI IMG/M metagenome (GOLD analysis project Ga0208193, IMG submission 184716) | Peatland microbial communities from SPRUCE experiment site at the Marcell Experimental Forest, Minnesota, USA - June2015DPH_17_10... | ecosystem: Environmental > Terrestrial > Soil >...
GCTCTTAAGGCCGCCGACCGTGCGAATGCTATGGTCACTGCCGAAAGCGGGGCCGGCGCTGCTGCGCCACCTGGCCGCGTACGTGGAACTCGCGAGCTTGGATTTGGCCCGCACGCAAAGGGAGGTTACCGCCGAGCTGCTGGCATTTGCCGTGGTTGCGATCTGCGGCCTGTTCGCGGTTTTCATGGGCTGCCTCGCCGTGGTGGCCTATACCTGGGATACCCCTCATCGAATGGCCGCCATTGCATGGATGGGGGGCGGATTCGTGGTGGTCGCCATCGCGGCGGCCGCGTACCGCGCAAACGCGGCTCGGTCCAAATCGCAATTTCTGGCTACCGTGCGCCGGGAATGGGAGCAGGATCGCGTACTGCTCGAGCGCATACTGTCTTCGAATCAGGATTGACCGGCTCATGACGAACAAGGACGAAGCGGAGCAGGCCGAAATTCTTGCCAGACTCGCTCAATCCCGCGAGGAATTGCGGCGCTTGCTCGATCCGCCGCGCAAGGAGTCCGGTGTCAATGGCGGCGCCAACCCCGACGCTCGTCCGGAGGGATTTCCGCGCAGCCGCACGATGCAGTTCCTCCTGGGCGAGCACGGACTCCGAATGCTGGGCGCGGCCGCCACGGGGCTCTTGATCGCGCGCCCGGCCTTTACGCTGCGTCTTCTGAAGATGCTGCCGGCCAGCGGTCTTGCGCGCATGCTCCTGATGCGCGGCATCTCCGCATTGCGCTCGCGCAGGGAATGACCTAGCCCTCGTCATGAAAGCCCTTACACGGTAGTAGAGGGCCAAAGGCTGGGGTGAGGGGTCTCCCGTCCCCTTTCATCAAGATTTATGAAAGGGGACGGGAGACCCCTCACCCCAGCCTCTGTCCACTCCTGCCGCGGAAGGGCTTTCATGACGAGGGCTAGGATCAGCCCAGAGTGACGACCCCATAGTGGTAGCTGCCGTCATCCACCAGAGTGATTTCACAGGGCGCACTCGCGATTTGGCGGCCGTCGAGAGATGCCTGAACGACGCCCTGGCTGACGCCGCGCGGGTTCTCCACTGAAATTCGATATCGCGACGATCCGTATCTATAAGTGATCTCGTAACCGCTCCAGGTACGGGGAATGCACGGATTGAGGGACAGGATTCGGCCGCGCAAATTGACGCCCAGTATCCCCTCCACGGCGGTGCGGTACATCCACCCCGCGGACCCGGTATACCAAGTCCAGCCGCCCCGCCCGACGTGCTGAGGGGATGAGTACACGTCGGCACAGACCACATAGGGTTCGACCTTGTAGCGATGAATGCCTGCGCGGGTGCTCGCGTGATTGATCGGGTTGATGATGGAGAACAACTCTGCGGCCCGATCGCCGTCTCCCAACTGCGCAAACGCCAGGACCGACCACATGGCCGCATGCGTGTACTGACCGCCGTTCTCGCGTAGGCCGGGCGGATAAGCTTTGATATACCCGGGGTCGTGTGGGGTGTGATCGAAGGCCGGCGTGAACAACTTCACCAGGCCGTCGCTGCGGCTGACCAACTGCGAGTCGACCGCCGCCATCGCGCGGACCGCGCGCTCGCGGTCTGCACCGCCGGAGATCACTGCCCACGACTGAGCGATGGAATCTATCCTGCACTCATCGCTGGCGACCGATCCCAGGGGCGTGCCGTCATCGAAGTAGCCGCGCCTATACCAGTCGCCGTCCCAGGCCTCGCGCTCGATGGCCTGTTTCAGGGCGTACGCGTGCTTGCGCCACCGGACGGCTGCGGCGGCTGCGCCGCGCCCTTCGGCGATCGGCGCGAAGCGCAGCAGCGTGGCGTGCAAGAACCACCCCAGCCAAACGCTCTCGCCCAGCCCCGCCGCTCCGACCCGATTCATGCCGTCGTTCCAGTCGCCGGCACCGAAAAGCGGGAGGCCGTGCGATCCGATCGCAAGACTCGAATCGAGCGCACGGATGCAGTGTTCCAGCAGCGATCCGACGCCTGCCGGCGCGGGCGAGGAAAAGCTCTCTTGACTGCCCGCAGCCAGAGGACCGCCGCCCAGAAATGGCACGGGTTCCTCTAGCACCATGAAGTCTTCGGTGACTTCGAGGTAATGAGCGACCACGAAGGCCAGCCAGATGCGGTCATCCGAGACACGGGTCTTCACCCCCTGTCCGGATGTCGGCAGCCACCAATGCTGCACATCGCCCTCCTCGAATTGGCGCGCGGCGGCGCGCAGGATGTGCTCGCGGGCGATCGCCGGGCGCGAAACGACGAGCGCCATGACATCCTGCAATTGATCGCGAAAGCCGTAAGCACCGCTCGATTGATAAAACGCCGTCCGTGCCCACACGCGGCAGGCCAGCGTCTGATAGAGCAGCCAACCGTTGACCAGGATGTCCATCGAACGATCGGGAGTCTTCACTTGGATGGCGCCCAACGTCTGATCCCAGAAGTCAGTCACCTCCTTGAGCGCGGCGTCGAGATCGAGCGTCCGGTAGCGTTCGATGAGCGCAACGGCCGCGGCGGACGACGCTTCCTCGCCGAGCAGCAAGCTGAGCTCGGTTGATTCGCCCGGCTGCAATGTGATCTTCGTTTGCATCGCACCACAGGGATCGAAGCCGCCGCCGACCCGATTCGACAGCCCCTGCGTCCCGAGCAGCGCCCTGGGTTCGGCGAGAGAGCCGTGGCGGCCGATGAACTCCGCGCGATCGGCCGTGCAAGCTTGCTGCCGGCCCGACATGTCCATGAATGCAATTCGCGACTGGAAGTCCGTGCCCCACGGGTTACGCGCCAGCAGGGCCCGAGTCTTCGGCTCGATCTCGGTCACGATGAACGCAGCCGTTCTGCTGCGCTGGTTTCCCAGCACCCAGTCCAGGTAGTGAGCGACCGAGAGCTGCCGGGTTTCGGCGGATTGATTGACGATCTTGAGGCGCGAAATTTTGACCGAATCCACGAGCGGCACGAATTGCAGCAGGTCCAAGCCGATGCCATGCGAGGTATGCTCGAATCGGCTGTAGCCGAAGCCGTGGCGAATGACATAGGTCGAGGAGGGCTCGCGAATCGGCAGCGGAGTCGCGCTCCAAAGGTCTCCGGATTCCTCGTCGCGAATATAAATGACTTCCGCGGGCGCGTCGGCGACAGGATCATTGCACCAGGGGGTGAGCTGGTTTTGCTGCGCGTTCAGCGACCAGGTGCTTCCGGAGCCGTCCGCCGAGGCCAGAAACCCGAATTCGGCATTGGCGATCACGTTGGTCCACGGCGCCGGTGTCCATTGACCCTCATCGAGCATCACGACGTATTCGCGCGCCTCCGCGGCAAATCCGCCGAGCCCGTTGAAGAACTCGAGCGGGGGCGTGGTACGCGCCGTTGCATCCCCGGCCTCGCCGGTGTTCAGCAGGCGCTGCCGCGGTACAGGCTCCGGCTCCCGAAGCCGCGCGAGCTGATCGCTCAAGGTGCCCTGCCGGGCAACGAACACGGCGCGCGCGGCCGTCTGCAGCAAATTCCAGTCGGCCGTAGGCATCGAGTCGGCCCGGAGCAGGAAAACGGCACCTCGCCGGGTACCGTCCTCGTCGGGCTGCGTCTGCGACGTTTTGATCGTGGCGTCCAACAGCTGCTGCAGATCCGAGGCACGAGACTGCGCGCAGACATTCAAGATGACCAGATCGACCACCAGGCGCTTCAGCCGCCAATACTCATGCGCACGCAGCAATTGCTTGACGATTTCAATGTCGTGCTCGTCGTCTATGCTGAGCAGCACGATGGGCAGGTCGCCGGAAATGCCGTGAGGCCACAATGCCGATGGCCCCAACAGGTTCTTTTCGAGAATATCGCGGGACGCCCGCAGCGACGAATCGGAGTACAGCACCCGATTGGCAATGCGTTGAAATTGCTGGGCCTCTTCGCAGCCGATACCCAGATGACGGAGCTGTACCTGAGCCTGGGTCGACGCCATCGTCTTCGCGCGCTGGAAAGACGCCGGGTCGCGATGTTGGTCCATCAGTGCGACCGCCTGCTCGCGGCTTGTGCCGATGCCGGTCCAAAAGGCGACATGCGCGCTTTCTCTCGGCGCGATGCGCACGCGGCGCCTCAGTGCCAGCACGGCATCGAGAACCGTGCCTGTGGTGCCGGACAGGGGCCGCGCGTCCACGATGGACACGGCATTGCGCAGATCATGTCCGCGCCCCAGAAAGCGGGCCCGGTCGGTTTCGAATTGCAAACCGCCGATGGCTTCGCCCTCCAAAACACTGACGTGGGCAACCCAAAGTTGCGGCTCTCCGGGATCTCTGGTCCTTCGCGTGGCGAGCAGGGCGCCGCTCTCCGCAATGAATTCAGTTTGCACGAACATTTTGGAAAACGCGGGATGAGCGGAATCCGCATTGGGCGCGGCCAGCACGACCTCGGCGTAGGTCGTCAACTCGATTTCCCGGGTGCGGTTTCCCTCATTGGTCAGCGATATGCGGCGGACTTCGGCATCGTCTTCGGTCGATAAGAGGATTTCCGTCGAGGTGAGGATGGGTCCATCCCTGCGAGAGATGAGGGCGCGATCCTCGAAAAAAGCCACCTCATAGCTATCCGCTTCGCGCCCCACCGGCTGGTATCCAGCCGACCATACCTCGCCGTCGGCCACATCGCGCAAGAACACGAAGCTGCCCCAGGGGTCGCAGGTGGGATCCTCGCGCCATCGGGTCACGGCGATATCCCGCCAACGGCTGTACCCGGAGCCGGCCGCGGACAGCATCACGGAATAATTTCCATTCGACAGCAAATGGGTGCGCGGCGCGACGTGATGAGGAGAATTGAAGCGGATCATTGATTTAGTTTCCAAATCGCGAGATTAAGCGCGCTTGCCATGCCGACCCAGACCAGGTACGGCAGCAACATCCACGCGGCGGCGGGCCTCACGGCGGCGAACTCCCGGATGGTCCACGCGACGGCGAGCCACAGCGCAACGATCACGAACAGACCGGCGCCGATGTTCTTCGCGCCGAAGAACAGCGGCGCCCAGGCGGCATTGAGCAGCAGCTGAACCGCGTAAGCGGCCAGCGCGGTATTGCGGCGGCGATGATAGCGTTCGCGCCAAATCAGCCATGCGGAGGTGCCCATCAGGATATAGAGCACCAGCCATACCGGCCCGAACCATTGCTCGGACGGCGTCCACGCAGGCTTGGCGAGCATGGCATACCACTGCCCCGCCGCCGCCGACGCGTGCGGAGAAAAAACCGCGCCGAGCGCGCCCGCGGCCAGCGCCGCGCCGATGGAGACCGCGAGGAGTGCCCAATTCGGCCGCGAATTGCGGCCGCGATAGCTGGTCGAGCTTTCTATGAGTATCCTCATTCGGCGCGCCGCCTGGAGGATTGCGACCAGACGAACAGAAGGATCGCGGCGGTCATTTGCGTCCAGCCCAGCCATGAAATTTGAGTCGAGACGGCCAACCAGATCAACCCGGACACCCAGAGGACGGCCGCCCCGAGGGCGGCGTCGCGCCGCGAATTGATCCGGCGCATTTCCGCGCGCAGCTCCTTGAGCTCAGCGTTCTGCACCTGCAGGCTCAGGCGGCCCTCGGTGGCATCTCGAACGGCGGTCTGGAATATTTGCGGCACCTGTTGCAGTGCCAACAGGGCGTCGGGCAACTGGGCGCGAACCCGCCGCAGCATCTTCCTGGGGCTCATCCGCTCGCGCATCCACTTGCGAAGGTACGGCTGCGCCGTCCGCCAAAGGTCGAGCTCCGGATACAGCTGCCGCCCCAGTCCTTCGATGTTGAAAAGAGTCTTCTGCAGCAGGATGAGCTGCGGCTGCACCTGCATGTCGAAACGTCGTGCCGTCTCGAACAGGCGCAGCAGCACCTGCGCGAACGAGATTTCCTTCAGCGGCTTGTTGAAAATCGGTTCGCAGACGGTGCGCACGGCGGACTCGAGCTCATCGACCCGCGTGCCGCGCGGCACCCAGCCCGATTCCACGTGCAAGGCCGCGACCCGGGCATAGTCCCGGTCGAAGAAAGCCATGAAATTCTCGGCCAGATAATGCTGATCGCGCGCCTGCAGCGTGCCGACGATGCCGAAATCCACCGCCGCGTAGCGCGGATTCTGCGGATCGTCGACCTGCACGAAGATATTCCCCGGGTGCATGTCGGCGTGAAAGAAATTGTCGCGGAATACCTGCGTGAAGAAAATTTCCACGCCGTTCTCCGCGAGCCTGGCGATGTTCGTGCCGCGCGCGCGCAATTGCTCGAGATCGTTGATGACCACGCCGTGAATTCTTTCCATGACCATGACGTTGACCCGGCAGTAGTCCCAGTGGACCTCCGGCACGTACAGCAACGGCGAGCCGGCGAAATTGCGCTTCAGCTGCGCCGCATTGCCGGCTTCGCGCAGCAAATCCAGCTCATCGAGAATGGTCTTGCGGTACTCGCGCACCAGTTCGACGGGACGCAGCCGCCGCGCATCCACCCAGTACTCGTCGGCCAGCCCGGCCAGGGAGTGCAGCACCTCGAGGTCGAGATCGATGATCTCGCGCATCCCGGGGCGCAATATCTTGACGACGACCTCCTCGCCGGTCTTGAGCGTGGCCGCGTGGACCTGGGCGATGGACGCCGCGGCGAGCGGTGCGCGCTCGAAGCTGCCGAAGATGGCATCGAGCGGGCGCCCGAACGCCTGTTCGATGGCCACGGCCGCGGCCCCGCTGTCGAACGGCGGGACGCGGTCTTGGAGCTTCGCCAGTTCATCCGCGATGTCGGGCGGCAGAAGATCGCGGCGGGTCGACAGCGCCTGGCCGAACTTGACGAAGATAGGTCCGAGTTCCTCGAGCGCCAGGCGCAGCCGCTCGCCGCGGGCGATCCCGATGCTGGCCTGGAACCAGGTCCACGGCGACAGATAGAAGAGAAAACGGAACGGCCGATACAGATGCGTGGCGCGTACGAAATCATCGAGCCCGTGCCTGACCAGAGCCCGTTGAATCTGCAGCAGCCGGGCAAGCACCCGCAATCGCATCAGGCGGCACCCTTGAGGCGCGCTTCGAGGCGCCCAAGCCGCGCTTCGATTCGATCGGCGGTCTCGCGCAATTCATCGACATCGTGCAGGAATTCCTCGAGCTCGGTCTTGTTCACGAGGTCGCGGCCCTCCTCTTGCAGATATTCGGCGATGTTCTCTCCGGCCGTGCGGCGGACGTGGCGCCCGAAGGCGAGCGCATGCCTGGCGAATTCGGATACGCGCCGCGCCGGGAAATCGCCTATCCATCGGGATAGTTCTTCCTCCGGGTCCGGCCGCGCCAGCATGAACAGTTCCCGGTAGCGGTTGGCGATCTCGGCATCGCCGCGAATCTGCGCGGCGGGAGTGCCGGGTTTCCGGGATGCGCCGCCTTTGAGCAATTGCAAAAGCGCCGGCACCGTGCCTGAAATATTCGCATCGGCCGCGGAATCTGCGCCGGTTGAGAGCATCAGGCGGCCGCCGAAAATGCCGGCGCGAATGCTGGTAATTCCATCGATGTCGACCTGCAAGGACGTGCCCTCGAGGCGCCGCGCCAGCGCCCCGGCCTGCGCCGATGCCTCGATGCATCGATTGAGCAGGGCTTCGGCCGATGCAAGCCATGCGGGGGTCGCGGGCATGTCAGATCTTGTAGCCGCGATGCACGGCGACTATGCCGCCGGTCAGATTGTGATAGCGCGCCTGCTCGAAGCCGGCGGTGCGCAGCATCTCGAGCAGAGTTTCCTGATTCGGATGCATGCGGATGGATTCAGCCAGATATCGATAGCTGGCCGCGTCCCGGGCAACCAGCCGGCCGAGCAGCGGCAGCACCTGGAAGGAATAGGCGTCGTAAATCGGCTTCAGCCCGGGCGCCACCGGCGTGGAAAATTCCAATACCAGCAATTGGCCGCCGGGTTTCAGCACGCGGTACATGGACTTGAGCGCGGCTGCCTTGTCGGTCACATTGCGCAGCCCAAATCCGATGGTGACGCAGTGGAACGCGTTGTCCTCGAAGGGCAGGCGCTCCGCGTCGGCCACGATGCACTCCACATTCCCAACCCAGCCCTTGTCCAGCAACCGGTCGCGGCCGATTTCCAGCATGGCGGGGTTCACGTCCGACAGCACGACCCGCCCCGTCTTGCCCACCTGGCGCAACATTCCGGCGGCAAGATCACCGGTGCCGCCGGCCACGTCGAGGGCGCGCTGGCCGGACCGCAGGCCGGTCAAGGACAGGGTGAAATGCTTCCACAAACGATGCGCGCCGAAGGACATCAAATCGTTCATGACGTCGTATTTGCCGGCTACGGACTCGAATACCGATCGGACGCGCGCCGCCTTGTCGCCTGGCGCGACTTTCTCAAATCCGAAATCGATTTTAGGTTCCGAGTTATCCATGGTATCCGTCAAGCTGTGAGGTGCATTGTAACTGACTGAGACGCCAACCCAGGGGCTGCCGCTACTTCCGGCGGATTGAGCCGTTCACATACCTCGCACGGTAGTAGGCTGGGGTGGGGGGTATGCCGCCCCCTTTTATCAAGATTTATAAAAGGGAGCGGCATACCCCCCACCCCGGCATCCCCCAGTGCAACGTACGTGAACGGCTCAATCGCCGGATGTGGACGTCGGGCTACTTGGGGTTGGCGGTTTCGGCGCAGCAGTGAAGGGGTCAGCCCCCTCGGCTCGGCCGGCTCCATGGCCGACTGGAGGAGGGCTTCCTGCGTGTGCGCTGCGAGGAATGCCACGCCGAGAAGCTCGTGGCGTTCAGCTATCCTAGCTGCGGCCGTCTGCAGCGCAGAAGGCTTCGAGTCGGTCAGCCACGCGCGCCATGGCGGTCGGATCGCGCACGGAAGCCGAAGCATCGGGCGGATTATGGGCGATGCGAATGCCGGTGAGGCCATCTGGGAACAGTGCCACCAGGTTTTCGCCCCAACCGACCATCTGCGGAATGTAGAGCTTGCAGCCGCCGGCCGCGTCGTAGCGCATTTCCCAGAAGGCATTGAAGTAAGTTGTCTCGCCGAATCGTGTCTTCTCGCCTGTCGGAAGGCCACGTGGCGTCGTGCCAGCCTTCAACTCGCCAATACGAGGCTCATAGAGAAGCTGCACTCCGCCGTGCCGGCCGCGGTCGTGGTAGAGCCTCGCGACCTTCACGAGATCGCTAATCGTTGCGTAATAACCATACGCCATTAATGGCTGACCCGGGGTACCGTCAGTTTCGATGGTCCGATTGATCGGTGCGTAGTGGATGCCGATGGGTGCGAAGACCTCTCGCTCGAGCATCGACCAGAGATCGGCGGAGGGACCCTCCTTTGACTTGAGAAACTGATCCATCGCCACGCCAAGAAGATACATATCCTGGTCGCGGTAGCGCACGACCTTGCCGGGGCCCCATGGATAGACGTGCGCGATCCGCAGTAGTGCAGCAACCTTGTCCGAGCGGGACGGAGCGTCGGCCCAGTCGTTGTAGGTGGCGTCGATATACCCGTCAACTATATCGTTCGGATCCCGTCGCGTAGACCCATTGCCGAGGCCGGTTGCCATGTTGATGCAGTCGTCAAACCGTACGTTGGCCCACTCCGGGTGAGCGGCAACCTCGGGGACGTAATCCCGAATCCTCAGATCGAACACACCGGGACCGTATTTTTGCGCCAGCCGCAGTAGCGCGACTTCGTTCGCCAGGGCCTTGGTGACCGACCAGACGCCAAAGCGAATCCGGTCACACCACGGCAGCGGGCCACCCGCACTCGAGCATCCCCGCGTGTAGAACACGCCGTGATAGTCGATCCCGGTAAGAATGGTCTGCCCGGCGGCGAGACCATCGTCGAAGCCGGCGAGTCTCGCTCGCCCCACGCGCCGCTCGAGTTCGCTCCAGGGTCGGATGGGCACGTCATCCTTGACCGAGGCGAGGTAGTTGCTCTCAATCACTTCCCAATCGGAGCGTGCGGCGGGCGCAAAACTGGCGGCGGTCACGCCGACCGCCGTGAAGTAGGTTTCAATGTGGGCGGGAGTCGTCTGCTGCACGATCTGGAATCGCAGGTGGGAAACCTGACTCCCCCGGTACAGAAACGTCGCAAGCCCGTTGTGAGTCTCCCCCTCGAGCGTATGCACCAGTGCGAACGGGAAGGCCGCCCGCGACCAGCCATGATCGGCGGCCTCAGACCATACTCTCCCGGGCTGAACGATAATATCCCAGTAGCTGCGGCCATCGCGCCGCGATCCGGCGCGAATGACCTCTTGGGTCGCAGGCACCAGATCCCCATCGATGGTGGTGAAGTCAACGGCGAAACCAGGGAAATACTGTGCATCCTTGCCAAGAACCTGGTGCGCGCGCAGATCGGCGGGATGAGCCGTCATCTCGGTTTCGGCGAGATGCAGCGTGCCGCGAAACGCTTCGTGCGCCGGAGCGACGTGCCGTCCCGGCACGAACGCAATGTTGTCGATGATGTCGGCAGGCTTCGCGCCGACAGTGAGCTCCGCCGCCTCGATGCGGGTAGTGCGCGCGATCGCCCACGTGGAGACTGCATATAGCGTGACCGCTACGGCAGCGGGCCACAAAGATCGGAATATCCGATCGGAGCATGTTCTTGGAACCGACTTCGGCACAGGGCTTTTCCTTCAATCAACTATTCGTCAATAATTTGGGTGGTAGGCTTCAAAAACTCTTTCACTCGTTCCATGCACTCTTCCTTTCCGGTACGCATCGTGTCGCGTTGACGGTGTCGGGTCGTGTTACTCCGTGGGAGCATGCTAAATTTTGACGGCCCTAGATCCTGCCATATTTCGGTGTCCCCCGTTTAAAGTCCGCCGATGATTCGACCCTATGTGCCGCTACATGAGTCGCCCGCCGGTGGCCAGTGAGCGTCTGTCACTGACCGCATCGGGCCATGTGCGCTACACGCTGAAGAGGCCTTAGGGCTTGTGAAAAAATAAATTGAGCAGTTAAGCTGCCCGTTTCTTGGGCCTCAGGGGCAAAAGTGCTAGCTTATGCAGCACCTCACGGAATGACGAAGACACGCGACCTCTCCCACTGACCAAAGGAACGCCACCTCTGTCCGCGCCAGCCCCGACTCTCCAACGCCGCCTGTCGACCACGTCGGCCGCGCTCTTCGGCCTGTCGTACATCTGTCCGGTTGTGATCATCAGTACCTTCGGGGTTATAGCGCAGCAATCGCAAGGGGCGACGGCCCTTGCCTACCTGGTGGCGACCGGCGCCATGATCCTGACCGCAAGCAGCTACGGGCGCATGGCCGCGCGCTATCCGGAAGCGGGGGATCCGCCTATACCTATGTGTCGCGTACGACGACACCGGTCATCGGCCTGGTTGTCGGTTGGGTGCTATTGCTCGATTACTTTTTCATCCCTATGGTCATAGCGTTGATCACGGCCAAGGCTTTCGAGGTGTTGCTCCCCGGCATATCGTTCCGCGTGTGGATTCTCCTGATCGCGGCGTTTGCCACCGGGGTCAACCTGCTTGGCATCAAGGTCGCCGATCGCGTGAACCTCACCATCATGGCGGCCCAGCTCGCTGCCATGGCGGGG
>Ga0208193_1001237_pt1 | contig 11457 bp, 4 predicted proteins | sample June2015DPH_17_2_FD_184716 | JGI IMG/M metagenome (GOLD analysis project Ga0208193, IMG submission 184716) | Peatland microbial communities from SPRUCE experiment site at the Marcell Experimental Forest, Minnesota, USA - June2015DPH_17_10... | ecosystem: Environmental > Terrestrial > Soil >...
CGCAGACAAGCCACATGCTTACCGATCGTAACCGGGTGGCGATACTTGAACGTAGTGCGATGAATGACTCGGTACTTCATAGGCCTATGGTGATGGGCAACGTGCGCGCGTGGCTGAAATAGAGGCTCGACAGGTTATTTGACCAAGAAGGCAGCAAGGCTTCCAATCCGGTCAGGAAACGTTCGAGGCGGGCCACGTCTTCGGCAACGTCTGCAATGGTTGTGGCTCCTGGCAATGGATAGCTGAGCGTGTGCAAATCGAAAGTGCGCAACAACCTTAGCGCCGTCTGCATGGCGCTGAGGTCTTCCGGGGCGTGGCGCGGCAACAGACCGTAGAGATCGATGAGATTAGAGAGTTGAAAATCCAAAGAACGGGGATTGGTCTCATCGGCCAGCAGCACGTCCAGCACAGCCAGAGGCTGCAGCGTGGTGTAGTAACGCGACCGATAAGTCATGGAGCTGTCGGCGACCTCGAGCAGGCACTCCAGCAAGGGCCAGTCCTGCTCTCCGAGCGGGCTGGCAATCTCGCGCAGCTGCCGGGTGAGAAAGATGGCCCGCTCCAAACGCCGGCCAATGCTCATGAACAGCCATCCCACGCCCCGGTTGATGTTTTCGCGCTCCATTCCGGAGAATGCGGAAAGCAATTCCAGGCAACCGGTAAGTACTGCGGCATATTCAAGGAATGTCGTGAGCGGTTTAATGTCGATCGAGTTACGCAGCTTGCCGAGAAGAAACACCATGTCGGCCGATAAGCGCTCGCGCACGTTGCCGCCAACCCTGGACACCTCGGCGAGGGTTGCGGCCAGGCTGTCAGTGCGCTTCGGATCAGCGATCAGCGCAATCAATTCCTGTTCGAATTGCAGCGCCGTAATGGCCTTCTTCGTCATCTTCGGTAACTTGCTATGGCGGCTGTCCAAACAGCCATGCAGGCGCAGCAGCGGCACCAACTCTGCCTGACTGGCGTGACGGACGCGTGAAATCAGCGAGCGCACAATGCGGCAGGTATATTCCGCCCGCTCCACATAGCGTCCCAGCCAGAAAACATTGTCTGCTACACCGCTGGGCACACCGGATGCTTCGCGGCGAAGCGCGACTGGCTCGTTGCGCGGACGCAGCATGCTGAAGGTGTCGACGGGGCCGTCCCAGAGCACCCACGCGTCCTTGCTGTGGCCGCCGCGCTGCATAGAGACAACCGACCCCTGCCGTTCGGCGACCCGCACCAAGCCACCGGGAATGGCAGCCCATCCATTGCCGGTGTTGAGGACATAGGCGCGCAGAACTAGGCTGCGCGGGTAAAGGGTGCCGTTGTCCCACACCGGCGCGTTGGACAGCGTGATCTGCTCCTGGGCCACATATTCATGCGGCCTGGCGCGCAGCTGGTCGGCCAGCTTGCCTTTGGCGCCCTGCTCCAGTTCCGCGCCGAATACCGGCTCCATGCCGCGCGAGGGAAACGCCGGCTTGACCACGACCGAATCCAGATGCTCGAGCACCCAATCAAGCGCGTAGGACTGGCCACACCACCAGGTAGCGACCGAGGGCAGCTTCAGTTTTTCCCCGGTCAGGTGTTGGCAAAGGCCCGGCAGAAAGGGCATGATGGCAGCCGTCTCAATGACGCCGCTGCCGAGCGCGTTGGCAACTTTCACATTTCCCGCGACGATCGCGTCGACCAGGCCAGGCACACCGAGCAGCGAGTCACTGCGCAGCTCCAGCGGGTCACAGAAGCTATCGTCCACCCGGCGCAAAATTACGTTGACCTGCTCCAGCCCGTTCACGGTTTTGAGATAAACGCACCGGTCGCGAACCGTGAGATCGGCGCCTTCGACCAGCGTAAAGCCCAGATAGCGCGCCAGATAGGAGTGTTCGAAGTAGGTCTCGTTATACGGGCCGGGAGTGAGCAGCACGATGCGCGGATTGTCGCTGGCGGCCAGGGCGGTGAGAGAATCCCGCTGGGCGCGAAAAAAGGGTGCAAGACGCAGGACGTTCGAACTGCGAAACAGATCGGGCAGGACATCGGAGACGATGGTGCGATTCTCGAGCGCATAGCCGCTGCCGGAAGGAGCCTGAGTACGATCGGAAAGTACCCACCACTGTCCATCGGGCGAGCGGGCAAGATCCACCGCGAGCATGTGCAGATAACTGTGGGCCGGAACAGGCACACCCACCATGGGCCGCAGAAATGCAGGATTCGCGTAAAGCAGCGCCGCGGGGAAATGGCCGTTGGCAATCAGGGACTGCGAGCCGTACATATCCTCCAGAACCAGGCTCAGCAACTGCGCACGCTGTATGATGCCTTCTTCCAGATGGCGCCACTCCGGGGCCGAAATGAGGAATGGAATGATGTCAATCTTCCAGGGGCGATTCACTCCCTGGGGATCGCTGTAGATGTTGTATGTGATTCCATTTTCGCGAATGCGCCGTTCGGCTCGCGCCCAGCGGCGCCCCAACTCCTCGGAACCGATCTCGACAAGCGACCCCATCAGGTGCGCCCAGTGCGGACGGGGAATGACGCCGTCACCCGAGGCCTCGTTGTAGGCAGTGCCGTACGGTAGCTGCGTCTGATGAAGATCAACGGTCATGGAGCCAGATCCAATCTCTCCGCCTGCGAACCAGGTCCCGGGGGTAGGCGTCGAAGATCCAGGGTAAACGGATATATCGGGTTGGCTTCCTCTTCCGGCAGAGCCATGAAGGGCGGCGCGGCGCCCGTCTCCTCGAAGCGCTCCAGACGCCGGCCCTCGGCCTCTGCGCTGCTTGCCGGGCGGCTGGTGTAGTGGTGTCCGTCGGGATGGGTCACATGATACCTGCACCGGCCGATGGAGCGGTTCGCTAGACAGTCAATGAGATCAAACTCCAAGGGCGCATGCACGGGAACCGTTGGGTGAAGTTGAGCCGAGAGCTGGCGCGCACGGTAGCGCACTCCGGCAACCGCAACGCCCGCTTGCGGGGTCGCCACCAGAGGAACACGGCGTCCATTGCAGGCAACCACATAGCGCCCTTGCTGCGCCAGGCCGGAGACCTTAACCTGAATACGCTCGAGCGAGGAATCCACGCTGCGCACCGTTGATCCGGATATGCTCTCTTCGGCAAGGACATTCCATGGCTCAAGAGCGCGGCGAAGCTCGAGTTCAATTCCTTCCGCGGCAAGGGCGCCGATCCTGGGGAATCGGAATTCCAGATGCGCGGCAAACCATCGTTCCTTAAAGTCGAAACCGGAACGCCGCAACTCGGCGAGCACCTGGAACAGATCGTGCTTTAGGAACTCAGGGAGCATGAAACGGTCGTGCAGAGTTGCGCCCCACCGAATCAGGCTCCCGTCGAAGGGCGTCTTCCAAAGCATGCTCACCATGCCGCGCACCAGCAGCATCTGCAGCAGGTTCATTCTCACGTGCGGCGGCATTTCGAAGGCCCTGAGCTCAAGCAGGCCCAATCGCGATCCGTAGCCGGGCGGGGGAAAGAGCTTATCTACGCAGAACTCCGCGCGATGGGTGTTGCCGGTAATGTCCGCGAGCAGGTTGCGGAACAGGCCGTCGACGATCCAGGGCGCGCAATCCGCCACGGGGAGCTGGGCAAAGGCGACCTCCAGCTCATACAAGGTGTCCAGGCGTGCTTCATCGACACGCGGATGCTGGCTGGTAGGCCCAACATACATTCCGGAGAACAGATAGGAGAGCGACGGGTGATTCTGCCAGAAGGCGACCATGCTGCGCAGCAGATCAGGGCGCCGAAGGACAGGGCTGTCGGCAACGGTGGCGCCGCCGATGACGATGTGGCTGCCGCCTCCTGTCGTGATCTGCTCGCCGTTAAGTTGAAACTTATCCGCAGTCAGCCGGTTGCCACGCGCCTTATCGTCGAGCACCGTGTAGATGTTTTCAAGCTCGTCCCAGTTGCCGGCCGGCGGGAGGTTTACTTCGAGGACGCCGGGGTCCGGAGTGACGCTCAACGACTTCAAACGCGGATCGGAAGGCGGCGCGTAGCCCTCCACCCACACGGGCACCTTCAGATAGCGGCATGTGTCTTCGATTGCGCTCAGCAGGTCAAGATAGTCCGCAAGGATGGTTGTGAATGGCAGGAAGACATGGAGACGGCCCTCGCGCGCCTCGACGCCGAGCGAGGGGCGGATCAACACCTCCGCGGTATCAGAAGGGCCGAAGACAGCGGGGAGCGGATCGGCTTCCGGTTCCTTCTCAAACAGCTCCGAGCGGCGGCCCGCGGGTCCGGGAAGTCTCACGCGATCGGCGAAGGGCGCAGGCTCAAACTCATATTCAAGCTCATCTGGGGCAACCCAGGGGATAGCCAGGGCCGGAACGCGATAGCCGATGGGCGAATCTCCCGCCGATAAAACCAGCCGTTCCGGCCGCGGAAACCAAAGCTGGCTCGACCAGCAAAGTTGTCCTCCTGGTTGACGCCGGCGCAAGGCGAGTAGGTAACCGGCTGGCTGCGATCGATCGGTGTCCTGATCGGTCGCAGGATTGAATGCAGGAAGAATGTTGTCCGAGCTCACTTCAAGCCTGCGCGTCAGCGCTTTCATAAACTGAAGAGCATCCTTGGCGGAGAAGCCGTAGTTCTCCTCCTCCCGCGCAATGAGCTGAACGTCTTCCCAGACGGCAACCCCATCGGCACGCCAGTAGCAGCTCAAGGCCCAGCGCGGCAGGGGCTCGCCCGGATACCACTTCCCTTGCCCGAAATGCAGGAGCGCACCGGGCGCCATCGCCCCACCCAGGGCCTCGATCAGCGCCAGCGCACGCGTTCGCTTCATCGCGCCCTGGGCATCAATGTTCCATTGCCGGCTTTCCGGATCGTCGATGCCTACATAGGTCGGCTCGCCCCCCATGGTGAGGCGCACCTCCTGCGCGGTCAACGCCCGATCGATGAGGTGTGCGAGCTGCCTTATGCCTTGCCAATCCACCTCAGTAAATGGCTTTGAAGGCCGGCGCACATCATTCAGGCGGCAGACCGACAGCGAATGAATGAATTCGACTCCAGAAGGCTCAGCCGTGCCGCTGATCGGCGCAGCCTGAGCAGCATCCGGCGTGCACACCAGCGGAATGTGGCCCTCGGCAGCCAGCAGACCGGAAGTCGGATCCAACCCAATCCATCCCGCGCCGGGCAGGAAGGCCTCAGCCCACGCATGCAAGTCGCCTCGGTCTTCTTTGGGGCCATCCTCGGTTTCAAGCTGGATCAAATACCCTGACACAAATCGCGCCGCAATGCCCAGGTGCCTGAGGCACTGAACCAGCAACCAGGCCGAGTCCCGGCAGGATCCGGACCGGCTGGTGAGAGTCTGTTCGCAGGTTTGGACCCCAGGCTCGAGCCGGGTCAGATAACCTATCTCGTCGCGGATCTTTCGATTGAGGTCCAGCAACAGGCTGATGGTTCCGCTCTTTTGGCCCGCAAGCAGATCAAGGAAAGCCTTCACGCCCCCTCTGTCCGACTCGGTCTCTAGATACGGCCGCAGATCCGCGGCCAGTCGGGGTTGGTAGGCGAAAGGGTACTGCTCAACTCCCGGCTCCAGAACAAAATCAAAGGGATTGAGCGGCGTCAGATCCGCAACCAGCTGCACGTCCACCACGAATTCCCTTGTTTTGCCGGAAAACAGAGTCCGTGCCAGGCGATTGTTATATGGGTCCAGCTGCCAATTGAGGATGTGGGTGGAAGGAGTGACTTCGAGCGAATAGCTGAGAATGGGGACGCGAGCATGGAGCGCAGGGCGCAGCTGGATCAGCTGGGGGCCAAGGGAAATCTCCTTGTCATACCGGTAGCAGGTCCGGTGATGCAGTGCAATTTCGATTGCCATCCGCCCTCTTGCCGACTGCATCTCGAATCAGCGGTCGCCAACCCGCGGCACCTCGACGCGTGAACTAGAAAACATCGCGTCAATGCCGGGTTGTAAACACAGGTTAACCTATTTGAAACCAGACGGAGGCCGATTCGGCGGCAGCGCTTGAGCCCGGGCCGGCGGAGCTAGCGCCACCAGGCAGAGCGGATTTGGTGACCAGCCAGGACCTCGGTCGGCATTCCGGGCGTGGGTGACCAGATTTTGAGATCATCGACTGCGACGATATGCTCGATCGGCTGGCGCCAGGGATGGAGGGCGAGATCGAACAGTCCCCAGTGAATGGGCATCAGAAGGCCATGGCCCCCAAGAGCGCGAAAGCTGCGGACGGCTCCTTCCGGCCCCATGTGGATATCCGCCCAGAGCGGGTCAGAGGCGCCGATTTCTAGCATCGTCAGCTCGAAGGGGCCGAACTTCGCACCAATTTCCCGGAAGCCATCCCATTCCCCCGAATCGGCACCGTAGTAAATACTGCGCGTTGGACCAGCCAGCGCAAACGACGCCCACAGGGTCTCAAAGTGATCGAAAAGGCCGCGTCCGGAAAAATGCCGCGCCGGCAGCGCCGTGACCAGGATCGAGCCGGCTCTCACGTGCTCGGTCCAATTCAGTTCCGTGATACGCTTGGGATCAACCCCCATCCGCCCGAGCAGCGCACCAACGCCCAGACCCGTGAGCCAGCGCGCCTGGCGCTGGTTCTCCATCCGTGCCAGCCGCCGCACGGTTGCCTCGCCCAGGTGATCGTAGTGATCGTGAGAGATGATCACAGCGTCGAGCGGCGGCAGGTGTTCGAGAGCAAGCGGGGGCGCGAAGAAACGTTTGGGTCCGATCCACTGCGCCGGAGCAGCGCGCTCATCCCATACCGGATCGATCAGGATGCGAGAACCATCCAGTTCAACCAGCGACGAGGAGTGCCCCATCCAGGTGATACGCAGTCCTGACTCGGGCGCGGTCTGATAGATCCGATGGTCGGTTTGGAACGGGCCCAACGGTTGCTGCGGAGAGCGCGCTGCCGCGCCGGTAAAGAAGCGTGGACCTACTTTGAAGATTGTGGAAAGGCCACCCACTTTGGTCGGCACAGGATTCAGGTAGCGTTTTCCCAAACGTTCAGCCAGCTTCAATTGCATTCCTATCCGATGCGCAACGCCGGGGGCGCGATTCCCGAATCGGCGCCGGAGGTCTTCGAGTGCTCGCGATCCGCTGTGGTCGCCGCATTGGACGCGACCGGACAACCTGCCTTCGGCTCGTAGGTCGGATACGAGTCCGGCTCAGGGCTGGTCTCCATCCCGCTCAACGTTGCCAGGTCCGCCTGCACCTCGGCCCACAAGCGGGGATCTTTCTTGGTGGTGATGGGCGCATCGGGATTGGAGTAATAAGACTGAATGTCCTGCTTGATCCCTGGCGGAATCGGCCCGCTCGGCTGCCGCGTCAGCAAGTGCAGGAGCATGGCATAGGTTGAGTCGGTGAGCGGATATCCTCCAGGCTCGACGATGTGGCCGGTATCCAGATCGCGATTGGGCAAAGGATGGTGCAGATCAGCCGTACTGTCCTTGGCCGCTCCAGGAATCAAAGTCAGCTCTTCGCCCGGAGAACTCCGAGCCGGCACGCCTGGCTGGCAGTTGTCCCGACTGGGATCGGGCGGCGTGAATCGGGCCAGGGATAGGCGTAGAGCGGCTGTGGAAACAGCCAGGCTGTGCATGTATTCGGCTTCGGTGGCCTCCGTCGGCCCCTTAACGGCTACCAGCTTCAGCGGGCCAATTTTGGGCACGACAAACAGCACCGCCGCAAGCGCGTATGTGCCGATGCCCGCCTTGCGCCGGTATGCCTGCCAGTTGTTTTCCGTGTCCACGGCTGCAGCCTGCCTTTCGATCTCGACGGCATCGGCCGTGGTGGGGTCGGCCGGCTCATGGTTGCGATGCAACAGTGTCGTCGCATAGGCAATGCGCGGAATCAAGTCTCGCACCGCAAAACGATAGGCACGCACGTTGATGCGACGTCCCCGCCTGCCGGTGAAGTCCTCGTTTGTTCCATAGGTCTGATAGAACGAGAGAGCCAACAGCTTCACAGGCACATCAAGCCCGATGTGGCGCAAGTAATGCACCGGCGCCACGCGATGGTGAGCCACTTCGTTGATGTCGAATGCAAACTCCGTCTGTACGTGCTGGCGCTCGCCCTCGGCATAGTTGACCACCGGCCCGTATTTGGCGCGCAGCTTGGGAAACTCCACCGGTACGGCCAGGTTGGTCGCTTCCGAGTGGCCCACCGTATCGCCCACGTAGTGGGACAAGGCACCAATGGCGAAAGCCAGTTCATTGGCATTCTGGGCGTTGCGAAACAGGCTGACGACAAAGTCGCCAGACCGCACATAGTGAGTGAGGTTGGAGAAGCCGAGATCGCCAAACGGGTAATAGCCAATGTCCTGAATCACGCATCCGCCATAGGCATAGGCCCGGGCTCGCTCCAATTCTGCCTGCGTGAGGTTTGGATAGCGGCTCAGCAGCAGCGGGACGATCGAATCCTTCCAGGTCAGGTCGATCAGTTGCTCATGCGTGACCAGCGAGTAAGCGTAAGCGCCTGCCGATGGCAGTATCAGACAGAACAGAAGCGGAACCAGTTTCAGAATTCGTTTCAACTTCTTGATCCTCTCCCTGGGTTGGATGCGCCAGGCGGTGTTCGATCGCTGCCGATCCTGGTTCTGCCGCGGCTGTGCTGCCCACGGGGCGGGCAAAATCGATCCGTTCCGACCCGAGTGCCGCCCCCCGCCCGATAAAGAAGCGTCCAAAGCGCAGATGCTTCCGCAGAAGGCAACTCCAGTCGTGCGAGCGAGTAATATGGATTGGTCCCTGTTCACCCCACTTCCGGAGGTTCTGGTGCGCTCCCTTTCTTTGGCAACCGCCGCATGCCTGCTTTCCATGCTCGCAATCGGCTGAAAAACCCCACATTTTTCAGCGCCCGGCCCTCAGTCGCGAATTGATCGCTTTTGGTTACGCTGGCGACCTTTGGACAGTGCCCCGCGCCGGCGGCCGAGCCACCCGCCTGACAACCGGAGTGGGCATCGAAACCGCTCCGGTCTTTTCGCCCGACGGCAGCACCCTGGCTTTTACCGGCGAGTACGACGGCAATACGGACGTGTTCACCATCCCGGCCACCGGCGGCATTCCCTACCGCGTTACTTATCACCCGGCAGCTGATTTTGCCGTGGCTTGGACCCCGGACGGCAAGCAGATCGTCTTCCGCTCTACGCGCCAGTCTGCGAGCCGCTACACACAGCTTTACTCCGTGCCGGCCAAGGGCGGAATCGCCAGGCCCCTGCCTTTGCCCATGGCCTACCAGGGTCAGTTTTCCCCCGACGGCTCGGCGATTGCCTATAATCCGCTGCCACCGGCATTCGGGTTTGACTTCACTTCGTTTGTCTCCTGGGGCAATTATCGCGGCGGCCGGGCCAGCGTCCTTTGGATCACGACCCTTCCCGGCCTTGAATCCACCCAGATTCCGCATGAGGTGGCATCGGATTTCTCTCCCGTCTACGCCGGCGGAAAGATCTATTTTCTCTCCGGCCGAAAAGGCCACATCGGCATCTTCCGTTACGACCCGGCGTCAAAAGCGGTGACCGAGGCGCTTCATAATGACGGCCCCGACATCCGCACCCTTGCCGGTGAGGGCGATACGCTGGTCTACGACCAGCTCGGCGAGATCCACCTCTATGACACCAGCTCCGGCACAAGCAAACTGGTTCCGATCGAGCTCGATGCCGACCTGCCGGAAGTGCGCCCGCGCATCGAGAGCGTAGGCGATCAGATCGACCACATCTCCATCTCGTCGACAGGCTTGCGCGCGGCCGTTGAAGCCCATGGCGATATCTTCACCGTCCCGGTCAAGCACGGTCCGACCCGCGATATCACCAGCACCTCCGGCATCATGGAGCGCTACCCGGCGTGGTCGCCGGACGGCCAGTCGATCGCTTACTTTTCTGACCAGTCTGGCCTCTACGCCCTCTACGTGGCGCCGCAGACCGGCACCGCGCAGGCCGGCGCCCCGCCCATCAAGAAATTCCCGCTCTCATCCGAGCCAGCCTATTATTTCGATCCCAAGTGGTCGCCTGATTCAAAAAAGATCGCCTTCCACGACAACCGTCTGAATATCTACATGCTCGACACCACAACGGGCAAGCTTACGACCATCGGCGGCAAAAATGACTTTGGCGGATTTTCCAGCTCAGACTTCGCTCTGGACTGGTCGCCCGATTCGAAGTGGATCGCTTATCCGCGTTCGCTCGCCAACCATTTGCATGCGCTGTATCTCTATTCGCTGGACAGCGGTCAGTCCACGCAGGTGACCGATGAGGTTGCCAACTCCCACCAGCCGGCGTTTGACCGCGACGGCAAGTTTCTCTACTTCATCGCCAGCACCAACTCCGGAGCAACCTCAGACGGGCTGGACATGACCAGCGACCTTTATAACGTGACCTCCAATATTTACGCGCTCGTCCTTGCCTCCGACCAGGCTTCTCCCATCGCTCCTGAACTGGATGACGAAAAGTCCTCCACCGAAAAGAAGGAAGATGCGAAGAAGGACGAAGCGAAGAAGGAGACCGATGCTTCGTCCGATGCGGAGGCCACCAAGGCCAAGGACGAAGCCAAGGCCGGCGACGAAAAGCCAAAAGCCGACGAGGCTCCGAAGACCGTGCCCCCCATCAAGGTTGACCTGGCGGGAATTGAAAGACGCATCGTCGCATTGCCGCTGCCGGCCGCTGATTATCTCCAGCTTGAGGCCGGGAAAAAGGGGAGTATTTACTTTCTCGAGAATATGGATCCGGCCGGCACCACCGGCGGCGCACCGACGCTCAGTCGATGGATGTTAGAAGACCGCAAGACAGAAAAGCTCGCTGACCGCGTTGACAGCTTCGCGCTTTCAGCCGACGGGGAGAAGATGCTGCTGTCAATCTCCAGCCGCGTTCCGGGCTCCGTAGAAGGCGGCGGCCCTCCCAGTTGGGTGATCGTGCCGGCCAACGCGCCCGTGAAGCCCGGCGAAGGCACGCTGAACTTCGCCGACCTCAAGGTCCACGTGGACCCGGCTGAGGAGTGGATGCAGATGTACCACGAGGTCTGGCGCATTGAGCGCTCCTACTTCTACGACCCTCATTACCACGGCACCGACACGGTTGCCGACGAGCGCCGTTTTGAGCCGTACGTCGCATCAATCGCATCACGCTCCGATCTGAACTACATCTTCCAGGAGATGCTGGGCGCGTTCTCGGTCGGGCATCTGCGCGGAAATGGGGGCGAGATTCCCTCTGGTCCTCATGTCCAGGGCGGTCTGTTGGGAGCCGACTACGCGATCAATAACAATCGCTATTGCCTTGGGAAGATCTATACCGGCGGAAAATTCAATCCCGACGTGAAAGCTCCCCTCGCGCAGCCCGGCTTAAATCTTGCCGTCGGCGATTGCATTCTGGCCATCAACGGACTTGACCTCGATGCTTCGGTCGATATCCAAAAGCCTCTCGAAGGCACGGCCGGAAAGGTCATCAGTCTTCGAGTTGCAAGCGCCGATGGCAAAAACACGCGCGATATTTCTGTCATTCCCGTCGCCAGCGAGGCGACTCTACGCAACATTGACTGGATCGAAGGC
>Ga0208193_1001238_pt1 | contig 11452 bp, 15 predicted proteins | sample June2015DPH_17_2_FD_184716 | JGI IMG/M metagenome (GOLD analysis project Ga0208193, IMG submission 184716) | Peatland microbial communities from SPRUCE experiment site at the Marcell Experimental Forest, Minnesota, USA - June2015DPH_17_10... | ecosystem: Environmental > Terrestrial > Soil >...
CCTGAGGAGCGCACTGGCCCAAGGCTAATACCCGGGCCAGTGCGTCTCGTCCGTTAGCCGCCGATCTGAATTCGCCGCGGCATCGCCTTGGGTTGTTTCGGAATCGTAACCGTTAGCACGCCGTGGTTGCCGGTGGCATTCACCTTCTCGCTATCGACGGTATCGGGCAACACAAAGCGACGGTGAAACTGGCCATGACCTCGCTCCACCCGGCGCCCCTGGGCCTCGTCGCTCCCTTTGCGGCTCGGCTCCCGGCGCTCGCCGGACAGGGTCAAAATGCCGCCATCGAGGGTCAACTCAACGGCGGAGGGATCGACGCCGGGCAGGTCCACGTACAGTTCAAACCGATCGGCATATTCGTGGATGTCCACCAAGGGAATCCACATGGCCGTTGCGGAGCTGCTATCGTTTTCGCGGGCGTTACCAAATAGGCGGTTGATCTCCTCCTGCAGGCGCGGCATCACGCCCCATGGATCTTGTCGCATTACAGTACTCATGGCACCACTCCTTTATGAATAGCGATTTATTTCAAGCCATCTCGCCGAGGCAGGCCCTTGGCAATTGTCGCGAAACTAGGATCGGTCATTCGTTTTTCAAGGGCGTCGCGGCTCTTTTTTAACTGCAGACGCGTGGTGGCGGACTCCCTCTTTCGCCCGCCCGCGGCATCAGCTCAGTTCCGCCACCCTTGGTCTTTTTTTCTCACACGCTACCGGTTTTACCCACACAGCGATTTGGATTGTGCATTCACTTCATGCCAGCGCCCTTGAATTCCTACGTTCACGCCTAACAACGCGCCGGGTGGGGTATGTTGACCAACAATGTCGCTAAGGTTTTGATCCGGGAGAGTCCTCATGAGACTTAAGATCGGGTTTTCGACGTTACTGGGTCTTGCCGCGTTGACCATGCTCATGTCTTTGTCGCCGGGGCGGGCATTCGAGGTGCGGAACGAGCTGAAAGACACGGCGGCATCGCGAGAGATCACGCCGCGCGGCGAACTTTCGGGCGATGAGAGGGCGACCATCGATCTCTTTGAGCGCTCGCGCAATTCTGTGGTGTTCATCACGACCAAGCAGGCCGTCATGGATTTCTGGGGCCGTAATGTCACGTCGGTTCCCCGCGGAGCGGGCTCGGGATTTATTTGGGACGATGCCGGCCACATTGTCACGAACTTCCACGTCATCCAGGGTGCGAGCGAGGCCTCCGTCAAGCTGGTCGACGGCCGTAGCTTTCGGGCCAGCTTGGTGGGCGCTTCGCCGGAACACGACATGGCCGTCCTCAAAATCGCCACCGGCTTCAAGGGCCCACGGCCGATCCCTGTCGGCACCAGCGGAGATCTCAAGGTGGGGCAGCGAGTCTATGCGATTGGCAATCCGTTTGGGCTCGATTGGACGCTGACTTCGGGGATCGTGTCCGCTCTTAACCGATCGCTCAACGAAGACGACGGCAGTCTGCTCGAACATTTGATCCAAACCGATGCGGCCATCAATCCTGGTAATTCTGGTGGGCCCTTACTCGACTCGGCCGGCCGCCTGATCGGCATGAATACGGCCATCTATAGTCCAAGCGGCGCAGCGTCCGGCATCGGCTTCGCCGTGCCTGTTGATACGGTCAATCGCGTGGTTCCGTCACTCGTGCGCGATGGTCGCTACGATCAACCTTCGATCGGGATCAGGGTCGATGAGCGATTGAACGAACGCTTGGAGGAGGCCACCGGCATCGAGGGGGCGTTCGTACTTCGGGTCGCGAAGGGGTCATCCGCCGAGGAGGCCGGGCTTAGGGCCGCAGAAGTATCCCGGGAGGGCGAGTTCTTCGGGGGCGATATCATCGTCTCCGTCAACGGCAAGAAAATCGAGTCGGTGTCCCGCCTGCTCGCAACCTTGGACGATTACCGAATTGGCAATACGGTTCGACTCGGTGTGAAGCGGGGTAACCAGTTCATCGAAGTTCCGGTGCGATTGCAGGCGGCAACCGAACGGTAGCGGGAGCGCGCGCTCGACGGAGAGTGAACGAAACCGGACTGACGTTGATCATTGATCCGGGATTTTACGCAGCGCACGCCGAAACGGCCGGTGGCGGCGCGGGTCGCGGCCCCGCCCGCTGGTTCACCATGATGGCGGGCGCCGGCGCATCCTGGTGATGCGCAAGATTCCCCAAATAGTCAGCCCATCGACTGGGCGCCGGGAATCCCGAGACCGCGAACAGCAGCTCCCTGCCGCAGCGGTGAAAGCGACCGGTGTTGCCGGCAGCGCCGTAGGGCCACGCAACACCAAACTTCGGTGATCGTAGATCATAGACCCGAGCATCCCGTGGCAGTTGCAAGAGCCACTGCCGTACCTCTCGATCGTGGCCACATTCTTGTCGAGAATAAAAGGCCAGCGCTCCGCGTTGCTTCCACGCACGCTTCGCTGCGGTATCCACTGCCTTGAGCCAGCCATCGATCGACTGATCGCACGTGGTCCGATGCAGCAGTTTCAGGAACTCGCCGAGATCGGCGCTCACGTAGACGACGACTTCGGGGTCCTGCATCACGCACCAGACCGGCCCCGGCAATCCTCGCGTGTTAGCGGTTTCTGCGATCCATCGACGGCCACCACCATCGATCGCGAGGGTCAAGCAGGGACGAAACACCGCCAGCGGTTCGTCCTGGTGCCACTGGCCGGTGAAATCGATGTACTGAAGCGCAGTGCCATCCAACCCGCAACTTACAGTTAGAAGCTGCTCGAAGTCGGGTGTCAGGGTGCCGGGAAAAGTGGTCCGGAGTGAATCGATGGCCGAGGGCTTAAGACCTGGACCCGATTTGATCGGTACGGTTTCACCCACGGCATTGATCCAAGGACGCGCAAGAACAGGCAACATTGTGTTAGTGGACATAATGAGTACCTTCTTTTCAGGGTCGGTGAGTCAGTAGCGCCTTTGGCCACCGCATTTTCGCTTCGGGTCCGAACTGGACTTCCGTTGGCGGATGCGGCAACGGGGAAAATTGTATGAATCGCCCACAAAATTTCAAGAGGTGCCGGGCCACTTTACGGGTGCAGCGAGAAGGAGGCGCGGCAGGGTGGCGGCCCAGCATCTTTTTTTACTTAAGACCGGGAAACTGATTCTTAAGGCCGCTCAGGATGAAGTCGATGGCGACCGAGGCGACGATGAGCGCCATGATCCGGGTGACGACATTGATGCCGGTCGTGCCGAGAACACGCACCAGAGGTTTGGCTAGATAGAGCGTTAATGCGGTGAGCGCGGTGGTCAAAGCGGCGGAAGCCACCAATAGCCCTTTGGCCCACAGTGCAGGCGCGTCGTTGGAGAGGGTAATCATGACGCTCATCTCCGCCGGTCCCACTAGCAGGGGAAAGGCGAGCGGTGTGATCGCGATCGCATGCAGGTCGGCGTCTGCCTCGGCCCGCTCCTCCAAAGTTTGCAAGAACCCACCGTAGTGGGCCTGGAACATTTCAAATGCGATGACCAGCGCGAGCAAGCCGCCGGCAATGCGAAAGTCATCGAAGCCGACGTTGAAGAAAGCCAAAATCGGCTCGCCCCACAAGGCCGCCGCAATCAGCAAAGACCCAACCGCGAGGGATGCAATCAACAGAATCCGATGCGTTCGATCGCTCGAGGTCTTGCGCACCAAACGAGAATAAATCGGCACCGCGCCGACCGGATTGATCAGCCCGTAGAGCAGTAAAGTCTTCCCACAAATTGATGCCAACCCATACGTCACTAAGCAGATATGGGCACGTAACCTATTGTTTCAAAAGCCATTGCGTACCGCCGACTACAAGGGTATTGCAGATTTTTTTGCCGTAAATAATATTAGCGCTCGCGCATGCCGAGTGCTAAATATGGCGCGCACTCGGCGAAATTCAAAAGGAGGTCCCATATGAATATTCATCCCCTGCACGACCGCTTGGTCGTGAAGCGCGAAGCGGAGGAGCGCAAATCCCCCGGCGGCATTGTAATTCCCGATACAGCGACCGAGAAGCCGGTGTTCGGCAAAGTGATCGCGGTCGGCAAAGGGAAAATTCTTGAGAGCGGTGAGGTTCGCCCGCTCGATTTGAAGGTCGGCGACAAAATTCTCTTCGGAAAGTACAGCGGCACCGAGGTCAAGGTGAACGGCGAGGAGCTGGTTGTGATGCGCGAAGAGGACGTCATGGGCATCGTCGGCTGAACTCACGATGTTTTAAATTTAAACACTAACCATTATCTATTTGGAGGATTAGGAAATGGCTGCAAAAGAAGTCGTGTTTGCCGACGATGCGCGGCAACGCATGTTGAAGGGCGTGAATATCTTGGCGAACGCCGTGAAGGCGACATTGGGTCCCAAGGGGCGTAACGCCATTCTCGATAAAAGCTTCGGCGCACCCACGGTCACCAAAGATGGTGTGTCGGTCGCAAAGGAAATCGAGCTCAAAGACAAGTTCGAAAATATGGGCGCACAGATGGTGAAGGAAGTCGCGTCCAATACATCCGATGAGGCGGGCGATGGCACAACGACGGCCACCGTTCTGGCCCAAGCCATCATTCGCGAAGGCCTCAAGGCGGTCGCGGCCGGCATCAACCCGATGGACTTGAAGCGTGGGATTGATCAAGCCGCCGCCACCGTCACGGAGGAACTCAAACGGCTATCGAAGCCCTGCAAGGATCCGAAGGCGATCGCGCAAGTCGGCACCGTGTCCGCCAACGCGGATGAAAGCATCGGCGACACGATTGCGGATGCGATGGCTAAGGTCGGCAAGGAAGGCGTGATCACGGTGGAAGAGGGTTCAGGCCTCGAGAACGAACTCGAAGTGGTTGAGGGCATGCAATTCGATCGCGGCTATTTGTCGCCGTACTTCATCAACAACCAGACCAGTCAAAGCGCCGAGCTCGAGAAACCACTCATCCTGCTGGTCGACAAGAAAATCTCCAACATCCGGGAATTGTTGCCGCTGCTCGAAGCCATCGCGAAGGGCGGCCGGCAGCTCTTGATCATCGCAGAAGACGTCGAAGGCGAAGCGCTCGCCACCCTGGTCGTCAACACCATGCGCGGTATCGTCAAGGTCGCCGCCGTCAAGGCACCGGGCTTCGGCGACCGTCGCAAGGCGATGCTGCAGGACATCGCGATTTTGACCGGCGGCACGGTGATCTCTGATGAAGTCGGCCTGTCGCTGGAAAAAGCGACGCTCAATGACCTCGGCGAGGCTAAAAAGGTGCTGGTTGAGAAGGAAAATACCACCATCATCGATGGCGCCGGCGAGCAGAAGGACATCAAAGCGCGCGTCGAGAGCATTCGTCAGCAGATCGAGGAGACGACTTCTGATTACGACAAGGAAAAGCTCCAGGAGCGAGTCGCCAAGCTCTCAGGCGGCGTGGCCCTCATCAAAGTGGGCGCGGCGACCGAAATGGAGATGAAGGAGAAAAAGGCACGCGTCGAAGATGCGCTGCACGCGACCCGCGCGGCCGTGGAAGAGGGTGTGGTGCCTGGTGGGGGTGTCGCGCTCGTGCGGGCATTGAAGGCCGTGAGCGCATTGACCGGCGCCAACGAAGATCAGACCATGGGCATCAAGATCTTGGCACGGTCGATCGAGGAGCCGCTGCGTCAGATCGTGACGAATGCGGGTGAGGATGCCTCAGTCGTCTTAAACCGCGTGCGCGAAGGCAAAGGCACCTTCGGTTACAACGCCGCCTCGGGCGAGTATGGCGACATGATCGAGATGGGCATTCTGGATCCGACCAAGGTGACGCGTCTGGCCCTGCAGAACGCGGCCTCCGTGGCCGGATTGTTCTTGACGACGGAGGCCTCCATCACGGAGGCGCCGAAGGAGGAGTCGCACTCGCACGCCGCGCCGCCGGGCATGGAGATGTAAGCGCTCGAGAGGGACGGGCGCCTGCCCGTCTCTCTCCCTTCACCTATAGAATCGCGCCAATCACTGAGTCGACGAAGGAGCGGCTCGCTCGGGAGCGTTTGTCGCAGCCCCGCGCGACGGCCTCCCGAGTGCTTCCCGCTGGCCTTGCGCGAGGCGGCCGCGAATGACGAGGCGGACATGGATACAAAGGAGGAGGTCTACGAGGCCGCAGCCTCGCAGACCTCCCTGCAATTTAGTGCTTTTTCTCCGCACTATTGATCGGTATCCGCTTGGAGCGCTCAACTGCGCGAGCGCTCTTCGGAACCGTCACAATGAGGACGCCGTTTTTAAACGTCGCACTCACTGTACTGTCATCGACGTCGAGTGCGAGTGGTATCTGACGCTCGAAGCGTCCATAGAACCGTTCGCTATAGGTCCGATTGCGGTTCTCGGACTCCACCTTCTTCTCACCCCGTATGGTCAGAACGCCGTCCTGAAGGAGTACTTCCACGTCGCGCTCCTCGAGGCCGGCCAGCTCCGCAGTGATGCGATATTCCTTATCCGTCTCTTCAACATCCGTGCTCGGCCAGTTGCCGCGACCGCCAAAGAACCCGTTAGCGTCAAAGCCCCGGAACATGTCATCGAAGAGTCGATTCATCTCCCGATGCAAATTCACCACCGAGCCCAACGACCCCGACTGAGCAGAAGTAGGCTCACGGTCGCCCTTGACCCAGGGCACCAGATCTCGAACATTCATGATCGCTACCTCCTAGTAAAAAAAGTTAAACCTAAGACGAGGCACATATAGAGCGCGCCTCGCGGCTTTCAAGAGGGTGAGCGGTGCCGTAGGGGCGATCCATATTCCCCCTTGAAATAAAGGAATAAATTACCTAACTTTATGGTCAGTCGGAAACATTGCGTGGAGCGCTTGCCATCGAGGGGTGACACAACCATGCGTAAAAACAATCCAATTGGCTGGCAACTCATCCTGTGGACCGGGGCGGTTGCAGTGCTGTGCCTGTTGGTGCCGGGTGCCGCGGTGAGCGGGTTGGCGCAGGCCGTGCCGAATCTCGCTGTTCCGGCCACGGCTCTCGGGCTCACGCTCATCACGATTGCGAACCGGGATCGACAATAGGCAACGGTGGCCTGCGGATTGTACGAGGAAGGAATTCCAAGAACTTAGCCGCAGCCGCTCGATCGCACCCACCGAAATAGCGCCGGCATTCAAAACACCCGGTTGATTGTCAATTTGGGCTAGATGAAAGTCGTGGCCCAGGCCTTGCGCCACCAGCATCTTTCACTGCTTTTGGACTCTTGAAATCATAAGGCCTTCCCCTATTGTCGGTGCGAACGCCGCGCGGTTGCGGCGCCACACACTTTTACGAAAAAGGAGGAAAATATGTCGCTCTCAACCAAGGCCATGTTGGCCTGCCTTTTGAGCTCGCTGTTGATCCTGCCGTCCATGGCTGTTTCAGCGGATAGTGGGACCGCCAAAGCGGATCCGCAGACGCAGAAGGAGACAGAGGATAAGCGCAAGGCGCTGATGGCGGATGCCACCAGCGCAATTCAGGAAACGCAAGCGGCCTTAAAAACGCTGGATGAGGGGAAGACGAGCCAGGCGATTTCCGCCTTGGAGCGAGCAACGGGTAAGCTCGATCTGATCCTTGCGCGAGATCCCAAGCTCGAACTCGCCCCCGCCGGGGTCAGTGTCACCACGTATGACGTTCAAGGCGGTCTCGATGCGGTGAAGCAGGTGCGTAAGGAAGCGGAGGACCTGATCGAAGCCGGGAGATTGCAGGAGGCCCGCCGGCTGCTTAAAAACCTGGCTAGCGAAACGGTCATCAGCGTGAGTAACATTCCGCTGGCGACCTATCCCGACGCGATCAGGCGGGCGGTCAAACTCATTGATGAGAAAAAGCCCGACGACGCCAAACGCGTCTTGCAAACCGCGTTGAATACGCAGGTGGTCGTTGACACCGTCATTCCCCTACCGGTCGTCAAAGCCGAGGAGTTCTTGAAGACCGCGGAAGACCTCGCGCAGAAAAAGGATCGCACGAAGGATGACAATGATCGGCTGAAGACCTCGTTCGATAGCGCGAACGACCAGCTGCAGTTCGCCCAAGCGTTGGGATACGGTACCAAAAAGAACTTTGACAAGATGTACCAACAGCTCGCGGAAATTCGCGACAAAGCCGCCGACAATCAATCGGGGACAGGATGGTTTGCGAAGATAAAAGGCTCGATATCGGAACTTCTCAAGTCCAGTCAATCGAAGAAAGGCTAGTTGCTGTTAACCCGACCTCGGCATTGCCGGGGTCGGGTGCTTCGACATGTGGCGTGCGCGGACATTGGCGCATGAGTCGCGTGCACATCCGACCTGCGCCAAACCATGTCGCATTTACTTCCATTGCGATCGCGACATGCCAGCTGTCGCTTTTTTCAGGCAAAGAAAATCACGGGTGCGAGCGAGAGGGTGACCCGCAAGGGCAACAACGTCATTGCGAAATGTGCAATTAATCTCGCGCCGCCTCGCATTGCGGAAACCTTGACGATTCGACTCCTTGAAACGTTGCCCATAGTCCCTAGAAAGCTCTCGAGGAAGCGGCGTCTGAATTGTAAACGCAGATTGCGATCATACGTTTGTGAATCAGTTCGGGTGTTCCAGTTCGCACGCGCAAATTGGGACGTGGATTAACTATCAACGTGGAGGAATCTTTTCGGAGGATCAGACCATGAATACCGTAATCAACGTCAGATCATCATTGGCATTGGCAGGGGCGCTGTTATATGGATCGCTGGCGGTCCTCTCCGCTGGAGCCGCTCATGCGGAGGAACATCGGATCGTCGACGGGCGCGGCCACTTTCTGGATAGTCGTTACAATCACGGACGCTACTATCCGGTTCCGGGTGGTTCAGTGCGGGTGTTGCCAGAGGGGTACCGACCGTACTTCTTCCACGATCATCCTTACTATTTCCATGGCGGCGTTTGGTACGCACCTGGAGCCAGTGGATTCGTCGTCGTTCGGCCACCCATTGGCGTCGTCATCTCCGTCTTACCGCCCTACTATTCAACGATCTGGGTCGGCGGCGCGCCCTATTACTACGCCAATGATGTCTATTACACCTGGGATCCCAAGCAAAATGGATACGTCGTGGTCGATCCGCCGGCGAACGCGGAGAACCCCACCGCGCCACCGGCAAGCGCCGCGGGCGATCTGATCATTTATCCAAAGAACGGACAGGATCCGAAACAGCAGGCGGCTGACCGGTATGACTGTCATAGCTGGGCGAAGACGCAATCGGGATTTGATCCCACGCAGACGGGAGGCGGCGTCGCTCCTGAAAAACGGGTGAGCGGACGAGATGCCTACGACCGCGCAATGAGTGCGTGTCTTACGGGTCGAGGATACGAAGTACGGTAGACACGAAGGTAACTAGTGGCTTGCCGGAGAGAGGGCTGCCTGTAACGGCAGTGGTAAGTAACGTGATCAGCGATACTCGAGTCGGTGTCATTGTGCTGCGCCTGCGGATTGAGCACGCGTACAGTCGCATGCGTACACAACGTCGTGCCTTCAAGAATATCGAGCGGCACGTTCTATCGCGCTATCAGGCGACCCTCCTTCCGTCCGGCGAGCATCAGCTGTATATATCGTATCGCACCGAAAACGATCTCGATGAACTGATGGACGACCTGCTGTTTGAGATCGCCGGCGAAGCACAGATGAGCGGGTGTTATTCGGAGACCGAGGCCCGCATGGAAGGCAGCGATCGACAATGGTGACACTCAGCGGCCAGCATTTTTGCTTGCGCATGATAGGGCGGGCTTAGCGGCTGTTATCGCATCAGGCTTTTTGATCCTGTCTGGCGAATAGCCGCGCATCGAGGTCCCCACTGGTTCGTCGGGAGGTGGGACTTGGTCATTCTGACGCTGCGGCTGCTTCGGCACTCGCCAGACCGAGATTCAATTGCGCAGCAAGACCTTTTCGCAGGCGTGTCGGTCCGATGAGCGCCTCGGCGGGAATTTTAAGCTTCGAGTGCAGCTTGCGAATCATCTCTATTGAGAGACCGCGGCGACGGTTGAGAACCTCCGAGACTCTCATTCGCGATCCTAAAATGCCTTCCAAGTCTTTGCGGCTGAGGCCCTGTTGTTCCATGCGAAACTTGATGGCTTCAATCGGGTCCGGCGCATTAATGGGATAGTGCTCGGACTCGTATACATCAATCAGGGTCGCAAGCACATCTAGGCGATCTCCACGGGCAGTACCGGATTTTGCACCCCACAAGGCTTGGAGCTCCCCAAGAGCGGCCCGGTAGTCTTCCTCAGTTCGGAGAGGCTTTAGATTCTTCATAGCTTACAGTCCTTACGTCGATGCCATCATATTCGGCATGCGTACCAATCCAGTTGATCCACACGATGCCCTTCTCGTAATCGATCGCGACAACCAGCCGATAGTCGTTACCCGTGATGTTAAATACCACTCGGTCGGACGAAACAATGCTTGCAGTCGCATACAGTCTTTTCACGTCCGCGGCATTCTTCCAATGGGCCTTACGCGCTTCTGTGAACCACGCTTCGAGGGCCGATTTCAACGCCGCGTGCGCCCGACGGCCACGTGTCTGTTCTATAAATCGCTTAAGGGTGCTACGAGCGCCGAGTCTTCCATGTACTTGACTTTGAAGGTCGCCGGTAGTACGTTTTGACTACCCAACCAATAGATACTGGACCTTCTTGCATGTCTGCCACCAGCCTCAAGCTTCCCGAAGGTCTCAAGCGTAGAATCGCACGGCTCGCTGGGGCGGCTAATAAAACGGCTCATGCCTTCATGGTCGAGGCCTTGAGCCAGGAAGCGGATCGGGCGGAGATCCGCGAGCGATTCGCAAAGGACGCGGCCATTTCCGAGGCGGAAACCTTGGAAAGCGGCAAGGCTGTTCCGTTGGCAGTCGCATTTGATTATCTAGAGGCTCGTGTAGACGGAAAGGCGGCTCGCCGTCCACGGGCGCGGACATGGCGCGCGTCCAGATAACGACTCGAGCGCTCGCGGATCTCGAGCGCTTGTTCGACTTCCTCGCGGACTACAACCCAAAGCTTGCACGTGAGCGGATGCTCAGCGTTCGGCGAGCGTTCGATCTGCTCTCGGATCATCCGTTGCTTGGCCGCCAAGCCGAAGACGGCAGACGTGAGTTGATACTGTCGCGCGGCAGGTTCGGCTACGTCGCTAAATATCGTTGGATTCCCGCTGAAGATGTCGTGCTGATTCTTGCTGTTCGACATCAACTGGAAGCGGGGTACAGAGAGGAATAAGATCAGCGATAAATGGAAGTGGAGCGTAAGTGCGAGTCGCAATAAAATGAACAATCCACCCTTTAAACTGCTGCGCCTTCGCGGCGAAGTACGAGCGTACCCATGCAATGCGTTGACCGGTTTTGGAAAGCCCTACTGAGCCTGCAATGTGAGCGAAACTGACGCTTCCGCCCGCAGCCGCCCATTGGTCTCGGTCACTTCGTGAATCGCAGTTTTCTTGGCTTCGGATAAAAGTTACTGGAAATGCTGGGCGACTCATTAACGTTGCCGGTGGAGTCACACTTTGAGTGCCATCGCTGGAAAGAAGATCGCCATTGTCGGCGGGGGGCCA
>Ga0208193_1001244_pt1 | contig 11438 bp, 8 predicted proteins | sample June2015DPH_17_2_FD_184716 | JGI IMG/M metagenome (GOLD analysis project Ga0208193, IMG submission 184716) | Peatland microbial communities from SPRUCE experiment site at the Marcell Experimental Forest, Minnesota, USA - June2015DPH_17_10... | ecosystem: Environmental > Terrestrial > Soil >...
GTCCCCGCCAACGGAACCCCCGCCATGGCGGCCGCTTCCACGGTCAAGGCCACCAGGTCCTCCTTCTCGAGGTGGTGCACATCCTGCTTGCCGCAGGCGCGCGCGATGGTGGTCAATTCCATGTTCACGGTCTTCAGGTAATTCTTCAGCCGCTTGGCGCCGACCGCGGGATCCAGGCGCAATTCCAGCGCCGCATCCTGCGTCGTCACTCCTACCGGACATTTCCCGGTATGGCAGTGATGGCAGAACCCGGGCGCAGTGCCGAGCCGCGCGTAGTCCTCGAGCGCGGACACATGCTCGCCGCCCGCGATATAGGAATCGCTGTTGCAGCCCAGTGCCACGAGGACACCCTGCCCGATCGCCACCGCATCCGCGCCCATGGCGATCGCCTTGGCCACGTCCGCGCCGCTGCGGATGCCGCCTGAAATCACCAATTGCACGGTGCCGCGCATGTTGAGGTCATCCAATGCGTCGACCGCCTGGCGCAGCGCGGCCAGCGTGGGTATGCCCACATGTTCGATGAATACGGTTTGCGTCGCCGCCGTGCCGCCCTGCATGCCGTCGACCACGATGACATCAGCGCCGGCGTGCACGGCGAGTTTCACATCGTTGAACACACGGGTGGCGCCGACTTTCACGTAGATCGGCTTCTCCCAATCGGTGATCTCGCGCAGTTCCTTGATCTTGATCACCAGATCATCGGGTCCCGTCCAATCCGGATGGCGCGACGCCGAGCGCTGGTCGACGCCTTCCGGCAGAGTGCGCATGCGCGCGACCCGAGGATTGACTTTCTGTCCCAGCAGCATTCCGCCGCCGCCGGGCTTGGCACCCTGGCCGATGACGATTTCGATGGCGTCCGCGCGCCGTACGTCGTCGGGATTGAAGCCATAACGCGACGGCAGACATTGATAGACCAGAGTCTTCGACGACGCTCGCTCCTCGGTGGTCATGCCGCCGTCGCCGGTGGTGGTCGATGTGCCCACTTCGGTCGCGGCCCGTCCCAATGCGTCCTTCACGCGCGCCGACAGCGCGCCGAAACTCATGCCGGCGACCGTGATCGGAATGGCGAGCTCGATCGGCCGCGTCGCGAAGCGCGTGCCCAACAGAGTCTTGGTGACGCACCGCTCTCGATATCCCTCGAGGGGGTAGCGCGAGAGCGAGGCGGCAAGAAACAACAAATCGTCGAAATTCGGGACGCGGCGTTTTGCGCCCAGTCCCCGGATCTCATACAGGCCGCTGGCTGCGGCGCGCTGAATGTAGTCGATGGTGGATCGATCGAAGCCGGCCGATTCCTCGAGCTGTGGGGCCGTCATAGTCAATACTCCTGATTGGCATCGGCGTGCCAGTGATAGAGACTCTTCGCGGACGCCACGCGTTTGAATTCGGCGGGATCGTGCGCAAGGCCGGATTGAACGAGCAGGCTCTTGACGGCGGCCCGATCGGTATCGGTCATGGGCTCGAAGCGGGCGTCGGCGCCGAGCGAGCGCACCTTGCCGCGCACATAAATCACCGCCTCGTACAATGAATCGCCGAGCGCGTCCTCGGCGTCGCCGCAAATCACGATGCGGCCCGCCTGCGCCATGAACGCCGAGAAACTCCCGACGCTGCCGCCCACCACGATGTCGGCGCCCTTCAGCGAAATTCCGCAGCGCAGGGACGCATCGCCGTCGATGATCAACAGGCCGCCGTGCGCGGAGGCGCCCGCGGCGGTGGAGGCGAAGCCTCGGACGTGCACGCGGCCGGACATCATATTCTCGGCGGCGCCGGGACCGGCATTGCCGTGCACCGTGACCGAGGCATGCTTGTTCATTCCCGCCACGTAGTAGCCGACATGGCCGTGAATCTGCACGTCGAGGTCGGCATCGAGCCCACAGGCGACGGAATGGGCGCCGTCCGGGTTTTTCACATGAATATGCGATGCGCCTTCGCCCGCCGCCTGCTTGTGCAGGAATAAATTCAAGTCCCGCAGGCTGTCGCGGGCGAGATCGAACTCCCGAAGCTTCGGCAACGGCTTCATATTCGCCATGAATAAATCTCCTCGGGCTTTGGCTCGAACAGAGTCGCTCGAGAAATGTGCGGCAGGTGGGCCAGGGAACGGAACTCCGAGGCGATGGCGACGTAGTCGTCGGTTTCGGCCACCACCGCCGGCTTGCAGGCGAAGGCATCGCGGACGATCAGAAGCTCGTTGTCGGTGCCCATCAAAAACGTGAAGAAGCCGTCGAGCTCACTGAAACCGCGCCGCACGGCCGTTTTCAAATCATCGCCTTCACGCAGCCGCCACTCGAAGAAACGGCAGGCGGCTTCGGTGTCGTTGTCCGTCTCGAATTCGATGCCGAGCGGCTCCAATCGCTTGCGCACCAGATGCGGATTGGACAGCGAACCGTTGTGCACCAGGCAGAAGTCGCGGCCGGCGGTGAACGGGTGCGCATGCGCCGGCGTTACAGCCGATTCAGTCGCCATGCGGGTGTGTCCGACCAAGTGCGAGCCCTTGAGGGACTTGAAACGGTACCGCTCGGCGATATCCGCCGGCGCGCCCACGTCCTTGTAGAGATCGATGGATTGGCCCACCGAGAGCACGGCGATCATGGGCGCATTGCGCGCCAGCCACGCAACGAGCAGATCAGGATCGGCCGCGCTGATCAGCACCGCGTGATTGCCGCGCGAAGAGATCTCGTGCGCGTGGGCAAAATCGGCGGCTACCTTCTCGAGCAGTTGCGCCCAATCGACTGCGTTCTCGCCGCTGTACAAGCTGAGCTTGTGGTGCCTCGGCGAGACCGGCTCGGAGTACACGGCGAGCCCCGCGGAATCGGGCCCGCGCTCGGTCATGCCCACCAGCATGGGCACCATGAGCGCGCCTAGTTGATCGCGCAGTGCGGGATTCTTGACCAGAAGACCGACGATTCCACACATTGTGCTGCTCCTAAGAAAGCCGCCCTAGAAAAACTCGAGATAGCGGCGTGACTCCCAATCCGACACGTGGCGCGAGTACTCGGTCCACTCCATGCGCTTCAAGCGGATGAATTCATGTGCGAGATCCGCCCCCAAGCCATCGCGGATCACCGCATCCGCTTCGAGCGCATCGACGGCCTCGTTGAGCGACTGCGGCAGCAGTTTGATGCCCTTGGCCGCCAGCTCTTCCACCGACAGCTGGTATAGGTTGATGTTCTGCGCCGGGCCCGGGTCGAGCTTGCGGTCGATGCCGTCGAGCCCGGCTGCGATCAAGGCGGCGGACACGAGATAGGGATTGCACGCCGAATCCGGCAGCCGGATCTCGAGGCGCCCAAACGGCACGCGGACGCACGCGGTGCGGTTGTTGTCGCCGTAGGCGATGTACGCCGGAGCCCAAGTCGCGCCCGACAGGGCGCGTCCCACGACCAGCCGCTTGTACGAATTCACGGTCGGTGCCGCCACGGCGCACAGCGCGCGCGCGTGCTGCAGCACACCTCCCAGGAAGTGGTACGCCATGGCCGACAGGCCCATGCCCGACTTGTCGTTCTTGTCGTAGAAGGCGTTCTTTTGCTTCGCCGAGCCCAGCGACACGTGGAAATGCGCGCCGCTGCCGGCCCGGTTGGCAAACGGCTTCGGCATGAACGTCGCGGTCAGGCCGTGCTTGTGGGCGATCTCGCTCACCGCCATCTTGACGAACGTAAAGTTATCGGCGGACTTCAACGCATCGGCATAGGTGAAGTTGATTTCGAACTGACCGTTGCCGTCCTCGTGATCGATTTGATACACATCGATGCCCACGGCACGCAGCCCGGCCACCATTTCGTCGAGCACCTCGCGGCTGCGGTACAGACCCTTGTAGTCATAGCACGGCTTGTCGAGATTGTCGGTGGGATCCGCCGGCTGCAAGCTGCCGTCCGGCTGCCGCGACAGCAGCATGAACTCAGGCTCGATGCCGGTGTACAGGGTGAACCCGCGTTCAACGAGACGGTCGGTTTGCCTTTGCAGCGCCACCCGGGAGCAGTAGGGATACGGTTTCTTGTTGACCACCCCATTGCAGATGATGCGCGCATAGCCCGGCATCCACGGAATATCCTGCAGCGTGGACAGATCGCCGACCGCCATGTAGTCGGGCCCTTCTGGGCCCATGCCGAAGCCCCACAGCGCAAAGCCGGCGAAACCCGCCCCGTCGGTGAGCACCATCTCCAGATGTTCGACCGGCACCGCCTTGGCCTTGGCGGCGCCGTGAATATCCACGAACTGCGCCAGGACGTAACGGATCTTGTGTTCTTCGAAAAACTTCTTCGCCTGTTGCTGATTCATCCGGAAACTCCCCTGTAGCTACCGCCGCACTCAATGACCACCGCCCCCAAGGACTCGCTCATGTACGGACCGAAAGTCGGATCGCACCAGATCCGATATTGACGCGCAGCTGCCCCGCCTCGCCCCACCGCGTCGCCACGCCCGGCCGTTCCACGCTGCCCCCCCGGCTCGTTCTGCGGCACGACCAATACCGCAACGCCGATCATGAGCGTCATGATCAAGGGATGCGAGTCGAGTGGCAGAGCCGCGAAATTCACATTGCAGACCTGCGCGAGCACCTCGTGGACTCCCTCGCCGCCGAGAAGAAAGGCCCAGTCCTCGCGTATCACCGGGTACACGCCCGGCGGCGGCTCGTCCAAGGACCGCGAAATCTGCTCGAGCGCCGCTCCGGTCGCACCGTCCTCGAGAAAGAACTCGGAGGCACCGAGACGCGCCACCAACAGGGCGGCAGCAATGTCGGGTTTCTCCGCGTGAGTCCAAGTATTGGGCGCAGACGGCGTGGCAATCCCATTGCCGGCCAACCAGTCCGCCGCCCTCGGGCCCTTGAGGCCCATCCGGTCGCGGTGATCACGAACTTCGAGAGCCAGGGCACTCATGCGGCGGACCCTGCCTTTTGCCGTAGATTCTTCGGGTCATAAAACGGGGTGGCCGCGATGCGCGCCGCCAGCATCCCGCCATCGTCGGTGCGAATTTGGATATCGCGCCCGAGCTGCGCCAGGTCGGGAGACAGCATGGCAAGCCCGATGGATTTGTTCAACGCCCGCGAATGAGTGACGCTGGTGACCCGGCCGGCAATCGCGCCCTTGTCGATGATCAGATGGCATTCCTTGGGCAGTGGCGCGGTTCGGGCAAGCTCGATGCCCACCAGCTTTTGCCGAGGCCCCCGCGCCTGCAGGATGCGCAGGCTTCGCTGACCGACGAAGAAGGGCTTTTTCATGGCCACCGCCCACATGGCGTTCGCCTCATTCGGATCGGTCAGACCGTCGGTGTCCTGACCCACGATGAGATGGCCTTTTTCCAAGCGCAGCACTCGTTGCGCTTCCACACCGAAGGGCCGCAAGCCGCGCGGCGCTCCCGCCGCGAACAGAGCCCGCCATACCTCAGGGCCGCGGCTCGCGGGGACGTGGATTTCGTAGCCCAGTTCGCCGACGAAACCGACGCGCATCAGGCGGGCTGCTGATTCGGCGACATTGCCCGACCGCACCGCCAAATAGGGGAATGCTTCGTCCCGCAGATCGACATCCGTCAATCCTTGCAAGATGTCGCGGCTCGAGGGTCCCGCGAAATTGAACGCAGCGCGATGGCCGGTGACGTTCACCAGCGCGCAATCCAGCCCCCACAGCGCGTTGAGCCGCAGCAATTCGCGGAACACCGTCGCGGAACCGCCGGTGGTGGTCGTGAAATAGAACAGCTCCGGTCCCAGGCGCGCAATGACGCCGTCGTCGATGATGACGCCGGCCTCGTCCAGCATCAGCCCATAGCGGGTCATGCCGATTTTCAAATCGGAATATCGCCCCGCGTAAGCGCGATCCAGAAGCTCGGCCGCGTCCGGCCCGTAGACCTCTATTTTCCCGAGCGTTCCCACGTCGATGAGTCCGACGCCGCTGCGCACCGCATGAACTTCGGCATCGATGCTCTGTGCACGGCTCTCGCCCGGCACGGCGTAATATTCGGGTCGTCGCCAGTTGCCCGCCGGCATCCACACCGCGCCCAAGGCGGCATGCTGCGCGTCGATGGGGGTGCGCCGCTCCGGATGGAAACTGCGCCCGGCCAGCAGCTTCATCGGCACCGGGTGATACATGGGCCTCGCCGTAGTAAGGCCGAGTTCCTCCACGCCGACGCCGCGGTAGCGCGCGAGAACTCGGAGGGCGTTCATGTTCGAATGCTTGCCCTGCGAGGGCCCCATGCCCACCGTGCTGTAGCGCTTCAGCAATTCGCTGGAATCGAACCCCTCCTGCGCCGCGTTTTCCAAATCCTTGACCTGCAAGTCCTCGTCGAAGTCGATGAAGTTCTTGCCTTGCGGATGATCGATGATGGGGAAGCGATGAGAGGGACAGCGGGTGCTGCGCGCAACGGCTCCGTTGCCCGGTGTGCCGAACCCCGCATGCGCCGCCGCCTGCGATCCCGCGCGCCGGCCGTCGGCCAGCCGCGATTCGATATCGTAGACGCCGTTCATCCGGCCGGCCGCATAAATCCCCGCCGGCAGGTTCTTCGGAACGAATTGCTGAAGATCCTCGGAAAATTCCGTGCTGCCGCCGGCTTGGAGAAATAGCTGAGATGCCGCTGCCCATCCGACGCTCATCAATATCGCGTCGCAATCGACACGCCGCCGCGAATTTGCATCGACACGACCGGCTGCGCTCAATGGCGCGGCCCACACTCCCGCGACGCAGCCATCCGCCCCGCGAATCGCCTCATGCGGGGCATGCCCTTGCAGGATGGGAATACCCAGCGCGGCGCAGGAGGCCACGTCCGCGTGACTCTCCGGCGCAGCACGCAGCTCGAGGATGGCGGCAACCGGCACGCCGCGCTCGTGCAGTTCGAGGCAGGTCGAGTATGCATCCAGATTGCCGGCGATGATCACTATCCGGCGGCCCGGAGCGACGCCGTAGCGCGCCAGCAGCCGCACCGCGCCCGACGCCAGCATCACGCCGGGCAAATCATTGCTGCTGAACACGGCCGGCTGCTCGATCACTCCCGTGGCGAATACCACGGCGCGCGCGCGCATCTTCGTCATGTGGGCGGGCGAGGCCAATGCGACCCAGTGGTCGGCATAGTAGCCGGCCGCAACCGTCGCCGGGTACAAGCTAATGGCGGGCGACTGATGCACCTCGCTGACCAGCGCCGGGGGCGCGCCGTTCCCCGCAAGCCGCAGAGATTCATCCACCAAGGCCACCTGCGCACCGTTCCGTGCCGCCGCCAGTGCGGCCGACAGGCCGCTTGGGCCCGCGCCGATCACCAGCACGTCGCAGAAGCCGTAGCGCTTGGACGTTGCCTGGCGCGGGGCGGTGAGAGTCACCTCTCCCAAGCCCGTGAGCGTGCGGAACATGCGCTCCCAGCGCGGGAACAGCCGTTTGGAATGAAACGCCTTGTAGTAAAAACCCACGGGCAACAGGCGCGCAAAGCGATCCAGCACCCGTGCCCTGTCGCGCCGCAGGCCGCCGAAGGTGTTGACCGCCGACACGCGCATGCCCTCGCGCAGCGGGGTCACGTCGCCGCGCACATTCGGCACCCCATCCACTTGGAACAAGACGTTGCTGTCGTGATTGGCGAACGACAGAATATTGCGCGGACGATGGTACTTGAAGCTGCGCGCCACATAAGGCACACCGGCTGCGGCGAGCGCGGAAGATATGGTATCGCCCGGATATCCCTGATACTCGCGGCCTTCGAATGTGAAACGCAGCGTGACCGAACGATCCAGCCACTCTCCTGCCTGCGTGTCGAGACGATGCATCATGGCGCGGCGCCCGGCGGCAGCATTCCCCGGCGCACAGCCTCCGCCGGAAACGTGGCCATCACCACATCGCGCACAGTGTCCCGCAACGCGATGAACCAGAAACCGGAAGCGATGTGGCACCACCACTCGTACTTGGCACCCGGCGATCCGGAGCGATTGAATACGTAGCTGCTCCACTCCGCATCGGTGCAAGTATTCGGGTCGGGGCTGTGACGAACTTCACCGCCGTAGGCGAACTCCGCGACGGGCCGCGGTCCGTTCAATGGACACACCATGATTTTCATCAGTGACCCACGGACGCCGCGCCTTTCTCGCCCGTGAGTTGGTAGCGCGCGAAGCGATCGAACGTAAAGCCCTCGATCAAGGGATGATTACGCCCGGTCGCCACCGTGTGACTCATGGTCTTGCCGCATACCGGCGTCGCTTTGAAGCCCCAGGTTCCCCACCCCGCATCGAGGAAGAACCCCTCGACGGGAGTCACGCCCATGATGGGCGCGAAATCCGGTGTCATGTCGGCGAGGCCCGCCCATTGGCGATTCACCTTGACCTCGCTCAGAAACGGAAACATATCCAGCATATTCGAGGCCAGACCTTCGACGAAATCCAGAGTCGGGCGCGTGGCATGCAGTTCGTAGGGATCCAGCGAGGCGCCCATCACCAGTTCGCCGCGGGCCGTCTGCGACACGTAGACATGCAGCGAGCCCGACACGATGATGGGATCGAGCCACGGTTTCACGGGCTCGGATACCATGGCCTGCAGGGGATGCACGTAGATCGGCGTATGCAGGTCCACCATGTCGAGAATTCGCGGCGTGAACCCGGCCACCGAACACAGCACCTTCGAGGTCGAGATGAATCCGCGAGTGGTCTCGACCCCCGCGACGCGGCCGCCCTGCAATCGAATCCCGCTGACCTCGGTTTGTTGATGAATCTCGACGCCGCGGCGGTCGGCGCCGCGTCCATATCCCCACGCCACCGCGTCATGGCGCGCAATGGCGCCCGGCTCGTGGTACAAGGCGCCGAGAATCGGCGCATGGCCGCCGCAGGTCATGTCAATGGACGGAATGCCGCGCTTCACGAACGCCGCGTCGACGGCTTCCGAGCGTACGCCGTAGTGCTTGTTCACCTCCGCCCGCCAGCGCATGGTGCGCATCGCCGAATCCGTGTGCGCGAGGGTGTAGTGTCCGCGCGCGGAATAGAACAAATTCAAATTGAAATCGGCGGCGAGATCCTGCCACAGCCGTACGCTCTCATCGTAGAATTTCACCCCTTCGGGAGTGAGGTAGTTCGAGCGGATGATGGTGGTGTTGCGGCCGGTATTGCCGCCGCCGAGATAGCCTTTCTCCAGCACCGCCACATTGCGGATGCCGTGATCCCGCGCCAGGTAGTACGCCGCCGCCAAACCATGGCCCCCCGCCCCGATGATCACCACGTCATAACCCGCCTTCAACGAGTCATGACGCGTAAACATCCGCGGCTCGGGGTGCTTACTCGACAGGCCGAAACGAAGTAGGCGGTAGGGCATGCGGACTAGTGGAAATTCGCTGGCGAGACACCGGTTTAGGAGGGGATTACCATAGGGGAATATAAACGAAATTTTAACTGTGAAGCAAATGATTTGCGTATTGTGCAATGCCAACCAACGCGCAATTTTGCGCCTGCGAGGTTACGATGATCGCATCCGTGTTTGTCGGCACCAGCGTCGACGGCTTCATTGCGCGCCTGAACGGCGATCTCGACTTCCTGCCGGAGGGCGGCGGAGAGCCTCACGGTTACACCGAATTCATGGCCGGCGTGGATACGGTGATCATAGGGCGCAAGACCTTTGAAACCGTGGCGGCTTACGACGAATGGCCGTACGGCGGCAAGCGCGTCGTAGTACTCAGCAGCGGCGTCGTTGACTGGGCCGCGGCCGGATGCGGCTTCGTCGAACACATGGCGGGCCCTCCGGCCGACATCGTGGCGAGACTTGCGGCGGGCGGCGCCCGGAATCTGCATGTGGATGGCGGCATTACCATCCAGGGATTTTTGCGCGCCGGGCTCATCCAACGTCTCGTGGTGACGCGCGTCCCCGTGCTGATCGGAGAAGGCATTCCGCTCTTCGGCACCCTGCCGCAGGATGTCCCGCTCCGTCACGTCGCGACACGGCACTACCCGAGCGGATTGGTACAAAGCGAGTACCGCATCGATCCTGAATGACGCTTGCCGCCTCGCGCCAGTCACATCTATGGACTTCGAATGGAGTCCCAATAATGATGTGAGTTTCCACGGTAATCACAAACGGCATAGCTCGCGTCATGCAGTTCCGTCAGATATTGCGGCCCAATGGGTACTTTGCCGTGGCCGCCGGGAATGTCCAAAACATACTGTGGCTGGCATAGACCGGAGACATGGCCTCGGAGCGAGCGCATGAGTTCCTGGCCCGCGGCGATGGAGGTTCTAAAATGCCGGGTTCCTCTGGCCAAGTCACCGTGGTGCAAGTAATACGGCTTGATGCGCATTTCCACCAATGCCCTGAACAGCGCCTGCAGCGACTGCGCGTCGGCATTGACCCCGTTCAGCAGCACCGTTTGGCTCAACATGGGGATGCCGGCGTCAACCAGCTTGGCGCATGCCTGTCGAGCGTCGCTGGACAACTCACGAACATGGTTGGTGTGTAACACGCCGAACGTCGCCTTTTTTATGCGCAGCGCGCCGATGAGGGAGTCATCGATGAGATCGGGTGCGACGACCGGCACTCGCGTGTGAAATCGCACCACGCCCACGTGCCCGATGCTCTCCAAGCGGCGCATGATCCGAAGGATCCGCCGCGGCGACATGATGAGCGGATCTCCTCCGGTGAGGATGACCTCCCATATGCCGGCCTGGGAGTCGATATAGTCGAGTGCGAGCTCCAGAGAGTCCTCGTCGAGCGCCTCCGCGCCGGACCCGAGCATTTCCCGGCGGAAACAGAAGCGGCAATAGACGGCACAGGCATGCACAGGTTTGAGCAGCACTCGATCCGGATAACGATGCACGATGCCCGGCGTCGGGGTATGGGCGCGGTCGCCTATGGGATCCTCGAGTTCCTCGGGCGAGGACGACAGTTCCGCCTCCCTTGGCACGAACTGCGCTGCAATGGGATCCGCAGGATCATCCGCGTCGATCAAGGCATGCATATGAGGAGAAATTGCGATGTCGAATGTCGAGGCGACATCGGAAATTTTCTTGAGGTCATCGGCGCCAATCAACCCCGCGGCCGCCAACTGCGCCGGCGTCCTCAGCGTCGCGTATTTCAAATCAGTCGTCTCATCGTTGGTCTTCACCTTCCATAAACCCAGTAGGCGATTTTACTTCGCTTTGCGCCCATGCCCTCTTTGATCTGTACGTATTCCAGTCGGAAGGCGATCCGATGGCGCACGTGCCTGAAGCAGCCCGCGGCGCTTAACTCCACCTTGACCCCTGAGCGCGCTCGCGCGCTGATCGCCCAACTGCAGCAGACATTGGAACAGGCCAAGGGTACAGCCTCCGCGGCTGCGCACAAGCCTGTTCCCCCGTGACCTCCACCACCGCAGGACCGGCGGATCCGCCGAGAAATACGGTATACCAAGCCATCACGTGCTCGAGCGTAAGCAAACGCCTACAGTACGACGCGCGCTCCGCACGCCCGCTTTGAAATAGAATCGCATCGTTACCCAATAACATCCAGGGAAAACAGTTATGAAGCTTC
>Ga0208193_1001245_pt1 | contig 11437 bp, 11 predicted proteins | sample June2015DPH_17_2_FD_184716 | JGI IMG/M metagenome (GOLD analysis project Ga0208193, IMG submission 184716) | Peatland microbial communities from SPRUCE experiment site at the Marcell Experimental Forest, Minnesota, USA - June2015DPH_17_10... | ecosystem: Environmental > Terrestrial > Soil >...
CATCACGCCGAAACGCGGCCGCTGCTCGTCACGGAACTTCCACTGAATGTGATAGAGGTTGAGCGGCAGGCTTCTGTAGGACTTGATATAGGCGCGGAAAATCTCGGTGATCATTTCCTCGTTGGTCGGCCCGTACAGCAGCTCGCGCTTGTGGCGGTCGGCGATACGCAGCATTTCGGGACCATAGGCGTCGTAGCGGCCGCTCTCCCGCCAGAGATCGGCGAGCTGCAGCGTCGGCATCAACAATTCGAGCGCGCCGGCGCGGTTCTGCTCCTCGCGCACGATCTGCTCGATTTTCTTCAAGACCCGCAGGCCGAGCGGCAACCACGCATAGATGCCGGCTGCTTCCTGGCGGATCATGCCGGCGCGCAGCATCAGGCGATGCGACACGATCTCCGCCTCTTTCGGATTCTCCTTGAGGATGGGAAGAAAGAAACGCGACAGTCGCATGGGGCCTACCTGAGGGAATCGGTCCAAGTTATTGGATTTGGGGCAGTCAAACCGGATCGGCTGCAAAAACACAAGGGCGCAGATGGGGTAAAAGCCGCGAACGAAAAGGATTTGCCGACACTTTGCAGCCTACTTTGATCGCGCGAATAAGGCGCAATCGGGTCGCAATTGAAAGCCCAGCCGGCTTACCGCCCTGACGCGCGCGCCGGGACGTCAAAATCGTCCTCCAACGTGACTTTATGGAAGTCGGTGACCAGGGCCTCGATGCGCATGTGCCACCGGCCCGGAAAGGGAATCGGAACGTCGGTGACCTGCCATTCGCCGTCTGCGGTAAGCTTGGCCGTGCGCTGCAAAGGCTCGATGCCGCGTTCCGGCAAGCTTAAGATCAGTGTCGTTTCCTTTGCAACGAGCGGCACCGCATCGCCGTCCATCAATTGCAGGACGAAACTGTCTTTCCCGACGGTGCCCGGAGAAATCAAAACCTGAAACATCGCTGCATCGGTATGAATGTGGATCGCCAATGGCTTGACGACGGCGGTCACCGACGCGCGCGGAGGCGGCGTAAAGCGCCATCCGGCAACCACCGCCAGAATTCCCGCCGCCACGACACATTCCAGGAGGATCGATCGAACCAAAGCCTGCGTATCGAGGCGACCAAGAGCAAGCTTTGGCGTCAGGCGAAAACGGTTCAGCGCCGCAAAGCCTAGCAGTCCCGTGACCAGCACGAGTTTGATCAACAGGATCAGCCCGTAACGGGTCTCGATCAACGCATGAATGCTCACCAATTGCACGGCTGCAAGCACCAGCCCCGTCAACACCAGTGCGGCGACGACGGGCACCGCGACGCGCGAAAACCGGCTCAAAATGACGAGCGGGGAAGCGCCTGGCCGCCGCGCGATGGCGGCCAGCGGCGCGAGCGCCCCAATCCAGAAGGCAACGCCTGTACCATGCAGGAAGACCATCGGCCGCATCAGCCATTGCGGCGGCGCCGTACTCGCGTGGCCGCTGGCCGCGAGCGCAGTCCCAACGCCCAGGATCGCTGCGGCAGATAATACGCGCCTAGACCTGCCCGAGACATTTCGCATCGCCATCATCGCCAAAGCCATCGCGGCGACGGCGATCAGTAACGACGGCGCCAAGCTGGTGTCCGCAGCGGCTTGCCATGGCGTGGACGCCAGAATGTTCTCCGGGGCAAGATCCAACAGATCGAGGCCCTGAAGCCCCCAAGCAGCTACGGCACCCGCAGAGCCCACCACCAAGGCGGCCAAGATTACCGGTCGGGCAGAGTTTGTGCGCGAAATCCACGCGCCAAAAAAAGCGCCGCCGACGCCTGCGAACAATCCAAAGTAAATGCTTACCCGTGCGAGCCAGATCAGGGCGTCGAGCGCGGGCGTCCGATCGGGCGGCACGATGACCTTGTTTGCGGACATGCCAAGTGAAAATACCAGCGACCCTCCTACCGGATGCCCATCCGCGGAGAACACACGATAGCTGACAACCTGGGTGCCGCGCGGCAGATCATTCGGCAAGCTGATTTCAATCGTGTCGCCTCGCGCACGAACCGAGACGTCGTCGCGCGCCCTACCCTCACCATCGATCAGTCTGATCGAGGCCGGCGTGATGGGCTCATTGAACCGCAGGCGCACCGTCTTCGGAGCGCTCGCCATCATGCTGCCGTCGCCAGGTTCGGTCGAAACCAACGAGGCGTGCGCTGAGGCCTCGTTTGCAAAACAAAAGGCGCACAGCAGCACCGCGATGGCTGCAACAAGCCGCACTACGGTTACGGCAGGAGCTTCACGCCCGGCGCAGGCCATTTTGTCGCATGGGGATGATCGGCATCCGCCGGGATCTCGATCCACCGGCTTGTTCCCTGCTCGCACTCCTGAAGGACCGGGAAATACAGCGTCGTGTTCGGCTCCAACCCATTGGTCAGGAACGTATCAATCACAAAGGTCTCGCGGGTCTTGTCCGGTAATCTACCGCCGCTCCAGTCGACCTCGGTAATGCCTTCGGCGACCTTCTTTCCCTCAAACTCATATTCGGAGGCGTATTTGCCGGTCACAGTCGCGACCTCCCAACCGGATGGTGCCTTCGCTTCGGTCGCGATCACGCCGGGGGGAATTTGCACCCGCAGCTTGACGGTGGCCGACCCCGCGCAGCCATGCGGCACGACAAAGACGGCCTTGTAGGCCGATCCGATCGGCGCCTGACGGTTCTCAAGCGTGACATGGGCGCTGGCCGATGAACTGGCGAGCGCGGCCGCCGCCGCGAGCATGTATCCTCTTAGCATCTTCAACCTCACTTTTATGTGCCGCGAGAGCGCACAACGGACATTCGATAACCTCTCGGTCTCGGTTCATTTGACCAGAATCGGCGCTGCAACGTCGACCTTGTCGGTATCCGACATCAAAATGCCGAGGCCGAGCATCCAGCGGCCCTGAACCGGCAGCGACGTTTTGACATGCCACTCGCTATCGCCGGTTTTAGTGGCACGAATGGTCTGCGCCTGTACCCCCGCCTTCGTGCTGGAGAGGGTCACCGACACCGCCTTTGCCTGCAACGACGTTTCGTCCATCGTCTCAAGCTGGATCGTGATGTCTACCGGACCCGTGTGCCCCGGCGACACCGTGACGTTCGCCATCGCCTTGTCGGTGTGAATATGAGTGAAGAAATTATCGCCTTCCTTGGCGGAGACCGACATTTCCGCGACGGCGATCAGCGTCGCGGAACAAAGAGCAACAAGCGCAAGATGAGACAGATTGCCCCTCGCCCTCGCCATGACCGTCACATCTTCATACCGGGCGACATCTTCATCATGCCGTCGCCACCACCAGGCCCCTGGGCTCCGATGCCTTCCACATCAAGTGTAACCGCGACTTTGCCTGCCTTCTCGAACACAAGCGTGACGAGTATCTTCTCGCCCTGCTTCAACGGGCTTTTCAAATCCATGATCATCAGGTGATAACCGCTCGGCGTGAGCTTTACGGTCTTGCCAGGGTCGATGGTCAAGCCGCCCTCGACGGGGCGCATTTTCATGACCCCGTTGTCCATGGACATCTCATGCACCTCGATCTTGTCGGAGACATCGCCTGAGACGCCGATCAGTTTGTCGGCCGTCATCCCCTTGTTCTCGATGGTAAGATAGCCGCCACCGACCTTGGCGCCGCCCGGCGTCGCACGGCTCCAGGCCTGCGTGATGACGAGATCGCCGGCCTTGACCTCTTCGGCGCGTACTGATGAGCCTATGACGCAGGCGATCAGCGCCATGCAAAAGGACGCTGCGATTATTTTTCGCATGAGAATCTCCTTGTCTGGTCCCTGCCCTAAAATGTGTATTTCCCCGCCATGACGTAAGTTCTGCCCGGGAACGGGTGGAACAAGAAATATTGTTCGTTTAGGAGGTTATCGATCCCGAAATCAAACGAGAAATTCTGTGTCGCCTTGTAATGGATCTTCATGTCGACGACCGTGAAGTAGTCGAACGCCCCGAAGACGTGGGAAACGATGTCGGTATTGTCCAGCGTCGAGAACTGTTTGCCGCTGTAGCGCACAGCCACCGTATAGGCCCAAAAGTCGTCGGGCCGATAGGTGAAACCGAGCTTGGCCCGCCAATCCGGGACGTTGGGGACTTGCTTGCCGACCGCCGTGTCGGGAATGTTCGTCAGCGGGTTGACGCCAGCATAGGTAGGATCGGACAGGATTCGGGAATCGACGTAGGTCACACTGCCGAATACCTGTAGGCCGCTGATCACGACGTTGTTCTTGTCCGCCGACAAATCGACGCCTCGAAACCGGACCAGATCGACGTTTCCGATCGTGGTGGTGGGTATCTGCGCCCCCGCCAAGTTCGTGACATCGGTGGTCTGTGAAATGATCGCATTGTGAACCAGTTCGTCAAAGAGCGTGAGCCGGATTTTTCCGTCATTCCAGTGACGTTCGATATTGATCTCGCCATTGAGATCTTGCTCAGGCGTCAGGAACGGATTGGCGACCGTAGCTACGCCGCTGACCGTGATGTTCTGATAGAGCTCGGTAACGGTCGGATAGCGATAGGCTTCGCCGAAGTTGGCGGTGATGTTCCATTCCTTGTTCGGATCGTAGGACAATGATGCCTTCGGCGAGAAATTCGTCGAATTCAATCCGGGCTGATTTATCACTGCGGTGGTGTTGATAGCCCCTGCGGCGCTCGTCGTCGTGTTGACGTTGAGGCCATTCACCGCCTCCCATGTCTCGAGCCGCCCACCCAAGGTGAGCTTGAGGTTGGGTTCAATTTTCCAGGCATCCTGCAACCAAACGGCGCCGGTTCGGGTCTCACCGAGGCTATCCGAATAAAGCTGCCCAGTGCCGGTCGATGACGTCTCGAACGTGTTCGCAGAGGCAAAAACCGGGTTTTCCAGCTGATAGCGGTCGCCATGGATGCCGAAACTGATTTCCTGCGGACCATCATAACCGTATGGACGCCACATGCCCTTCGCGTCGGCATTCTGCCAGTTGGTGCCGTCGTTGCGCGTGATCTTGCCGTTCTGGGAAAAGCCGACACCCGTTGAGGTGACGGTGAACGGATTGAGCATGATATCTTGCAGATAGTTATAGGTCGACGCGGACAGATCGAAATCGTAAACGCCCTTGGTATCGGTCTTGAGCGAGACGGCGTTACTCATCTGCGTTTGATCCCAAACGTACCTGTTGCTGGCGAAGCTCGACACACCGCCAAAGGTCGGCTGCCCGTTGATCGTCGATGTCAGGTAAGTCTGGGGGTTGGAAACCTGGTGGTTATTCCAAATGCCCCACGAGTACGTGGCCTGCATGAAGGGCGTCAGATCATAAGCAACTTTGAAATTGCCGGAGGTCTGTTGGGAATGAGCCAGTGCGCCGGTACCGACGACGTCGGCCGGCAATCCCTGCTTGTTGAGCGCGATGACGGTCCCAGTAGTGTTGGCCGGAGCTGTTGCGTTGGTCGTATAGGTTAGAGGCTGCTGGTAGCTGTCCAGATAATTGGCGCCCACAAAAAACGATACCGGTCCCTTGCGATCGCCCGCGGCGGCGCTGGTCTGGCTGGTCACGTAGGTGTCCTTGGTACCGTACTGATCCCACGGCATCACGGACACAGTTTCCTTGGCGACCGCAAAAGCCTGGTCCGGCATCTTCGAGGTAATCAGCAGAACGCCGCCGATGGAGTTGCCGGGATAGGCGGCCGAGAACGGGCCGTCGAGGAAGTCGATTCGCTGGATCGCTTCGGGCGAAATCAGGTTCCAGTGCGGAGAGGCACCGGAGTTGTTGTTGCCGATCAGCGCGGAAACGAGCAGGTCATCGTAGAAGATCAGCGTTCGTGCGCTGGAGGAGAGGCCCCAGTCGCGCGTCGCCAGCACCGCCTGGTTGTCGCCGTCGTTGCGCTTACGCACAAACAGATCGGGCATGTATTTGACGGCGTCCTCAGGGTCCTTGAGGTTGATCGTCTCGTCGATCTGTTTCGATGTGATGCTGTAGGATTCCTGCGGCAGCTGGAACCGCGCCACAACGGGCGGCGTTCCGAACGACGCATTCACGCCGCCGCCGTCGATACCTGGAGAGACGGCAGGCTTGGTCGGTTGCTCCGACGCGGCGACCGGTTTCGGCGTCCGGCGCGCCGCGACATGCCGACCGGGTTTCTTGGCCGGCTGGACCGTCGGGCGCTGTTTTGGCGCCTCAACTGTTACGGGCGGCAGCGACTGATTTGCTGTCTGGGAGTTTGCAACCGAAGAAACAACAGAAAGCGCGCTGGAAAGCACGAGTGTAGTCGCGCAACTCTGTGCACGATAGCGAAACATGGATTAATCCTGACACCAGCATGATAGCCGGCCTGTTGAACTGCATTCATCGGTACGGCTGTGGCCGCATCGATGGCTCGAAGGTTCGACGATCAGGAAAAGGACGGCGGCGCGCGCGCCTGCGCATTCGAGCCGACACGAAGGGCCGGTATCGTCTCTGCGGCTTCCAGCCATAACAGGCGCTGGTATTGGCGTTGCAGCGTTACAAAAATAGGCGGTGGAGCACCCAGGGCAACGGTGCCGCCAACGCCCATCCCACAGAATGCACAGCAACTTCCGTGCGCATGCTGATTCTGGGCGGGCGCAGACGGCACGTCAGCAGAAGACGTCATGTCTTCACAGATTGACGCCATGTAGAGCGGATCGACCGTGGCGTAGGCAACGACGCGGAACGCTGCGATTGGTGCTATCAGTTGCACCACCACCGCCAGCATCACGATCGGAATGAATAATTCCAGTCGCCGTCGCATGATTTTCCTCAAGCCCACGGTGTCGTATCACCCCGGCTAACTTCTGTCGAGATCGCCGGCGTCAGCGCCATGCGATAGCCCATAAGGATCAACGCTTGCCTTGTCTGGTTATTCCCGGCTTGCGTAATTTTTGCGATCTTGATTACGCACCTGCATAATCAACCCTACGGTGTACTGGCGAATTACTCTCTCAAAATCAGAGCCGGTCGGCTCTGGCCTGGCTGGTGGATTTTCGGATTTGACATTCGCTGCCCACCGTGCCGCGAGTTTGCCGAGCGAACGTCATATCCGAAAGATTCGATGGCGCCATGGCGGCCGAGCGTCTCTGCCAGTCAGAACGGGCACGCCCCAAGACACGGCTGACAGCCGCATAATAGCCTACTGAAATACCTCGATTTGATTTTTAAATGCCCAAGTTCCATTCATTTCACAATATGCTGCAATTTTGAACATTCGTTGCCGAGATAGATGACACAATCGAAATTATGGTCTACGAATACAGCCCTCAGACCGGCTGCGAGGTCGTCTGGTGGTCCAAGTCTCGGGAGGAGCCCTGACGCGCACAAGCAGCGTCGCCCCGTTAATCAAGAAGAATCAGCGATACGGGAAAATAGGGTCGACACAATTTTTGGAGCAGGGCTTTAGAAGCCCTGCTCTTTTTTTATTGTCATCGCGCGGAATTTTGTGAACGACGATCACCCGCGCTGCGTTTTTCAAAGACAGAAATGCCGTCGCTGTTTTATCGATGATGGAATTCTAGAGAGCAGCGAGATCAAATCGCCGGCGCAAGCGATCAACGAGCTATGTTGTCGAGCAGCCAGGAACAGGCGTGGTGTAGGTGTATTTTTCATTTTCGAATTGCACAGCCATGCTGCCGTTCGAACACGGATTTACCGATCCGGGGGCAAAAACATACCACTCAACGCCCTTTCCAAACTGTCCCAGAGATTGGCTGAACGCCGCTTTAACCGTGGCAAGCGAGCCAACGAGGGCTGGTGACATGCCTGTCATATCGAGCAACTGCAAAGGCTCGCTCTTGGAACCCGTGACCTCCGGTGCGCCGGCGCGATCAAACGTAAAAGTCGCCTCCTTGGTCGTGTGAGCATGAACGACGCCCACGACGACGTACTTGTCGAGCAAATCCCTGGCTGATTGATTGGTGGCCGTAGCTGGAATTAACGGAGACGCCAGCCAAATCACCAACACGAAATCGCCGTTGCCACGATTGTCGTTGATGACCAGATAATCAGCAGCGTTAGGTTTGTTCCTTGGCCAGGGCCGCGACTGCAGGGAGCTTGTGGTCAACGAAAGGACAATGAACGCAGTCAAGAACAATTTGGCGCGCCTGAAGACCGCTTGCATCTTGCCCTTCCTTTTCAATTCCATCGACGAGTTTAACGCTGCGTAGCTCGCGCGATCCGGACGATGCGGCCTTTTTGTTACAAAACAATTACAGATTGAACGACCCGGACGACCTCGCAAAAAAGCGCCCGGATGCCGGTCGCAGAATCTCACTCCCGCTCAAGAAAGTTCGATCCGATATTGGCCTTCTTCTTCATCGGATCAAAATCGCAAAAGACGCCGTCCGCAAACAGCGTGTAGCTCGCGACGATGTTGTATTTGTCTGTTTTCACCGAGTTCAGACCAATGACACGGGTATTGGTGCCGCCGTTCCATTTGAAGGGTGTGGTGCTCGACGCTTTCTCGCAAGCCGCAACGGCTTCCGCGAACACATAGCCCTCGACGAAGGCTTTCAGCATTTGAACCTGGGTGTTGCTTCGCCAGAGAAAATACGAAGCAACCGCCAAACCGGCGATGGTGAGCAGCAAGAGCCCGGCAATGATCCGCTGAAACCACATCTTTTCCCCCAATCGCGCTCAAACAAAAAGTTCGCCGCCGCTAAATTTTCAGAACGGCATCCCCATCATTTTCGACAATCGTTCGACGTTGAAAAAGCCCTCGTAATATGCGGCCATGCCTGCGGCATAAATCACCGCCGACAGCAGCGTGGTCCAGATCAGCTTGCGGCCCATCCGGGTCACGACCGGCGCACCCGGATCGGTGCCGGGACTGCCGCCGCCGTCTTCATGCAGGCTACGCACGCCGAATGGCAGCGTCACAAATAACACGATCCACCACAGAACGAAGTAAATCGCAAACCCGGTTGAGATGAGATACGCCATAACGTCAGGCCTGTTCGATTTCGACAAGCGCGCCGGAAAAATCCTTCGGATGCAGGAAGAGCACCGGCTTGCCGTGCGCTCCGATCTTGGGCACGCCGTCACCGAGCACCCGCGCGCCCTCTTTGATCAACCGGTCGCGCGCCGCAATGATATCGGGCACATCGTAACAGATGTGGTGAATGCCGCCGTCGGCGTTACGCTCCAGGAACCTGGCGATCGGCGACGCCTCGCCTAACGGCTGAATGAATTCGATCTTGGTATTGGGCAAGGTGACAAACACGGTGATGACGCCGTGCTCCGGCAACGGCACCGCCGCCGAAATCTCGGCGCCGAAAGCAGCGCCATAGATTTTGGCCGCCTTCTCGGCGTCCTTGACCGCAATTGCCACGTGATTGAGCCGGCCCAACATCGCGCTTCTCCCACCCTTGTTATAACGCGCTGGTGCGGCCTTCGCAAAACCCGGCAGGTTGGGTGCTTTGGCTCGTTAAACCGTCAGCACGTGAACAAAGCACAGAGGTTTCTTGCCCCAGTGCTCGTTCACCGAGGCACGCACGGTCCGGCGCACTGATTCCGCCAGCGCGTCCGGATCCCGCCGCCGCGCACGCGGCAACCCCTCCACGGTCGAGACCACGGCATCGAACACGATTTCGTCGATAACCTCTCCAGCCATGTTCTTTTCAGGGATTCCGATCAGCTCGATCTCGGGATCGTCGGCAAGTTCGCCTTTTTCGTCCACCGCCAACGCCACAAAGGCGCAACCGGCAAACGCCAGGCGCCGCCGCTCGACCACGGCGCGCGACCTGGAATCTTCCAGAATGTTACCGTCCTTGTAGAGCCGGCCCGAGGGCAACTCCTCGATAATACCGGGCTCGCCCGGCCCCAGCCTGACCAGGTCGCCGTTGCGGCAGGTCAAGACTTTGGGAACGCCGGCTGCGCGCGCCAGCTTGGCATGCTCGAACAGATGCAAGGCTTCGCCATGCACGGGAATGAGCAGTTGCGGGCGCACCCAGCCGATCATGTCCTTCAACTCGTCCCGGCGCGGGTGGCCGGACACATGGACAAGATGGGTCCGGTCGGTGATGACCTCGATCCCTTGTGTGATCAGGCCATTGATGATGGCCCCTACCGCCTTCTCGTTGCCGGGAATGGTGCGCGAAGAAAAGATCACGCAGTCGCCCTTGTTGAGGGTCACCTGCGGATGATCGTCATTGGAAATACGCGACAGCGCCGCACGCGGCTCACCCTGGCTCCCGGTACACAGCGCCAGCACCTTGTCCGGCGGGAAATGACCGTAGAGGTCGACACCGCGAAAATTCTGTACGCCGTCGAGATAACCGGTTTCGCGCGCGACCTGAACGACGCGCTCCATCGCGCGTCCGACCACGACGACCTCGCGACCCGACAGCCGCGCGGCATCCGCAACCGCGCGCAGGCGTGCGACGTTGGAGGCAAATGTCGTCACGGCGACGCGGCCTTTGGCGCCCCTCACCAGTTCGATGATGGTCTTGGCGACTTCGGCTTCCGACGGCGAACGGCCGTCTCGCACGGCGTTGGTGGAATCGCCGACGAGCGCCAGCACGCCGGCATCGCCGAGTTCACGCAACCGGCGTTCGTCGGTTGGCAGACCGACCACCGGCGTCGGGTCGAGCTTCCAGTCGCCGGTATGCAGAACGGTTCCAGCCTCGGTGTGGATGGCCAGCGCGTGCGATTCAGGGATCGAGTGCGCCACCGGGATGAACTCGACACTAAAGGGTCCGAGCTCGATCCGCCCGCCCGAGGGCACGACAGTCACCGGGATCTTCGGCGGATTGCGCTCGGAAGCGCATTTGGCCTCGAACAGCGCGGCGCTGAACTTGGTCGCATAGATCGGGCATTTCAGCCTTGGCCAGAGATCGATGATGGCGCCGAAATGATCTTCGTGGGCATGCGTCAGCACCAGCCCGACCAGATTCTTGCGCTCCTTCACCAGAAAGGAGATGTCGGGCATGATGGTGTCGATACCCGGCAGATGCTCTTCGTCGCCGAAGGAGACGCCGAGATCGACCGCAAGCCAGGAACGCTGATGGCGGTTGCCGAAACCGTAGATCGACAGGTTCATGCCGATCTCGCCGACGCCGCCGAGCGGGGCAAATGTCAGTTCATCAGGGCGCGCCATCACCCTGCCCTCGCCGTCGCCGCGGCGCCGAAATGCACATCGCCCGCTGAAATCGGAACCCGCTCGCCGGTAGAACTTCTGACGATCATGCAGCCCGTGTCATCGATGGTGTCGAAGATGCCGGACACCGCGGCATTGCCGGTATGGACCGATACAGGCTGTCCGAGTCCCGCCGCAAGCGCCAGCCAGCGCCGCCGGATTTCGCCGAATCCCTTGCCGCCATCCCAGATGCCGCGGCATTCGGTCCAATTGTCCGACAAGGCCGTGAAGAGCTGCTCCGCGCTGGTCTCAACGCCGAGCGCTCTGAGCGAGGTCGCAGGTGTCGGCGTCCCCTCCGGCGCGGCAACGACGTTAGTGCCCATGCCGACCACG
>Ga0208193_1001247_pt1 | contig 11433 bp, 8 predicted proteins | sample June2015DPH_17_2_FD_184716 | JGI IMG/M metagenome (GOLD analysis project Ga0208193, IMG submission 184716) | Peatland microbial communities from SPRUCE experiment site at the Marcell Experimental Forest, Minnesota, USA - June2015DPH_17_10... | ecosystem: Environmental > Terrestrial > Soil >...
CATTCGGCGGACTGACCCCCGTGCGGGAGATCGACGGCCATCGCCTTCCGGCGGCGCTGCCCGGCCCGGTTACCCGGCGGCTGCGCGCGCTCTATGAAGCGCTGAAGGATTCTTGCGCGGCTGAAGACTGATGGACACCCCGCCGATTCGCATCGCCATGTGGTCCGGACCACGCAACATCTCGACGGCGATGATGCGGTCATTCGAGGCACGCGGCGACACCGCCGTCAGCGACGAGCCCTTTTATGCCGCTTATCTCGCCCGGAGCGGCATCGATCATCCCATGCGCGAGGAGGTGATGGCCTCGCAGCCGCGAGACCCGTCGGCGGTCGCCGCGCTGCTGCTCGGGCCCGTGCCGGGAAACAAGCCCATTTGGTACCAGAAGCACATGACCCTGCATTTATTGCCGGGCGATGGGCTCGATTGGATGGGGCAGGTGCGCAATGCGTTTCTCATTCGCGATCCCGCCTCGGTGCTGGCCTCTTACGCGTTGAAGAGGGACGATGTCACGCTGGCGGACATAGGATTCGTGCAGCAGCGCGAACTGTTCGAGTCCGAAGCGCAGCGCTTGGGCAGGCCGCCGCCGGTGGTGGACGCCGCCGATATCGTGGCCAGACCCGCCCGCACCCTCGGGCGGCTGTGCGAAGCGCTTGGAATTCCTTACGCCCAGGCCATGCTGCGATGGCCGCCGGGACGCCGCCCCACCGACGGGGTATGGGCGCCGGCGTGGTACCAGGCCGTCGAGAAGTCCACGGGTTTCGAGGCGCCGAAGCACGGGGTAGGCAAGGATCTGCCGCCGCACCTGAAGGCCTTGGCCGACCAGGCACGCCCGCATTACGATGCGCTCGCGGTTCACCGCTTATACTGAAGTCATCGACCTGTATCGAGGCTAACTGACCATATCCTCGCGCTCAATGTCTTTCGTAAACCACCTTCCCGCCGACCATGGTGAGCAGTACGCGCGTGGTGGATATGGTCTCGGGCGCGATAGAGAAGATGTCCTGCGACAGGACGATGAGATCCGCCAGCTTGCCGGGCTCCAATGTGCCGAGCTGCTTCTCCTGAAAAGTCGCGTATGCCGACCCGGCGGTATACGCCTCGACCGCCTCTTGAACACTCAGGCGCTCGCCGGGGGTGTACACCGTCTGAACCGCGACTGCACCGCCTTGCCCCGCGCCGTCCAGCGACTGACCGACGATCGATGCGGTCGCGGTCGAGTGCCACACCTGCCGCGTCACGGCGGCTCGTATTCCCATCATCGGATCGGGCGGAAAGAGGCACGGCCAGTCGCTGCCGAACGTCAATCGCACACCCCGGTCCTTGAAAGTTCGCCACCGATCAGTAGCTTCTGTGCGCCGCGGGTCCCAGTTGAGTCCGTTTTCTGTGCAGCAGAATCCCGGCTGCATGGCAGCGATCGTATCGAGCCGTTTCAGGCGGCTGATATCGCCATCGTTGATGATGTTGGCGTGCTCGAGACGCAGACGACGGTCCCGCGGCCCGTTCACTTTCGAGGCGGCCTCATAGGAGTCGAGTACCATTGCGACCGTATCCGTCCGCAACGCGTGGGTCATCAGCTGAAATCCACGCCGGTCGAGTTCGATGACGAGCTGACGATAGTCGTCGGCATTGTAGACCAACGGAGGATATGAGCCGGTATCCCCATCGGCGAAAAACTTCACAAGATTGGCCGAGACCCACGCATCGGAGTAACGACGGCGAGCCGTCTCGAGATCGCTCAGGAAGCGCGGGGTAAGCCGATGAGGCTGCGCAACCGACCCGAATGCGGTTCTGATGCGTACGGTCAATTGTCCGCGATCGCGCAGATCCCCATACAGTTCGACCTCTTCCAGGTCCCCGGTCGCGTTCACCACGCCGGTGATGCCGAGGGAGTTGAGGTATGTCGCCGCCTCCTCGAGGATCGCCAGGCGCTTCTCACGAGGTATGCGGTCGATGAGTGCGTGCTCTACACCGATGGCGGCTTCGAGCATCAACCCGGTCGGATTGCCATAGGCATCGCGCACGACACCCTTTTCCATACTGGGATCGGGCAGCGGCGCTCGAGTAACTCCGGCCCACCGCATGGCGGCGGCATTCATCAAGAGCGCGTGCTCAGAGGTGTTGTGGATGATCACAGGCCGGTTCGGCACCGCACGGTCGAGCAGAGTGTGATCCGGACCGAGGGGCTCGACAGAGTTGAAATCCGCCCGCCCAAACACGACTTCATCATCGGGGTGGCCCGCCGCAAACTCGGACAGTTTGGCAATGAACTGCTCCGCGTCGTCGGGCGTGAGCGAGCCCTCGGGCGTCGATAGATTCAGCCCGTGCAGCTCCAGGGCGCCGAATAGCATATGCAGATGAGAATCGATGATTCCCGGGAGCACTGTGCGGCCTTGGAGGTCGATCAGGTGTGTCGTGCTCGTGCGCAGCGCCTCGATCGCCTGGTTGGATCCCACGGCCTCGATGCGACCGCCGCTGACCGCGATTGCCTCCGCCCAGTTGCCCCTCCCGGTAAACACATGCCCGTGCAGCAAAATCATGTCGACCGCACCCGCAGGGCGGGCGAGACCCATGCCAAGCAGAACCCAGGCAATTCCCCGCGTCAGATGTCGGCTAAGCATGTTGTAGCGGCATCCCGGGATCGGCTACCGCATGGTCTTTTCGATGGTCCCGAGCACCTCGTCGAGCACGTCGAGCGCGTGCGACATCTGTGCGCGCGTCACGTCGAGCGGCGGCTTGATCTTGATGAGGTTGCCAAGTCCGGCGTAACGGTTCTCGCCGAACAGCACGCCTTTCTGCACCCCCAGCCGGTACACCTCGGCCGCCGCCTCCGGCGCCGGTTCCTTGGTCTCGCGGTCTTTGACCAGTTCGACCGACACGAACAGCCCCGGTCCGCGCACGTGGCCGATCAGGCGCCGGTGCCGCATCATCTCGTGCAGCCGCTGCGTCGCATACTCGCCGATCTCGCGCGCGTTCTTGCACAGGCCGTCGGCCACGATGGCATCGAGTGTTGCCACGGCGGCGGCCATGGCCACCGGGAACTGACCGAAGGTGAGCGCATCCTCCCCGCCGCTGAACCCGGTCAGGCGTTCGCTCGCCAGGATGCCGGCCAGCGGAAAGCCGCCGCCGATGCCTTTGCCGAAGGTCATGATGTCGGGCACGATGCCGTAGAGGTCGGCTGCGAACATGGCCCCGGTCCGGCCGAAGCAGGTCTGGATCTCGTCCCAAATCAGTACGATGTCGAAGCGGGTGCAAATCTCCCGCACGCCGCTCAAGAAGGAGCGCGGCAGTACGATATGCCCGCCGTTGCCGAGAATCGGCTCCAGCATGATCGCCGCCACGCCGCCGTCGACGCCCTTCTGGATCGTGTCCTCCAGCAGCTGCAGGCACAGCGCCGAGTCCTGCTCCACGTCCATGCCGAGCCGGGGACGGTACGGGTCGGGGTGCGGCACGCGCGTGAAGTGCGGCTGGATCGCCAGGAACGGGTTGTTCGGATGCGGCCAGCTGGCGGCCATCGTGGTCAACGAGCGGCCGTGGTAGGCATCCTGCAGGACGATCACATTGTGGCGTTGCGGCTTGTTCTTGAAGGCGAGCTTGAGCGCCATCTCGACCGCCAGGCTGCCGTGCAGGCAGTACCCCATGCGCTTCAAGTTCCCGGGCGCGATCTCGCGCAGCTTCGCACTGAGCGCGAGCAGGGGCAGCGTGTTGAAGTTGGGCCGCGCGTGCGTTATCTCGCGCATCTGCGCGATCGCCGCCTCGATGACGCGCGGATCGTTCGCGCCCAGGTTGTTCGACCAGGCCTGCGACGTGCAGTCCAGGTACTCGCGACCCTGGTCGTCCCACACCGACGCGCCGCGCGCGCGCACCAGCGTGATCTTCGACGGATCTCCGTCCACCGGTTCGTGAATCAGAGGCGATCCACTCGCCTTATTAGACTGGCTGGCATTCATCGCAGTTCCTTCTCAATGGCATGCGGGCAAGTATTGATCGCGGGGGGCGTTGACAACAAAGACGATTAACTGAGGGATTCATTGAGCCCGCTTATGAATATCTAGACGGGCCCCGGAGTCACGGCAAAATCAGAGAATCGCACCTCGAGTCCGGCGCGCTGCGGTGAGCAGCACATGACGCCGACCTGGCACAGGCGCTCGCTCGGGAAGCCCGCCACCCGGGCCGTCTGCCAATGGCCATCCGGACGCCGGAAGGCAGTGGATACGGTGGATCCCTTCCGCACCAACCGCGCGCGCACCGCTTCGACTTCCGGAGTCTCACTCAAGGGTATCAGCGACCAATCAGAGGTGTCGTCGGTGACCACGGTGCTAAAGTTCATCAATTCATCGACGAACTCGATTCCGGTCTTGATCCAGCGCTCCGCGTCCAATCGAATCATGAGCCCGGCCTGATCGTAGAGCGTCCGGTACTTGCCGACAAACGTCACTTCGACCGAGAAATCGCCGACGACGGTTCTTTGCGCGAAATGGCCGTTGTCGCGAATGAAGCCATATTCCGTCTTGCGCCAGAAATCCGTCCGGTCGTCCGTGGTGACGATCAAGTCGCCATCGACGCGCCGCCAGTGAGACGGGGGATTCAGCCAGGTGAATGGATCTTGCATGCTACGATCTCCGCTCGGCGCGAGTGAGGATCTCTTGACGATATCAGAGCGGCTGCCGATCAAGCGAACTTGCCGCCGACGACACCGCAGCCATTGCCCGGGACATCCTCAAGGTGCACGGGATATTCATAAGCGGGATCAATCAATCCTTCGGTTAATCGTCCTTGTTGTTCGGCAGGTGGCGAACATAATCGAGCGCAATCCAAGAACACCGCGGGAGAGGGATGATGAAATTCACATCGTTATTCTTGGTAATGGGCATGCTGGCGCCGCCTGTCATGGCCGCCGCCGCCGATCAGTCATCGCCCGCCAGTCCGCCGCCGGCAGATCAACAACAAGTACCGGACACGACGAACAAGGGCACCACCGAGGGCGGGCTCGAAGAGATTACGGTCACCGCCACGCGACGTTCTGAGTCGATCGAAAAGGTCCCCATCAGTATCAACGCGATCGGTCAAGACGATCTCACTGCGGGGTCCATCAAGGATATCGGCGACATAGCCGCCGTCACACCGGGCCTGCAGTTTGGAAACCTTGCATTTGCTTCGACGCTGACGCTGATCTCAATACGTGGGTTGGACTCTTTGTTCGGCGCCTCGACGGTGGGCATCTATCTCGACGATACACCGCTCCAGGGGCGGCTTTCGTCAGATGGCAACGTGGGCAACCCCTACCCGGCGGTGTTCGACTTGAACCGGATCGAAGTGCTGCGCGGGCCGCAGGGAACGCTGTTCGGCGCCGGATCGGAGGCGGGCAACATCCGTTACATTACGAATCAGCCGAGCCTGACCCAATTCAGCGGTTTTACTCACGCGGAAGTGAGCGATACCGAGTACGGCGCCCCGAGCTGGGAAATCGGTGCGGCGGCAGGTGGGCCAATCGTTCAAGACGTCGTCGGCTTTCGCGCCAGCGTGTGGGAACGCTACAACGGTGGTTACGTGAACCTGGCCCAGCCATGGACCGGCGATGTCGTGGCGCGCAACGAGAATTCGGATCGCAAACTCGCGACCAGGCTCGCTTTCGGCATCCAAGCCAACGACTCGACGCTCATTACGCCGTCCGTCTTCTATCAGGATGCTCATTCGAACGGCAATGGGCGCTTCGACCCCAATTTTTCCAATCCCTCGAACGGTGAGTTCAACAACGTGACGCTGTTGCCGGAAACGAGTTCCGAAACTCTCGTCGTGCCGTCACTCAAAGTCGAGAGCCACCTCGCCTTCGCCGATTTGACCGGGGTCGTCTCCTATGAGCACCGCACCGTGAATCTGGAAAACGACCTGAGCGGGCTTCTCGGCGCCATTGGCTTGGTCAACTACGGAAATCCTCTTGGGCCTTCGTACACCTCGTCAGAGTCCGATGTGTCGCCGTTTTTCACCGGAACTTCCGTGCATGCGGTGACGGAAGAGATACGGTTGGCTTCCAACAATCCTGATGCCTTCTTCACGTGGGTTGCGGGAATCTTCAATGATCACCGCACTCAGATCGATTATCAGCTGGAGTACTCGCAGCTTCTGGCTCCTTCCGGACATGAGGTCCTCTACACATTGCAATCCGTCACGGATGAACAGACCGCGGTGTTTGCGCAAGGGGACTTGCACCTGACGAGCAAATGGACAGCCACGCTGGGCGTGCGCGTTGCCGATGTGAAAACGCTGCAAACCAATATGAACGGTGATGGAGCATTGGACGCGGTACCCCCGTCCGCACAGACCAATTTGCGTCAAACTCCCACTACGCCGCGCTTTTCCCTGTCCTATCAGGCGGACAAGGACAACCTGTTTTATGCGTCCGCCGGCAAAGGCTTCCGAATCGGGGGAGGTAATGACCCGCTCCCGGCTGTGTGCGGTTATTCAGAGGTTCCCAAAGCGTATACCGCCGACTTCATCTGGAGCTACGAAATAGGCGCGAAGGACAAGCTCTTCGACGGCAAGATGGAGATCGATTCCAGCGCCTTCCACATCAATTGGTCCAACATTCAGCAGTTGGCGCAACCGGCCTGCGGCATCAGCTACACCTTCAACGCCGGCAGCGCGGTCAGCAACGGCTTCGACCTCGCCCTGCAGGCGCTGCCGATCGACCATCTGAAGCTGGACCTCAGCGTGGGCTACGCCGATGCGCATTTCACCACCAACGTCTATGATAGCAACGGCAATATACTGGTGCAGGACGGCGATAAAATCGGGTACCTGCCGTTCGTGATTTCGCCGTGGAACGTCAATACGGCCGGCACTTACACCATTCCGTTGGCACGCGATGACGAAAACCTCCATTTCAGGGTTGAATATCAATATCACAGCCGCAATCCGGGGCCGTTTACCAACTACATTCCCAACTCACCGGGCTATTCGCCGCAGCAGGGGGTGGATCCGCCGACGCAACTCGTCAACGCCAGGATGGGGTTCACCAAAGACAAGCTGGATGTGGGGTTGTTCGTGAACAATGTGTTCGACAGTCACCCGGAACTCGCGAAATACGGTCAAGCAGTGCTTTCGGCGCCAACCTTCGCAACCTTCCGTCCGCGCACGGTCGGCCTGTCGGCGAATGTCAGTTTCTAGCGAGCGAGTATCGGTCACCGGCGCGGTCGGCGCCGGTGTTTCCGACGCGCCGCGGCTGAAGCGTGCCCTGAAACTCAGGGATCTGGTCTTATACGGCGTCATCATCGTCTGTCCCATATCGCCGGCCCCTTTCTTCGGCGCGCTGATCAAGACCGGACATGGCCACGCGGCCTTGACCATCCTCATCGCCCTATTCGCGATGTTGCCGACGGCGTTGAGCTACGGACGCATGGCGAACGCCTATCCCAGCGCCGGCTCTGCATTCGCCTACGTGGGACGGGAAATCAATCCCTTCCTGGGGTATCTGGCAGGGTGGGGCATGGTGATGGACTACTTGCTCAACCCGCTGATCAGCATCATCTGGGTCAGCCAGCAAGCGCACGTGTATATGGTGGCGATACCGTATTCCGCGTGGGCGATCCTCTTCGCCGCGCTCGCCACGGGATTGACCATCCACGGGATCAGAGTCTCGGCCCGCGTCAACGCCGTGATGGGTTCCCTGATGGGCGTGGTCATCGTCCTGTTCCTCGCGGCGGCGGTGCGCTATGTGCTCAATCATCCGCATGCGGACAGCGGCTTCTTCATTCGCCCCTTCTATGATCCGAAGGCCTGGAACTTGACGGCGATATTGGGGGGGACGTCGCTGGCCATGCTGACCTATATAGGCTTCGACGGCATCTCGACGCTCTCGGAGGAATGCGAAAACCCCCGACGCAACATATTGATCGCCACCGTCATGACTTGCGTGGTGGTCGGCATTCTTTCCATCGTCGAGGTCTACGGAGCAGAGCTGGTGTGGCCCGCGTCCGAACCCTTTCCCGATCTGGATACGGCGTTCACGTTCGCGGCGCAGCGCGCGTGGGCGCCGCTGTTCGTCGTGGTCGGAGTGACCTTGATGGTCGCGCTCATGGCGATCGCCATCGCCGCGCAGCTGGCCCTGGCTCGGTTGCTGTACGGGATGGGGCGGTCCGGGGCGTTGCCCAAAGGCTTTTTCGGGAAGATCCATGCGAGGACCCATATTCCCCGCAACAACGTGCTGCTCATCGGTGCGCTGGCCCTGATCGGTGCCCTCGTCCTGCCCGCGATCTCGGGCTCGGCCACCGGCTACGAGCTCGGGGCGAATCTCGTGAACTTCGGCGCACTGATCTCCTTCATGGGGGTGAATGCGGCGGCGCTCGTGCGCTACTACCTGCGCGCCGATGAGAAGAGGCTGGTCAATCTCGTCCTGCCGGCAGTAGGTTTCACCGTGTGCCTGATTTTGTGGTGGAACCTCAGCACCCGGGCGCACGTCTTCGGCCTCGCCTGGATGGCCCTCGGCATTGCGTACGCCGCCTGGACGACGCGTGGATTCCGCCGCAGTCTGGTCGTCTTCGAAGGCGCGGCGGATTCGGCGGGGTAGGCCGCCGCCATCTTGCGCCATGCCCGTCGCGGGCCAGGAGTACTGGAATGTTCTTAGGCATTGATTTGGGAACGTCCAGACTCAAGGCGATGTTGATCGACGGGCAGGACCGAACTGTCGCGCAAGCCAGCGCCCCGCTCGAGGTGGCGAGCCCACGGCCCTCGTGGTCGGAACAGAATCCGCATGATTGGTGGGACGCCTGTGTTCGATCCGTGCTCGAGCTGCCCGCGAATTTGCGCCGTGAAGTCCGCGGCATCGGCCTGAGCGGCCAGATGCATGGCGCGGTGCTGCTCGATGCGCAGGATGCCGTGCTGCGCCCCGCCATCCTCTGGAACGATGGACGCAGTGCCACGGAATGCACGGAACTGGAACGCCGTGAACCGCGCGTGCGCGAGATCACCGGCAATCTGCCGATGGCGGGATTCACGGCGCCGAAACTCATGTGGGTGCATCGGCACGAACCGCAGGTGTTTCGCGCCACGCGGAGCGTGTTGTTACCCAAGGATTATCTGCGCCTGCGGCTGACGGGTGCGAAGGTGAGCGATCTTTCCGATGCGTCCGGCACCTTGTGGCTGGATGTCGCGCGCCGCGCTTGGTCGGAGGAACTCCTGTCCGTCTGCGATTTGCAACGCGGGCATATGCCATCGCTGGTCGAAGGCAACGAACCATCGGCGACCTTGCGCGCGGACGTCGCGCAGCTCCTCGGCATGCCGCCTTCGGTGATCGTTGCGGGGGGCGCGGGCGACAATGCGGCGAGTGCGATCGGCACCGGTGTCATCGATGCCGGGCAGGCCCTTCTCTCCTTGGGGACCTCCGGGGTGTTGTTCGTCGCGACGGACACATTTCGACCATCGCCGGACGAGGCCGCGCACGCGTTCTGTCATGCGCTGCCGGGCCGCTGGCACCAAATGTCCGTGATGTTGACCGCCGCCAGCGCCCTCGACTGGGCCGCCGGCCTGCTGGGATTCGAGGATGTGCGCTCCGCCGTGGCAGCCGCGGAGAGTCGTGGCCTGCGGGCGGATACCCCGTTGTTCTTGCCGTATCTTCACGGTGAGCGCACGCCCCATAATGACCCCTTCGCCCGCGGAGTGTTCTTCGGCATGACGAGCCACACAGCGCGCGCAGATCTGATCGTGGCGGTGCTCGAGGGCGTCGCGCTGGCATTCGTTGACGGTCTCGATACATTGCTCGCGGCCGGGGGCGAGGTCGGCGCCATCACCGCCGTCGGCGGTGGGGTGCGTCACGGTTTATGGCTCGACTATCTGTCGGCGGCACTGGGCCGGCCGCTGGTGCTGCGCAGTGGAGGCGAAGCAGGTGCGGCGCTCGGCGCTGCGCGGCTCGGCCGTCTGGCCGTGACTCGCGAGCATCCGGCGCTGGTGTGCACGCCGCCGCCCGTGGCTGCCGAGATCTTGCCGCGGGCCGAGCTCGCCGGACTGCTCATGCGCCGGCGACCGCGCTTCACCGACCTGTATTTGCAGCTGAGAGGCCCGTTCCGGGACTTCTCAGAGGGAGCGTAACCTACTTTCCCCTGCTGAGCCGAAGACGGCTGATAACCAACAAGGTAAATTAATCGCGCGCCCTCAAGCACATGCGTCAAAGCACATGCGTCGAACACCATGAAGTATTTGTCCGTCTCCCATTGACAACAAGGACGATTGGCGGAAGGATTAATCAGGGGTGCTTATGAATATACAATTCCGACATATCCGATCCTTTATCGCAGTAGCGCAAGAAATGAACTTCGCACGCGCGGCGCAGGGGTTGAATGTTTCTCAGCCAGCCCTGTCGCAGACCATCATCCAACTTGAACAAGATGTGGGCTTCCCGCTGTTCGAGCGCACGACACGGAGCGTCAATTTGACGCCGGCCGGCGAGAAGACGTTTGCGAAAGCTCTGGCGCTCAAGCGGTCCATGGACGTGTTCCTCGACGAGGTCCGCTCGATTCAGTTTGCCCTCAAGAACGAGCTTCATGTGGGTTTCATGATCGGTACCGCCGTGCAGTTCATTCCCGCGATCGTCCGCGAGTTTGAGCGAGCCAGGCCGGGGGCTTCTCTGCAGCTCCAAGAATTTGACTTCTCGGATCCATCCGCGGGTCTTCGTGATGAGAAGGTCGATTGCGGGATCATTCGACCCCCGGTCGGTGTCGATGGTATTGATGTCGTGGAAATCGCGCGCGAAAAGTGCGTGGCGTGTCTCCCGGTCGGACACCGGCTCCACAAAAGGAAAACCGTCACCTTGGACGACATTCTGGACGAGCCGATTGTCGCGGCGACGGTGCCTGGAGTCTGGCGCGACTACTGGTTGGCCAACGACTATCGGGGCAACCAACCGGCGAACGTCACTTTCGAGGCCTCGACAGTCGAATCCGAATTACAGGCCGTGGCTGCGGGAAAGGGAATCAGCATCACCGCGGAGAGCACGGCGAAATATTATTCGCGGCCCGGCGTGGTCTTTAAGACCATCGTGGATATGCGGGAGTGCGTAATGGCCGTCGGATATCGGGACACGCAGAACAGGCTCGTTGACGACTTTATCTCCGTCGTGAAGCGGGTGGCGAGCTTCAATAATCAGGTCAGATCAGATCAGATCACGGTGAAATGACAGCGCCCGCACTCCGATTGCCGGTCAGATCTCGCCCACGCCCCCGTACTCGAATGAGTTCAAGCGCGCAATCGGCTCGGCGAGCTTGCGACGCAGCTCCTCAAATCCGGCACTCAAGGACACGATGGCATCGGCATCCAGCGGCCTGATGGCACTGAACCGTTCGCGCAGCTCATTGTGCAGTTGATCGCATGCGGCGACGCGCTCGTGTGCCCAGCCGACAAGTCCCTGGCATTCTTCAGGTGAATGATAAGGGTGGGGTCTTAGGT
>Ga0208193_1001248_pt1 | contig 11432 bp, 11 predicted proteins | sample June2015DPH_17_2_FD_184716 | JGI IMG/M metagenome (GOLD analysis project Ga0208193, IMG submission 184716) | Peatland microbial communities from SPRUCE experiment site at the Marcell Experimental Forest, Minnesota, USA - June2015DPH_17_10... | ecosystem: Environmental > Terrestrial > Soil >...
CGAACACTATCGGTTCCTGAGGTCGCAGGAACGATTGTCCTTCGATGAGATCGTGCGCCTCGCGCGCCTGTTCGCGAGCCTCGGCGTGCGCAAACTGCGTCTCACGGGCGGCGAACCCCTGCTGCGCACGAACCTCGCGGACCTGATCGGGGATCTCACGGATGTTCCGGGCATCCATGACATCGCGCTGACCACGAACGGGGTACTGCTGGGGCAGCATGCCGTCGATCTGCATGCCAACGGCCTGCGCCGCGTAACCGTCAGTCTGGACACGCTCGATAGGAATATCTTCGCAAAGATGAGCGGCGGGTTCGGCGCCCTCGATCAAGTCCTCAGCGGCATAGACTCGGCCATCGCCGCCGGCCTGACCCCGGTTAAGATCAACGCCGTCATCGAACGAGGCCTGAACGACCACACCGCGATTGATCTCGTCGAACGCTTCCGCGGTTCGCCCGTGATCGTGCGTTTCATCGAATTCATGGACGTGGGCAATCGTAATAATTGGCGCCCCGAGCTGGTCGTGCCGTCGCGCGAACTCGCCGCGCGCATCCACGAACGCTGGCCGATTCAGCCGATATCGGAGAACTACAGGGGCGAAGTGGCGCAGCGTTGGCGCTTCGAGGATGGCGCCGGAGAAGTCGGGTTCATCTCGTCGGTGTCGCAGCCTTTTTGCGGCGCCTGCAGCCGTGCACGCCTGTCCTCCGAAGGCCAGTTCTATACCTGCCTGTTCGCCACCCACGGTCTCGATCTGCGGGCGCCGCTGCGCGCGGGTGCGAGCGATGCCGATCTCCTGCAATTGATCCGCGGCGCCTGGAACGGCCGCACCGATCGCTACAGCGAGCTGCGCGAGGAAATGCGGCGCACGCAGCCCGGCACGAAGAAAATCGAAATGAACTACATCGGTGGATGAGCCCAATGAGCTTCACTCATCTCGATGCGGACCGCCGCCCCACCATGGTGGATGTCAGCGACAAGACGCCGACCAAGCGCACGGCCACCGCCGAAGCGCAGGTGCAGTTCCCGCCGACGGTGGCCGCGGCGCTGCGCGACAGCGGCCTGCGCTCGCCCAAAGGCCCGGTATTCGACACGGCCATCGTGGCCGGGGTCATGGGTGCCAAGCGCACCCATGAGCTGATTCCGTTCTGTCATCCGCTCGGACTGGAGAACTGCCGCATCACCATCGAACTCGAGGGCGACACGGCGGTCATTCGCTGCACCGTGAGCGTGCATCACAAAACGGGCGTTGAAATGGAGGCGCTCACCGGCGCCGGCATTGCCGCGCTCACCGTTTACGATATGTGCAAGGCGCTGTCGCACGACATCGTCATCGGCGGCCTGCGATTGCTGGCAAAGGACGGCGGACGCAGCAGCTACTCCATGAAGGCGCCGTCATGAGCGGCGCCGGCGCTCATTCCGCGGGCGATGCCGCGTCTCTGTACGGCCTGATTCTCGCGGGCGGCTCCAGCTCGCGCATGCACCGGGACAAGGCCGCGCTGAGATACCAGGGCAGGAGCCAGCTGGAACGGGCCTTCGAATTGGCGGGCCGGCACGTCTCGAAGGTGTTTGTCTCCGTGCGGGCCGACCAGACCGCCGACCCGACGCGGGCCCAGCGGCCCATGCTCGTGGATTCCGTCGCGGGGACAGGACCCATCGTCGGCATCCGGTCGGCGCTCGCCGCATACCCACGGACGGCTTGGTTGGTGCTGGCCTGCGATTTGCCGTTTCTGTCGGACGCCGCGCTGTCGCAACTGCTGCGCGAGCGCGATGCGGCGAGCTTGGCGACGGCGTACCGCAGCGCCCATGATGGCCTGCCGGAACCCCTGTGCGCCGTGTGGGAGCCGGCGGCCGCGGCGCCGCTCGCCGCCTATCAGGCGGGCGGAGCGGACTGCCCGCGCAAATTTCTCATTCGTCATACGGCGCACCTGCTCGAACCTTTGGACCGGCGTGCGCTCGACAACATCAACACCCCTGAGGAGTATGCGCAGGCGTTGGCCTCCCTTGATGCCTCGCCCTGAGCCGATCCCATGCAATTGAAAATCCACTATTACGCCCTGATGCGCGAGCAGGCCGGCCGATCCGAGGAAACCCTGGATACCTCCGCCGCCACGCCGGCGGATCTGTACGGCGAGCTGCTCGCTCGGTACGGATTCACGCTCACGCGCGAACAGTTGAAGGTGGCGGTGAACAGCGAGTTCAGCGACTGGTCCCGCCGGCTCGCCGCGGGCGACGCCGTAGTGTTCATTCCGCCGGTGGCGGGCGGCTGATGCTGTTCCGATTCACCCAGACTGCCATTGACCCCGCCCAGGCGCGGCGCGAGCTGCTCGATCCGGGCGCGGGCGGCTATGTGAGCTTCGAGGGCTGGGTTCGCGATCACAACGAGGGACAGGAGGTCACTCGCTTGGAGTACGAGGCGTTCCAGGAACTCGCCGTGAAGGAAGGCGAACGCATCGTCGCCGAAGCCCTGCGGCGCTTCCCGGTGAAGCACGCTCTGTGCATTCATCGCGTCGGCACCCTGGGATTGAGCGACATGGCCGTGTGGGTCGGCGTCAGCTCCGCGCATCGCGGCGAAGCGTTCGATGCCTGCCGCTTCATCATCGATGAGGTGAAACATCGAGTGCCGATCTGGAAGAAGGAACACTATCGCAGCGGCGATTCGGGCTGGGTGAACTGCGAGCGCTGCGCGGCGGCGCCCAATCATGCTCATGAACACGGCCATGATCACGAGCATCGGGGCGAGGCCGACGCGTTAGCCATTCATAAGTAGGGCGCCATGCAGCCCGATTACTCACGGCAAATGTTGCTCAAGGAGATCGGCGAGCGTGGCCAGGCCGCGCTCGCGCGCGGCCGGGTTCTGGTCGTGGGCGCGGGAGGCCTCGGCAGCCCGGCGCTGCAATACCTGGCCGGCGCCGGGGTCGGCTGCTTGGGCATAGTCGACGCCGACACCCTGGACGCGAGCAATTTGCATCGCCAGCCGATCTTCGCCTTGGAGGATGCCGGCCGGCAAAAAGCCGCGCTCGCCGCGGCCGCGGTGCAGCGAATCAACCCGGCCGTTCGCGTCGAATTGCACGCCCTGCGGCTCGACGCGGACAACGCACTCGCGCTGATCCGCGGTTACGATGTGGTGGTCGACTGCAGCGACAATTTCCGCACCAAGTACCTGATCAACGACGCCGCCGTGCTCGCGCACCGGCCCGCCGTCTTCGCCAGCGTCTATCAGTACGAAGGCCAGCTGCAGGTCTACAAACCGGAACCGCGCCACGCATGCCTGCGCTGCCTATGGCCCGATGCCGTCGCGGACGGCGTGGTCGGCAACTGTGCGGAAGCGGGCGTGCTGGGCCCGGTACCGGGGACCTTCGGCACGATGCAGGCCCTGATGACGCTGAAGATTCTCCTGGGGCTGCCCGGCCAGCTCGAGGACGAGCTCTGGGTGCTGGATTTCACGAACTTCTCCACTCTCAAGATCAAGGCGCCGCGACGCGCCGAGTGTCATGCCCCGGATTGCGCGCACATTCGCGAGATCGCGCGCGAGGATGCCGGGATCGAGATCGCGCTGCGCTCGCTCGACGAGGCGGCGCGGCGCGGCTTCGAAGTGATCGATATCCGCACCGCGGAAGAAGTGGCGGAGCGTCCGGCCGCCGCGCGGCACATCGCCATGCCGATTCTCCTGGCGGATCCCAGCCTGCTCCCCCCCGCCGGGGAAATCTTGCTGGTGTGCGCCTCGGGCAGGCGCAGCCTGGCCGCGGCGCGCGAACTGCGCAAGCGTGGGTTGAGCGTGCGTTCGCTGGCAGGCGGACTGCAATCCTTGGAGGACTGATCCTTGCGCTTCAACAGCAAATTACCCGAGGTGGGCACCACCATTTTCACGGTGATGTCGCGCCGGGCCGTGGAAGAAGGCGCTCTGAACATCGGCCAGGGTTTTCCCGATTATCCGATCGATCCGCGACTGGCCGCCGCGCTGATCGAGGTGATCGGCCAGAGAGAGAACCAGGGACACAATCAATACGCACCGATGGAAGGCGTGGTCGAGTTGCGGGAGCGGATTTCCGCGAAGCTCGAGACCTGCTACGGCCGCCGCTTCGATCCGCTCGGCGAGATCACCGTGACCTGCGGCGCTACGGAAGCGCTGTTCGATGCCGTGCAGGCGGTGATCGGCCCCGGCGATGAAGCCATCATCTTCGACCCGGCCTACGATGCTTATGAGCCTGCCGTGCGGCTGGCCGGCGGCCGCTGCATCCGTATCGCTCTGGTGCCTCCCGCCTTCCGCTTCGATTGGGATGAAGTGCGGCGGGCGCTGACCGACCGCACCCGCCTGATCATCATCAACAGCCCGCAGAACCCGAGCTGCACGGTGGCGGATCACGGCGACTTGGATACTCTGGCCGCCCTGATCCGTGACCGGCCGATCACCGTGCTCGCCGACGAGGTGTACGAACACGTGCTCTTCGACGGGCGACGGCATGCATCCGTCCTGGCGCATGCGGAATTGCGGGAGCGCAGTTTCGCGGTATTTTCATTCGGCAAGACGCTGCATGCGACCGGATGGCGGGTGGGGTATTGCGTCGCGCCGCCGCGGCTGACCCAGGAGCTGCGCAAGATCCACCAGTTCAACACCTTCAGCATCGTCGCGCCGCTGCAATACGCGATCGCCCGCTATTTGAAGGCATATCCCGATGCCTGGAGCGGGCTGGCGGCGTTTTTTCAAGCCAAGCGGGATCTGCTCGCGGGACTTCTTCACGGCACGGGCTTCAAACCCATCCCGGCGGCAGGTACTTATTTTCAATTGGTCGACTATGGCGCGCTCAGCGGCGACTCCGACATGGATTTCGCCGACCGGCTGATCCGCGAAGCCAAGATCGCCACCATCCCGCTGTCGCCCTTCTATGCGGCGCCGCCGGCGATGACGGTGCTGAGGCTGTGCATCGCCAAGAGCGACGCGACGCTCCAGACGGCGGCCGACCGGCTCCGCCGCTTCTCGGCCGCCGTGCTCGCGAATCGCTAGAAACCCGGCCCATTGCGGCGCGACACCGACGGCAGGCTTTGCCGCTGCCGTATGCGCGCCGCGTCCATCAGCATGCGCCCGGCCCAGCGATACACATTGTTCTCTTTGACGGTGCGGCGCATCAGGCTCATCCGATTGCGCCGTTCGTCCCGGCCCATCCGCATCGCGGTTTCCATCGCCTCCGCCGTCTCGGTCACGTCGAAGGGGTTGATCAGGACGGCTTCGGGAAGCTCGCGCGACGCGCCGGCGAAGGTGCTGAGTATCAGCACTCCGTCCTCATCGTCGCGCGCGGCGACGAACTCCTTGGCCACCAGATTCATGCCGTCGTGCAGGCTGTTGACCAGGCAGAAATCGGCCGCGCGGTACAGCTCGAAGACACGCACGGGCTCCTGATGTTCGTCGATCAGCACGATGGGGCGCCAATCGCCCTCTGCAAATTTGTTGTTGATGCGTTCCACTTCGCTGTAGGTATGCTGCTGCAGCGCCTGGTATGCCGGTAATTGACCCCGTGAGGGAGCGGCCACCTGCAGCAGGCAGATTCGCCCCCGGTGCCGCGGATTCTTGTCCAGCAGCACTTCCAGTGCGTGGAAGCGTTCGATGATGCCCTTGGTGAAATCCCAGCGTTCCACGCCGAGCCCGATGCACACCTCGGGGCCGACTCCGTGTCGCTGGCGTATCGCCGCCCGGCACCCGGCGACATCCGGCAGACGCTGCAGCCAGCGCGGCGGCCACTCGATCGAGATGGGATAGGGAGCGACGAGGCACACATGCCCTTGCAGGGTCACCGTGAAGTGCTCGTGATCGATCTGGCATTCCACGAATCGATCCACGGCATCCAGGAAATTCTGGCAGTGGTAGCGGGTGTGAAACCCCAGAATATCGGCCGACAGCATGTGCAGCAGTATCTCGCGCTTCCACGGGCACACACCGAAGGTCTCGGCGTTGGGCCACGGGATGTGCCAGAACAGCGCAATGGTCGCCTTGGGTATTTTCTTGCGGATGAGCTGCGGCAGCAGAGCGAAATGGAAATCCTGGATCAGGACGACGGGACTGTCGGTGTTCGACTCCGCCGCCACCACCTCGGCAAACTTGGCATTCACCTCTTCGTAGGCGCGCCAGTCGCCGGCGCGAAACGCCGGCCGGACGTAGGCCAGATGGCACAACGGCCAGATGCCTTCATTGGAGAATCCGTAGTAGTAGCCCTGCTCCTGTTCGTCCGTCAGCCAGACGCGGCGCAGGGTATAGGCCGGATCGCCGGGAGGCACCTGGATCTGATCGTACCGATCCACCGTGTCGCGGTCCGCAGTGCCGGCGCCGTGCGCCACCCACACTCCCGAACACGCACGCATGACGGGCTCCAGAGCCGTCACCATGCCGCTGGCGGGCACTTGCATCACAGGCCGATGATCTGCATCGAAATTGTGGATGTACGGTTCGCGGTTCGACACGATGATGACCTGCGCGGAATGCAGATGATCGCGCACCACCTGGCGCAGCGCCTGCGGGGTCCAGTTCTCCCGGAAGTCGATTTCCAGCCGCTGCTGCGCCTCCGCCTCGGCCAGCACCTTGCGCACCTGCGACAGTATGGGCATGGAGGAGCGCGGCGACTTGGCATCGTCGCGGAACCGCTTGCCGCGGATATCGCCGATCAGTATCTCGACCCAGCGGCGCAATTGCAGCCAGGCCACGAGCACCACGAGCAGCGCCAACAGCAAAACCGAGATGCCGACGAACACCAGCACGAAATCCCGCGCCGTCCTCTGCCGCCGGTCCACGAAGCTCAAATCGTGCAGCATCAGCACGCGAAACGGCGTCGGCACGGCGCTATCGAAGTCGAAGCGTGAAATCTGCACCGACCCCGACGGCAGCTGCACGATTCTCGTGGGGGTCGAATTCGGCATGCTGGCCGCATCGCACGAAATGGCCGTGGGCGCGCGGTCGGTCTTGAATAGCGTCGATCCGTCCGTGCGGCACACCAACACGGCGAGCAGGCGTTCGTCGGCGGTGATTTTCGCAAGATAGGCGCGCAGCCGCCATTCATTGCCTTTCTCGACGAGATCGGTGATCGGCTCTTCCATCGAATGCATCACCAGCTGCGCGCGCAGCTCGACGTCCGACCGAAACCACTCCGCCAACAACCGTTCGATGTAGGGCAAACCGAAATAGGCCACCACACAGGATGCGAACGCCACGGGCAGCACGAAGCGCAACAGGACTGAACGAAACATAACTCCAAAATACAGAATTTCTGCGGCGCGGTGTCAGTTTTCCAAGACGATGTCGGTGTAAAAATTACATGGAATTCTCGTACGCACGCCGCTCGTAACATCGATGCTGTAGGCTATGTTCATGCAAACAGTGCCGCCGCCTTCACTCAAATGGTGTTTGTTCTTGGATGTTGATGGCACTCTGATCGAGCTGACCGATTCGCCTCTGGACACTGTCGCGAGCCCGGAGCTCAAGACGTTGCTGGGACAGGTGGCTGAACGCCTCGGAGGCGCACTGGCGCTGGTGAGCGGCCGCAGCATCGGCTATCTCGACGGACTATTTGCACCCTTGCGCCTGCCCGCGGCAGGGCTTCACGGCGTCGAACGGCGCAAGGCATCCGGAGCGATGCATGGTGCGAGCTTTGTCGACACACAGCTGACCCAGGCGCGATCGGCGGTGAATGCACTGGTACGGGATCACCCGGGAACCTCGGTCGAAGACAAGGGCCGCACCATCGCCGTGCATTTTCGAATGGCGCCCGAGCGGGAGGCCGAGGTGCGTCATGCACTGGCCGCCATCGCCAAGCCGTTGGGCAGCAATTACCACATCCAAGAAGGCAACATGGTGCTGGAAATAAAGCCGCGCGGATTCAGCAAGGCAACCGCCATCAAGGCCTTCATGGCGGAACCACCCTTCTCGGGCAGAACGCCGGTATTTGTCGGAGACGATCTCACCGATCAGGACGGCTTTCAAATGATCGATGACCAAGGCGGCATTTCCATCGCAGTCGGGGACCGCGTGCGCGCGCAATTTCACCTCGAAAACCCCTCAGCCGTCCGCAGCTGGCTCCACTCAATAGCCGCCCTCTACGATTCACACCGCGAATAGTGAACCAGTATCTCGTCAAAAAATCTTTCTGCATGGCAAGCGTGGGAGGAGGCCGGCGTGGGGGGTATCCCGTCCCCTTTCATAAATCTTGATGAAAGGGGACGGGATACCCCCCACGCCGGCCTCTGGCCCTCTATTACCACGTAGAGACTTATTTGCAGGACTACTGGTCTACTAGTCGCGAATTTGCCCGCTGCCGCGTACCACATACTTGTAGCTGGTCAACTGCTCCACGCCCACCGGACCGCGCGCGTGAAATTTGTCCGTGCTGATGCCGATCTCCGCGCCCATGCCGAATTCGCCGCCGTCGGCGAATTGCGTGGACGCATTGTGCAGCACGATGGCGCTGTCGACCCGGGCCAGAAACCGCTCCGCCGCGGCGGAGTCGTCGGTGACGATGCACTCGGTGTGCTGTGAGCCGTAGCGGCGGATGTGTTCGATGGCCGCGTCCACGCCGTCCACCACCCGCACGGCAATGATGGCGTCGAGATACTCGGTGTACCAGTCTTGCTCGGTCGCCGGCTTCACGCGCGGATCGGCGCGAGCGCTCGGCTCATCGCCCCGCACTTCACAGCCGGCATCGAGCAGGGTCCCGATCAACGGCGCGAGGTGAGTTGCCGCGCAGGCGCGATCGACCAAGAGGGTCTCTGCGGATCCGCAAATGCCGGTGCGCCGCATCTTGGCGTTCAGCACGATGCGCCTCGCCATGTCGAGATCGGCGCCGCGGTCGACATACACATGACAGACCCCCTCCAGGTGTCCGATCACCGGCACGCGCGCTTCCTGCCGGACGCGGGCGATCAAGCTCTTGCCGCCGCGCGGCACGATCACATCGATGCTGCCCGCCATGCCGGCCAGCATGTGCCCGACGGCCGCCCGATCCGTGGTGGGCACGAGTTGCACGCAGGCTCTCGGCAGACCCGCGGCTTGCAGCCCCGATTCCAGGCACTGGTGAATCGCCGCGCTGGATCGGGCGCTTTCCGAGCCGCCCCGCAAGATCACGGCATTGCTGGATTTCAAACAGAGCGCGCCGGCGTCGGCCGTCACGTTGGGTCGGCTTTCGTAAATAATGCCGACCACTCCCAAGGGCACGCACACACGCTGTATCTGCATTCCGTTCGGCCGCACCCATTCCGCCAGGCGCCTGCCGATGGGATCGGCGAGCCGCTCGATGTCCTCGAACCCGCGGGCCATGGCTTCGACGCGGTTGTCGTCCAGGTGCAGCCGATCGCGCAGCGCGCTCGACAGTCCGCGCGCGACGGCTTGGTGCATATCACCCTCGTTGGCCGCCAGAATCCCGGCCGCTTGCGCCCGCAGCGCCGCCGCCCCCGCCCTCAGTGCTTGGTTCTTCTGGCCGGTCGAAGCGAGCGCCAGCACCAGCGCGGCCTGCCGCGCTGCCTCGCCGATGCCTTGCATGAGAGCCCCCACCGATTGCCCCGGCGGCGATGCCTGGGAGCCGGTCTCCGGCTTCATAGCGAGCCTGTTACGCGGGCTCTGATCAACACCAGATCGTCCCGATGCACGATTTCATCGCGGCCTCTGAATCCCAACACTTTTTCGATGTCGGCCGACTGTCGGCCGATGATCCGCGCCGCATCGCCGTCCGAATAGGCACAAATCCCGCGCGCCACTTCCGACCCGTCGGGCCCGATGATGCTCACGGTGTCACCCCGGTCGAATCGCCCCATCGCTCGGATCACGCCCGCCGGCAACAAGCTCTTACCGCCCATCAGGGCACGCACCGCACCGTCGTCGACGACGATGGCGCCGGCCGGCCTCAGGGTGCCCGCAATCCATTGCTTGCGTGTCGCTAGCGGCGTCGAGGAGGGCACGAACCACGTGCAGCGCGCGCCTTCCTCGATGCGCTGCAAAGGATGCTGAACCGCGCCCTTGGCGATGCACAAATAGCAGCCCGCGCCCAGGGCAATTTTGGCGGCGGCGATCTTGGTTTGCATGCCGCCCGAGCCCATGTCGCTGCCCGTGCCGCCCGCCATGGCTTCGATGGCGGGAGTGATTTCGAGTACACGGGCGACGAAGTCCGCACCGGGATCGTCGGCGGGATTGGCGGTATACAGGCCATCGATGTCGGACAGCAAAATCAGGCAATCCGCGCCCGCCATTTGCGCTACGCGCGCCGCCAGCCGGTCGTTATCCCCGTAGCGGATTTCCGCCGTCGCCACGGTGTCGTTCTCATTGATCACCGGCACCGCACCGAGCGCCAGGAGGGTGTTCAGGGTGCCGCGCGCGTTCAGATAGCGGCGGCGCTGTTCCGTGTCGCCCAAAGTCAGCAGAATTTGCGCAACGGTGACTTCGTGCGCTTCCAACAGTTCCTTGTAGGCGTGCGCCAGGCGAATTTGTCCCACCGCCGCCGCCGCCTGGCTCTCCTCCAACCTGAGCTTCCCGGCGCTCAAGCCCAGGTGCCGTCTCCCCAAGGCGATGGCGCCGGAAGAGACCAAGATGACCTCTTGGCCGCGTTTGCGCAGCCGCGCCACGTCCGCCGCAAATCCCTCCAGCCAGGTGCGATTCAGGCGGCCTTTTTCGGCGTCCACCAGCAAGGCCGACCCGATCTTGATGACCACGCGCTTTGCTTCGGTAAAGTGGCGGGCGTTGAGTTTACGGTCTGTGGATGTCATAAGATCACGATATTGCCATTTACTTGGGCAAGCAGCCTCACCTAATATTCGCCTGCCGAATCAGCAGCAGTCCAAAGATAGGTGAAGCGTGGGCAGAGAGTACGAACCGACCGTCGGGCAGTGGTATGAGGACTTGGAAAACGAGGAGACTTTCCAGGTGCTCAGAGTGGATGAGGACAAAGAAACCGTTGAGATTCAACATCTCGACGGCGATATCGAGGAATTCGATGTGGACGGCTGGGCGGAACTGGACCTGGAGCTCACCGAGGAACCCGAGGGCTGGTCGGGCTCCAAAGCCGAGAAAGACGACGACGACGAGGAAGACGACGACGAAGACTGGGACGAAGACGAGGATGAGGACGAGGACGAGGACGACGAGGATCTAGACGAAGAAGACCGCGAAGAATACTAGTCCTACCCGTCGAGAAAGTATTTCCACGCCGGAGTGGGAGGAGGCTGGGGTGAGGGGTATCCCGCCCCCTTTCATAAATCTTGATGAAAGGGGGCGGGATACCCCTCACCCCAGCCTCCGGCCCTCTACGAGCGCGGAACGACTTATTCGCCGGGACTACTGGTCTTCGATGGTCTCCCGCCAGCCATGCCGATCCGCGGCTTCGCCCTGTTGAATTGCAACCAACTGCATGCGTAGTGCCCGGGTGAGTGGCCCGACCTCGCCGCTCCCCACGCGGTGTTCGGCGCCGCGG
>Ga0208193_1001249_pt1 | contig 11429 bp, 10 predicted proteins | sample June2015DPH_17_2_FD_184716 | JGI IMG/M metagenome (GOLD analysis project Ga0208193, IMG submission 184716) | Peatland microbial communities from SPRUCE experiment site at the Marcell Experimental Forest, Minnesota, USA - June2015DPH_17_10... | ecosystem: Environmental > Terrestrial > Soil >...
TTCGTGCGGTAGTTCGTAAACTGCAAATCCACGCCCAGATCCTTGCCCCGCAGCAAAGCGATAATCGCCTGCAACTCGTCGCGGTCCTTACTGGACACTCTCACAGTATCGCCTTGAATGCTGGCCTGAGCCTTCTTTTTCGAGTCCTTCACCAGGCGAACAATCTCCTTGGCTTTTTCAATCGGGATGCCCACCTGCAGCTTGATCTTCTGCCGAACGCTCTGGCCCGTCGCCTGCTCCAGCTTCTCGTAGGTCAGGTTCTTCAGTGATACCCCGCGCTTGACCAGCTTCTGGCCGAGAATCTCCTTCACCGCTTCCAGCTTGTACTCGCCCGCCGAGCTGAGCTGAATCTCCTTGTCCGTCTCATCGAGCGTAATGTCGGAATGGGAATCCTTCAGATCAAACCGCTGGCGGATCTCCTTGAGCGCCTGGTCAATGGCGTTGCGGACTTCCTGCATTTCTACCTTGCTGACAATGTCGAATGAATTTTCCTGTGCCATGTGCTTTGTGTCCTCGTACCCGGGGAAGGCTGCAGCAATGAATGCCCGCGCGCAGTACTACCAGTTTCCCACGTCCGCCCCAAGATCAAACAGCCTGCGGAAGTTTTTCGTTGTCGCGGCGGCAAATTCTTCCTCCCCTACCCTCATCAGCCCGGCCAGCGTTTCCGCGGTCCGTCTCACCCAGGCCGGCTCGTTGCGCTTGCCCCGCTCAGGCGAGGGAGCCAGCCAGGGCGCATCCGTCTCCACCAGCACTGAATCGAGCGGCAGTCCTGCGGCCACATCGCGCAGGGCGTGCGCCTTGGGGTAGGTCAGGTTGCCGGCAAACGAGAGGAGAAAGCCAAGATCGAGCGAACGCCGCGCCTGCTCCCATCCACCGCCAAAGCAGTGCATCACGCCGCCCAGGCCGGTCGCGCGCCAGTGGGCCTCGAGCACTTCAAAAAGATCGTCCCAGGCATCCGTGATTCCTCCCTCCCCGTCCTTTGTCGGGCGGCAGTGAATCAGGATCGGCCGCTTGCGCCCGGCGGCAATCTCCAGCTGGCGACTCAGCCCTTCACGCTGCACCTGGCGCGCTGCGCCGTCGTGATAGTAGTCCAGTCCCACTTCGCCCAAGGCAATCACCTCGGGCTCAGAGAGCAGAGTGTCGAGCTTGGCCAGCACGGGCTCATCGGCCTCCGGTGTGTTATGCGGATACACCCCGGCGCTCGCATAGAGCCTGGGAAACCTCGCTCCGGCGGCCGACTGGGGATTGAACTCCCGGCAAATCTTCAGCGCCCCATCCATGCCCGCAGCGTGCTCGCCAATGCCGATCGCGAGCACCGTGCCAACGCCCGCATCAAAAGCACGCATCAGCATCGCTGCGCGGTCTTCAGCGTAGCGCTGGCTATCCAGGTGAGCATGAGAGTCGATCAGCATTTTTGGTTTCCCGGGACAAAAGTTAACCGTTCACTCAGGGAAGGGGGTTCGACATCGGCCACTTCCACGCCTCGATGCCGCTGGGCCCCGATGCCGCCGTTCAGATTCCCCATTCACCCGGCATAGGCGCCAACCGTGCGGGCGATCGCAGGGAATCCTGGGCCGCGGTGCGGCCCCTACTTCAGCCTTGCCCCCAGCGGCACTTCTTCGAGGAAGCCAGCCAGCACCGGAGCGCCGTCCGGCAGCGATGCTGCCAGCAGCATGCCATTGGACTCCAGCCCGCGCATCTTCCTGGGAGCCAGATTGGCCACAATCACAATCTTGCGCCCGACCAGCCGTTCCGGCTCGTAGAACTGGGCAATCCCGGCCAGGATCTGCCGCTTCTCGTAGCCCAGGTCAACTTCCAGCCGCAGCAGCTTGTCTGCCTTGGGAACCCGTTCGGCCACAAGGATTTGCGCCACGCGCAGGTCCACTTTCACAAAGTCGTCGATGGTGATGGTCTGAGCCAGCTCCGCAAATCCGGATGCGGCTGCCAAGCCCAAGCCCGCAGCCCCCGGATCCTGGGTTCCCGGCGCTTGCCCGGCCCCGGCCAGCGTCCCGCCCATGGGCGCCATAGTGGGCGCGCTCGTCAGCCGGCTGCTGGCGTGTTCGGCGGCCACCGGTGTAATCGCAATACGCTCCACCGGCTTCTGCGGGTCAACTGGCGCGGTCGTGGCCGGGGTCAGGTTGTGGTCGCCTTGCTCGGTTGCCTGGTGCCGAGAGGTCCCCGACGATCCCGGCTGCACGGTGACGACCGAAGGCGAAGCCGCGGCCGGCGACGGTTCGATGGACAAAGCCGACGCCGGAGCCTGGGGCGAGGACTGCGCGATCCCGGTCTTTCCGGTGGCCGCCTCGATCACCGTGCGATTGTTCTCATCTTCCAGGTTTTGCATACGTTCGACCGCGTCCTTTTCCGCGCGTGGAAACAGTGGCGTCGGCTCGCCAAACTGCGTCCCGGCCTTCAACCCGCCCCAGGCGAGCTCGGTTAAAAATGCCCTCTTCGCCGCATCGGCAATCTCACCCTGCCCAAGCTCGCGCCAGACCTTGGCGGCGGAGTCGGGAAGGATGGGGTAAACCAGTGCCGTTATGATGCGGATGGCCTCGGCCGCTGTTGCCAAAACCTTGGCTTGCAACGCCGCGTGTTCGGCTTCCGGCCGCTCTGCGGGCCGCTTCCAAGGAGCGTTCGCGGTCAGGTAGCCATCGGTTTCAGCCACCAGCGTCCAGACGCCCTTCAGTGCCTCAGAGAAGTTCAGCGCATCGAACTCGGGGCCAAACGCGGCGATCGTCCGAGCCGCAGTCTCAACAAGTGCGTCGTCGCTTGTGCTGGCCGGAATCACGCCGCCAAAGTACTTGTGAACCATGTTCACTACCCGGCTCACCAGGTTGCCGTAGCCGTTGGCCAGGTCGCCGTTGTAGCGCTGAACCAGTGCGTCAAAGGAAAAACTGCCGTCCTGCCCGAAGGGAATCTCCCGCAGCAGGAAGTAGCGCAAGGCATCGGAACCGAGAACCGTGTTGACGGTTTCCGCGCGCACGATGTTGCCCTTGGATTTCGACATCTTGCCCTGGTCAAAGAGCAGCCACCCATTGGCCTTGACCGAGCGCGGCGGCCGAATGCCTGCAGCCATCAGAAACGCCGGCCAGTACACGCAGTGGAAGCGGCTGATTTCCTTGCCGATCAGGTGCATGTCCGCCGGCCAGAACCTGTTGAACCTCTCCTGATCCTCAGGCAGATCCGACCCATAGCCGAGCGCCGTAATGTAGTTGGCCAGCGCGTCAAACCAGACGTAAATGACGTGCTGTTCGTCCCCCGGAACCGGGATGCCCCACTTCAGGGCGGTGCGGCTGATGGAGACATCAGCCAGCCCGCTGCGGACAAAGGAAATCACTTCCCGCCGCGTCGACTCCGGTCCCATGAAGCCGGGATTGGCCTCGTAAAACTCCAGCAGCTTGCGTTCAAACGCGGAGAGCTTGAAGAAGTAGTTCTCTTCGCTCACGGTTTCGGTCATGCGGCCGCAATCCGGGCAAGGCGAGCCGGCAGGCACATCGACCCACGCCTCGTCGGAGACGCAGTATTGGCCGGTGTAGGAGCCTTTGTAGATAAATCCCCTGTCGCGCAGCGTGGCGAACAGATGCTGCACGCCGCGCATGTGCCGCGCTTCGGTAGTCCGTATGAAATCGTCGTAGGTCAGCCCCAGTTGGTCCCATAGCCCGCGAAACTCGGCCGAAATCGCGGTGGCAAACTCTGCCGGCGTGCGCCCGGCCAGCGCCGCCGAGCGCTCGATCTTCTGCCCGTGCTCATCGGTGCCGGTCAAAAACCAGGTGTCGACGCCCAGCGCTCGCTTGCGCCGCGCAATGGCGTCACAGACAATGGTCGAGTAAGCGTGCCCCAGGTGGGGTCGCGCATTCACGTAATAGATCGGCGTCGTCAGGTAGTAGCGGTCTGGTTTTTCGTTCATAATGATGAACTTCCGTGCCGATCGAGGACCAGAAAACCTTTTGATAACAGTCCTCTGGCCGGCTCCCCGTCGTGCTTATTCTCTTCATCTTACGGTATCGTTGCCGTCGATCCTCCCGCGCCCCCTGACCGGTTCCCAGGGGTTTATGATCTTCCCGGCAGTTTTGCTCTTCAACCCAATTCCAACCCACCGAAAGAATTCGGCCAACCTATTTTTAATGACTCAGGGTTCTTTGAAGCTACCGACTATGCCTTTTAACTCATTGATAATACTATCGTTAAGTCACTCGTAGCCCAAAGGTCGCTGGTTCAAATCCAGCCCCCGCAACCACATAGCAAATTTCAAATGAACAATAACCGAACAGTTTGTGCCTAGGCGTCAGGCCGCCTTCAGTTATGTCTTTTTGCCCCTTCCTTCACCATCTCGACGATCCTTTTCACGAATACTCCCGAATTCCTTTCGCGCATATTGAAAGCAGCCACGGCCCAAGGATTGAAAATTGAGGCACGCCCTGCTGAGTATTGCAACGCAGCAAAATACTCAGGAAAGACCGGGTGTTTTCGCAAGCAAGCCGCATGCTTCCATCAGCATGAGTATCGGATCGCCATTGAACCCGGAATGGAAGACGCCCTTTTGTTCGACGTGGGCGGACCTCAGCGGCATCACCGCAAAAGTGAGTTCGCTACTCTCAATTGGCCCCTTTCGCGCATCTGAATTGGCCCCACCGGTAACTTTTTATCCGGAGTTGAATGAGCCGGCGAGCGTTTTTTAGCCCACGGCGGGACTGTGGAAATGACGGTCTATGGGAATAGTGGAAAAACGACGAAGCTGTTTTCCCACTATTCCCACAGAACTTGGAAATCGCTGCGGCGATTACCACATTCCCCCAGCCACGGCTACTACGGACATGAATATCTCCGGTAAAACAACAAACCCGGGGTGGGGCCAATTCAGACGCGCGAAAGGGGCCAAATCAAGTAGACGAAATCAAAAAGTGATTCCCTTTGTGAACCTCGACAAGGTTCTCAAGTTCAGCCACCAGGACGCTCGGATGCGGGGCTCGTTTGTGTGCTGACCAATGATGCAGGAACTTCCAAATAGAGAACAGCCACCCGAAGGTGGCTGTTCTCATACATCTTGCGTCTAGCATTGGCTTCACACAGCACGGAGAGAATGTCTGGCTCAACCGTGGGTTCCGACGGATGTGGTCCCTTCCCTGCTCACTGGAATGTCATTTCCAGTTCAACGCCGGAATAGTTCACCCGTGGAGCAATCTGGCGCCCCGGACCTTCCTCGAAATGCACCAGACCATAGCGCTCCATCGTCTTGAGCGTTCGGGACAGGTTTGACTTGGCACGCCCGGTTTTCTCGGCTAGCTCATTGAGGGATTTGGGCTGCGTCTTCACGATCAGCGCAAGCAAGGCACGGTTCTTGTCGGAGAGAACCTGAGACATGGTTTCAAGAGACTGGAACCAGACTTTAGGCTCATTGGGAGCGGGGACGTATTCTCCCCGAGCGATAGACATGGTCCGCTTCTTGTACTGTTCGAGTGTGGCAATACCGACTTTCAGTGTGGTCATGACGGGTTACTCCTTTTCTGCAAGATGGCTTCAACCTCTGTCCAGAAGTCCGCGAGGAGCGTGACGGCATCCGTGTAGACATAAAACCGGACTCTTTCCCCGGAGTGCTTATGGTCGTATTCGATCCGTGTCCGTGCTCCCGGACCACCACTCTCACGGACTGCGTGCGCGTTGTCGAAACCGAGCAGCCGCTCGCCATCTTCGTCATGAAGCGTCAGCGAGTAGTTCAGCCCATGTGGGCGCTCGGGTGAAACCGCAACCTGCTTGACGACAAACTTGACCCAACATTTGCCGTCCGCATCAGCGACAAAACTCTCGCCGTCGAGCAGCAAGAGAGTATCCAGGCTAGGGTCACGACCTGTCATTCTTGAATGTTATCACCCGCTCATAACTCGGGCAAATATAAAGCAGTTTTAGAAGAACCGGAACCCACGCAAAGCTGTGCCACCCACTGACTTTTAGGCGGCGATCCCAAAGCTCATCGTCGCTTACGAACCCCAAAACGAGGAACAAATCGGGGAACGCTAAGAAAGGCCGATTGGTATCTTGCTGATTCTAAAGAGTGGCTAAAGGTCATCTACGCCGCTATAGTTCTTTCAGAATCAGTTATTTAGCCTTCTCCTAACCCAAAGATCGCTGGTTCAAATCTACCTCAGTCGACACCGCAAAGGGGGCCGCGCGTGGTCAGCTGAGAACCGGCCCACGGGATTGGCTTTCCAACTCTCTGAACGAATTTTGTCGCGACGCGGCAACAATGTGATGACCTCCTCAGCCTCATCGGAGTCGATGGCCCAGACAGGTGGATCGCCGGGATGGAAGACATTTTGAATCGCCGTCTCGTTGGCTGACCGTCCGAACGCACGGCGGGGAGAGCAACTTCGCTTTAATGGTGTGGTTGAGATAGCAAGGCAAAGTGCACAAGCTTTGCTCAGATATCTCGGTGGCCGTGATTTAGAGCGTTTCCACAGGGCTGCGGATATGAACCCAAATAGTTCATGCGTAGGGGTTTACGCGCGGCATCACGCACGAAACAGGATTTTGCGCTTCAGAGCATTGCGAGCCCCCGCAACCACTCTGAAGCGCGCATGCTCTGCGACAGCCCATTTTGTTTTCCAGATACTTTGATTCAATGTACTGATGTGTTTGATAAAGGCAATCGGTTCAAATGGTTAACAGAATTTGAATCTGTATTTTGATGTTGCATATGTTTCACTTGTTGCATTTAATTCATTTACGTGGCATCTTAGATTCAGGAGGATACTCTTATGGTCGCGACTCTTGCTCTCTCTCATCGTCAATTGGCTCCCACGGCGCTGGAGGCAGCACTAGCCCGCGACTCGGGCCGCCGTTTATCACCCTATGCGCGGCGTGGCAAGTCTCTGTCCGTGCGCGTCCTCGAAGCAGGGCAAGATCAGCCGCTTGAACTACCGGCTGGTGCGGTTGCCCTTCTTATGGACATTCTCGAAGCGATGGCGGCAGGGCAGGGCATCTCCCTGATCCCTGAGAATGCCGAGCTGACGACCGTGCAGGCGGCAGACGCGCTCAATGTCTCTCGCCCCTACCTTATCAAGCTGCTGGAGAAAAATGCCATTCCACATCGCAAAGTTGGCAAGCATCGCCGCATCCGCATGGAAGACGTGATGGCGTACAAGGCTGGCATTGATCGTGAGCGCGAAGCTGTTCTCGATCAGCTCACCCTAGAGGCGCAGCAGAACGATATGGGTTATTCGCGTTCATGAACCATTACACAGCACTGCTAGACGCCAATGTTCTGTATCCTGCGCCATTGCGCGATCTGCTGATGCAACTCGCCGTCACGGACATGTTTTGTGCGAAGTGGACGGCCGATATTCACCGCGAATGGATCGACGCGCTACTTGAGAACGAGCCGCATCGCAGCCGGGTCGTTCTTGAGCGGACGCGCGACCTTATGGACAGAAGCACGCGTGACTGTCTGGTTATAGGGTACGAGTATCTGATTGCTTCCCTTACCTTGCCCGACCCCGACGACCGTCATGTGCTGGCCGCCGCAATTGTAGGCCGCTGCGACGTGATCGTGACACATAATCTGAAAGACTTCCCCAGCGAAACACTGGCATTTTACGGAATCGAAGCGCAGCATCCAGACGAGTTTTTAAGCCATCATCTCAATCTTGCACCAGGCATCTTCTGCAGTTCTGTGCAGAAGGTGCGCCGCCGACTGAAAAATCCGCCCTTTAGCGTAGATCAGTATTTGGAGAATCTCATGCAACAAGGTCTTGTGGCTACAGTCGCAGAACTCAAGACATTTGCGCAGTTGCTTTAATGGAAGACCTGCACGGTCGTGCATAAGCGCCAAGAATAGCCGGAATCCTAATCTGATTCGACCATGAGTCCTGTGAAGCTTGATTTCTCCATTGAGAACGATATTGAAGACCCGGAGGACGCGCGCAACCGTGTACAAAAGGCGCTCGAGAATCGAATCGATTTCTTGCGGCAGGGTTTGTTATCTTTGACTTCAAGTTCGAGGCAAAGCCAAGCGTTGTTCCCGATAGATAAAGCCCTCGCTTGGGCGGTTACATTGCATTGCAGCTCCCGGTCCCTACTAGGGACCGGCAAGCCACAGTTTGCTTGTGAATGCTGCCATAGGGCAAGATGCTGTTGCTGCTCCTCGTGCTGGCGGGGACGACGGCTGCGGTGAGCGGCTGTGGATCGAGGAACGGCTCCCCTCTGCAGAGCCCGCAGACAAACACTCTGACCGTAACCGCGACGAGTGGAATGCACGTTCACAACCAGACAGTTACGCTGATCGAGCAGTAACAAAATCGATACAGGTGGGTCGTCGGGGTGGAGGGCATATTGAATCGTCGTCTCGTTTTGCCTGACCGTCCAAACGCGCGGCGGGGAGAGAAACTTCGCGTGAATGGAGTGCTTGAGATAGCTGAGCAAAGTGCACAAGCTTTGCTCAGCTATCAGTTTCTACACATTACAGAGATGAACCCATACTATTCATGCGTAGGGGTTTACGCGCGGTATCACGCACGAAACAGGATTTTGCGCTTCAGAGCATTGCGAGCCCTCGCAACCACTTAGCAAAAACGCCAACCCAAGATAACCAACCCAGACAGACGTCGCGAAACGCCAGGGTGGGTTTTGGTGTGTTTGCAGGGTCCTTTCATGGTTATGCGCTCCTCAGGGCCATCCGGACCACCTTGCTGCTCGCCTCACGCTTGGCGCTCATCAAAGCGTTCCCATACACGTTCATCGTTGTCGAGACCTACGCGTGGCGCATCAGATTCTGCTGCACCCCGACAGGCGCTCCGGTATTGTCCAGCCACGAACGGCAGGTGTGCGGAAGGTGTGCCACCCCACGCCGTCGTACTTCCCGGCTGCCTCCCAGCGCTCCTCATGAATCGGCAAACGACCGCCGTTCGGAGTTTTGCCTTCTTCGACCATCCCTCCTATCGTTCATCCGCAGTCGCTGCTGACCATCCGCCGCTTCACCTCGCGGAACTTCTCGACGCACGATCTGATCGAACGCCAGATGTTCGCCGCTGCACCGGCAGGTGTTCTGACAGAGGCTGTCCGACGTGGCGACAATATCCTTATCTTCGGTGGAACCTCGACCGGCAAGACAATCTTGCTCAATGCAATGGCCGACGCCATCCCGAAATCGGAGCGAATCCTCATCAACGAGGATGGCGCCGAGTTACAAATCCGCAAGCCGCATGTGGTCCAGCAGGAAGCCCAGACCGATACGCGTCGGAAAGCTGTTACCTTCGATGACCTGCTCAAAACGGCGCTTCGTCACCGGCCCGACCGCATCATTCTCGGGGAGATTCACGGGACCGAAGCGCGTACCCTGTTGGACTCAATTAATACCGGGCATCGCGGATCGCTGGCCACCATCTATGCCAGCCGCGCACAGGGAGCCCTGCTCCGGCTGCGCACTCTGCTTATACGTGGGACGGCATCACTTTTGCCAGCCGAGGCGGACGCCGAGATACGCTCCGCGATTCATAAGGTCATTCATATTGATCGCGAATGTGGGCAGCGGCATGTCCGAAAGATCCTGGAATTGCAATAATGACGATGTAGTTGGAGGTCGGTGGAATCAGGCTGACGGGTATTCCAAACGCGAGGTGAATTCCGATGAGCGATCAGGAACTGAAAAAGACGCTGGATGCGGTAGATTCTCTCACTAAGGAAGTGACCTCTTCAAAGGAGAAGGCATTGGATTTTCTTGTCCGAGCTGGCTTCGTGACCCCTACCGGTGAACTTACCCCCCAGTACCGGCAAGGTGCATAGTTTAGCCGCAACCTTTCTTCTGGGATATCACGGCTGTGACTGTGAGACAGGTGAGCGTCTCCTTCAAAACGAACCCTTCAGGCCCAGTGAAAATGAATATGACTGGCTCGGTTCCGGGATTTACTTCTGGGAGGCCAATCCGGATCGAGCCTTGGATTGGGCGCGGCAAAGGGCTAGGCGGAAATTAGCCAAAGATGGAATAACGTTGGAACCGTTCGTGGTGGGTGCCGCCATCGATCTCGGCTTTTGTCTGGATCTGGTCACTTCTAACGGTATCCAGGCCATAGAAAATGTCTTTGCAAACTCAGTGCTGTTGTTTCGGCCTCCGGCGCGCAGATGCCGGAGAACGTCGGTGGAGAAGATCTGTTGCAGCGAAAGTTGGATTGCGCTGTCATCAACTATCTTCACGTTGCTCGCGAGCAGGCCAAGGAGCAACCCTTCGATTCGGTCCGTGGCGTCTTCACGGAAGGCGAACATATTTACGCCAACTCCGGCTTCCGGCGCAAAACGCACATCCAGATCTGCGTCCACAATCCTGACATGATCAAAGGCGTCTTTCGCGTGCCGCCGCAGCACTTTTCCGTGTGAATTGAACTATACCCCGGATGCCCGCATAAGGGTACGCCGATCATGGCTTAGAGGGGCGGAACATCCGAAGGACATTCCTCCCTCCGGAATATTGAATATCTGCTTTGCGTCACTGCAACAAGGCAATAAGATCACCGGGGTGGAAGGAATTTTGAATCGTCGTCTCGTTGGCTGACCGTCCAAATGCACGGCGGGGGGAGAAACTTCGCGTCAATGGAGTGGTTGAGATACCTGGGCAAAGTGCACAAGCTTTGCTCAGCTATCTCGAGGGCCGTGACTTAGAGCAGTTTCCACTGGGCTACAGATATGAACCCAAATATTTCATGCGTAGGGGTTTACGCGCGGCATCACGCACGAAACAGGATTTTGCGCTTCAGAGCATTGCGAGCCCCCGCAACCATAAACTTTTTCAATTCAGTCCGTCCCCGCAACCATCGCCAACGATTCCGTTTCCTGAGTTTGCAACAGATTATGGCCCGTTTAAGTTTCTTATGCCGGATTGAGTATTAAGCGATCTGTCGCTTAAGCAGCGCGTTCGACTGCTAGAGCCGATTGCGGATGATTTTTTCGATCCTTCGTGAGATCGGCAGCTTCATCCTTGTCGCACAAAGTCGGCGAGACGTTCCTGAATGAGAGAGACTCGCTCTCTATCCAGGACGAATCCCGGAAGCACATCGATAAATCGAGGTTCAGCGAGAAGCGCCTTCGCTGCTTCGGCAAGATAACGCCGAAGCTCTCGCGGAGACTCGGCAATCTCCTGTAGCAAGGTATGTCGTCACTCAATGACAGCAACAAAGTCTTCAAGATCGTGACTGGCCTGAAAGTCCATTTTGCCGCGTCCCCGAAATGCTTCCATCTTCGTTCCCAAAAAGAACGGCGCTGTGATGATAACGCGGATCGATTGCCTTCCCGGCAGAGTGACTGTGAACGCATGTCGAAGCGCCGGTTCATACCAAATATTGGTAAATCCAAGTACCTCTTCGTTGAGTGCCAATACATCCAAAATCAGGGTGTCATTGTGCCACCGGCAAAGGAGAGGCTTTTCCCCCGAGTCTTCCTGTGAAATG
>Ga0208193_1001250_pt1 | contig 11414 bp, 12 predicted proteins | sample June2015DPH_17_2_FD_184716 | JGI IMG/M metagenome (GOLD analysis project Ga0208193, IMG submission 184716) | Peatland microbial communities from SPRUCE experiment site at the Marcell Experimental Forest, Minnesota, USA - June2015DPH_17_10... | ecosystem: Environmental > Terrestrial > Soil >...
TACAGGGTAAACGCCGAAATTGCGGCCAGTTTTGCCGATCTCAGGCGGCGAGTTGTTCCGAATTTTCAGGCATTTCCGAGCTGATTCCCTGTTCCGCAATAACAGGGAATTCGTCGTCTGTTGAACAGGGAAGACGCGTGCAAAAAACAGGAGACCCAGCCAGCAGACAAGCTTTGCGACGATCGAATAACATGTCTGCAACGGCGTCATCGAACGATTACAATGTCGCCGAGCGATGACATCTTGTATGGTGTTATCGAACGATTACATTGGTTGATGTTATCGATCGATGACATCAACTTTGTCACCGAGCGGTTAACAGCGTATGAGAAAATAAGTGTCACCGAGCATCGACAGGATCACTCATGTTGGTTCGTTCGCCCGCAGACGTCGGTAGGTTGCTCAAAGAACGCCGCATCAAAAACGGTCTTAGCCAGCAGAAGCTAGCCGAAAGTATCGGTGTCAGCCGACAGTGGGTGGTGAAAGTGGAGCGCGGCCATGCGCGCGCAGAGATTGGGTCAGTGCTGCGTGCATTCAGAGCTGTCGGTATTTGGCTAGATTCAACCACACGTGTCCGGCCAGACTAATAAGTCTCGACGAAACATCCACGATGGAAGTTTAAACTGACCCGGTGCGACGAGTTGACGTCAGTCGTTGTCGTCTCTATGTTCAGATTTACCGGCCGTAACGGTTTGCTTTTGCCTAGTTTGCACGTTCAATTTTGCAACAAGGAGAGCGGCCCGATGGCCCCGATTAATCCTGAACACCATACCGAAATGATCGACCTGGCGGCATTGCATCCGCAGGCAAAAAACGCGCGAGTCCATTCGAAAAAACAATTGAGGCAACTCGCCGCCAGCATCAAAGAGTTTGGTTTTACGGCCCCGGTCCTGATCGATGGAGAGAATGCGATCCTTGCCGGTCATGGACGGGTCGACGCAGCAAAGCTCGCCGGCCTGGACAAGGTTCCATGCATTCGGCTCGATCACCTTTCGCCCTCGCAAAAGCGCGCCTATGCGCTGGCCGACAACAAAATTGCTCTGAACGCCACTTGGGACGAGCAACTGCTCGCCGAAGAGCTGAAGTCACTCAGCGAGATCGACATCTCCTTTGATCTCGATATCACCGGCTTCTCCGTTGCGGAATTCGACAGTCTGATCGAAGACCTGACTGCCGAAGAGCCGAACGATCCAAATGACGATCGACTGGCTCCGAATGATTTGGATCCCCGCTGTCGCCCCGGCGACCTCTGGCGCTTAGGGCCGCACCGCCTGCTCTGCGGCAATGCGCTTGATTCGGCAGCGATCGCTGTCCTGATGGCCAACGAAGAGGCCCGGATGGTATTTACAGACCCCCCTTACAACGTTCCGATCGATGGACACGTTGGCGGATCGGGTGCCATCAAACATCGCGAATTTGCTATGGCGTGCGGTGAAATGACCGCCGCCGAATTCACCGAATTCTTGGAGGCGGCGTTCCGTAACCTGGTGGCTTTCAGCGTTGATGGCTCGATCCATTTCGTCTGCATGGACTGGCGCCACATGGCCAACATCCTCGACGCTGGCCGAACGACCTTCACGGAGTTGAAGAACCTGATCGTTTGGGGGAAGGATAATGGCGGCCTTGGCACGTTCTATCGGTCGCGTCACGAACTGATCTTCGCGTTCAAGAGGGGGACGGCGTCCCATCTCAACACGTTCGAACTCGGCCAGCACGGCCGCAACCGCACCAATCTCTGGGAATATAAGGGCGTCAATACTTTCAGAGCCGGACGGATGGACGAATTGGCGCTGCACCCGACTGTTAAACCGGTCCAGATGATCGCCGACGCCATCAAGGACGTTTCGGCGCGGGGCGATATCGTGCTGGACTTGTTTGGCGGCTCCGGGTCGACACTGATCGCAGCCCACAAGACCGGACGCCGCGGCTACCTCTGCGAGATCGATCCGGATTATTGTGACCGCATCATTAAGCGGTGGGAAACTTATGCTTGCGACGAAGCCGAGCTGATCTCGCCTGCGACCGGGATCGCCGAAGTTCATCCGGTTGACGACGATAAGGCTGAGGCATGAAGCCGCTCACTCCCAAGACTCGCAAAAAGCAGCCGCCCACGATTCCGCCCTCTTCAGTCTATAAGGTTGGAAAAGCCAAGCCTCCGATCGAGACCCGCTTTCGGCCAGGGCATTCCGGCAACCCAAAGGGCCGCCCGAAGGGCGCAAAAAACAAGTCGAAGCCGGTGAAACTATATGAAGCCATGAGCGCCATCATCCAGAGGGAAGGGAGACGCACTTTCAAGCTTACCGAGAACGGGCGGCCGATCTCCCTGCCAATCATCGCGGTCATTACTCGCGCAATGATTCACAAGGCCATCAAGGGCGATCACCGGGCCCAGCGGGACTTTCTCAGATTGTGCGAAAGCGCCGAAAGCATCGAGCGTCAACGCTCGCTCGATGCGCAACGCGAGGCAGCAGACCGCTTACGTAAGATAGGCGCTAACGACAGCCCCTGGTATCATAAGTCATCTGAAGAACTCAGAGAGGAGATTCAACAGGATGCTGAAAAGCTGGGTTTTCAACTAATCTGGCAACCGCGTGGAGGGCGCGATCCGCAATAAACCTTTCTCAACCTTGACGTCAATCGTAAATGCGGGGAGTCACCGACTGACTTGGGACTCTATTTGTCATGTGACGACCGAATGCGCCTTTCGAAGAAAGTCTCGGCGAGATCACCGGCATCAGTATTCGTGATGTTCGGCCCATTGTCGGTGCTGATGGTCTGTAGCTTCTCATACGCACGCACATCGCATGGTATTTTTTTGAAAACGGGTGATCCATCTGGACACTCTACAGGTCGGCGGGCTTAGTTGCGGTATGCGAGATTCGGGCATGCGGGCATTGAAGCGCGAGATATGGCGCAAGGCAAGCCGACGATCGCCAGCGCGGCCCCGTGGTGCTGTCAATCGCTGTGGCCGCCATCACCGTAGCCACGAACACTGCGGCCATGGGCGGGGCGCGTAGGAGCGACGTCGAATGGGCTATTTCAAGCCGTCGCCACGTTCGCCTTTATCAAGGCCGAGATTGATCTCAACGATGCAGGCGTCGACCGCAGCCCCCCATGTCTGGAATTTCATATCACCGATCACCATCGGACCGGCCTCTGAATAGATTTTCCAATGCCAAAAAGACGGCGGGTTTTCCTCAACGTCAAAATCAATGCCACGGTGCTTCATGACAGGTTGGACCATCGAAATTGCGCAGATCGGCGCGTGGCGCGCGGAACCTGCGGATTTTCATGCCTTGATCGCCGGCGCTCTTGCCTCAAGCGTCTTGAGGTAAATCAGGGCGCAGACCAGCAGCCGCTTTTCGTCCGTCTCTCCTGATCCTATAAGTCCGAACACATGCGGCGTGAGAGCCTTTCGTGCTTGGACAACCGCGCAGTGGTCCCGATCTTTGAAGGTGCCGAATATGCTTATAGCCCGTTTGATCACGGAAGGAGCGAGCACGTCTTCGATAGGATCGGTCATGCATAAAGAATGCCGTGTCCGGTGATTTGTTCCCGATCGATGCTAAAGCACCAGCCCGCCGCGCGACGCGTGGCACTGGGGTGCGGTTGTTGGTGCGGCGGGTGCCATTGTGGCTCGCGGCGTAGCCCGCTCCAGCGGAGCGCGCTGCGCCTAAGCTCAACGGCGTGACCGTCAACCATTCGCTCGGCGCGTTTCTTCGCAGCTTCATCATCATCGAGTTGAAATCAACCGCCTTAATGAGGTGGCTGTCTCGGCCAATCAGGTAAGCTCGATAGTGCGTCATAGTTGGAATCCTTCATACCGCTGCCCTGAGTTCGCCATCGAGCCAACCGCGCACGTTGGACTCCATCGGGTCGCTCGAAATAATCATCGTGTGAGTACGACCGCACTTCTGGCAATCGAACGTGCGATATTCGAATCGTGACGGTCCCGCCTCAGTTTTCGACTGCAGCATGCGTGGTTCGTGGCATCTTGGACAGCGGGGCCAGTCGATATGGGAAAAACAGGTTGACGGAACGGGCTTAAATTCGCGCATGGCGCGTTCCTGCGTGAAGCGGGAGCGTTACCGAACTCTCTGTCACCGATGGGTGCCTGTGGCGGGTCGGTGATGCCACAGACTGCACGCTTCACGGCGCAGGACTCCGGTCAATATTGCTCACTCTCGGGCTTTTGATTAACCTGGGCGCGGACTCTTAGCGGTTCCCTTTCAAGCAACGAAAACCCGTCCGATGGGTGCAACATCGGGCGGGCTCTCGCAACACGACGCTTGGTTCAAGAGCGCCGCGCCCGACGATGATACCACCGGACTTCGCGGTTGCAATATGGCCCGCGCGACCCGGAACGATTGCAGCTTTCGCGGTTTGGTCAATCGTGTCGGTCATTACTCTATTTCAGTGAGTGGTTTTAATTGTGATCGTGGTCGATCACCTTGCGATCCGGCTCCCTGTCGCGGTCGCGATCCTTATTGATCACCGTCGTGTCGCGGGGCTCGTGTTCTTTGACTACGGTCGTTCGGTCGCGATCCCGATCCCGATCGTGATGATCCTCACCAACCGTCACTCCGGCTCCAACCGGGCCAACGCCAACTCCGACGCCGACATCTTCCGCACTTGCTGGCACTGCCGCGCAAATGCTCGCCACTGCTACTATCGCCAACATGTATTTCATGAACCATTCCTTGCTTTGTGAGCCCACGCCCATGCCGCTATGAACGGGCTACGTCGTCCGATGTTCCGGGGTCTCGCCGCTGCAAATATAGCCACGCACCGCCCGGTGAACCTTGGTTGGTCAAAACAGCTCACACGCTGCTTGGAACGGGCAGGCGGGTCGAGGTACCGGTGTTCTGAGCGACGCGGTGAAGTGGACGATCCTCAGCCGTACTGAGCATCAGTGCTGTTCGTTCACGTGCCATCCTGGGCGGACTTCATCACCATTACGGTCGGATTTAGGGTTTTCGGTACACAAGGGATACGGCGCTCCAGTTCTTCGCCGAAGAAAAATTAGTCGTTCACCACGGCTGATTTTATCCTGTACACGGCCAGCGCGGCCTCGTGGTGCCTGCGAATTCAATGCACTGACGGGGGCTCACTGGCGATCGCGGGGCGGAGCCAATACCCTCAAACCCGGGCGCGTCTCGGATGTCGGAACCAAGGTTCGCCGTTCGTCTTGAGTCCGAACCGCGCTCATTTCGGAGTAATGCGTCCATGGCCCGCCGCGCGAACTGGAAAGGCTTCCTGCGCCTTTCGCTCGTCACCTGTCCCGTCGCGCTGTACCCGGCCACCTCGGAATCCGAGAAGGTCTCGTTCAATCAGCTCAACCGCAAGACCGGCCACCGCATCAAATACGCCAAGGTCGACGCCAACACCGGCGAGGAGGTCGCCAACGAGGACATCGTCAAGGGCTACAAGGTCGACACCGACACCTTCGTCGAAGTGACGAAGGAAGAACTCGAGAACGTTGCGCTTGAATCGACGCGCACCATCGAGATCGACGAGTTCGTCGACCGCAGCGAGATCGATCCGCGCTACCTGATCCGTCCCTACTACCTTACTCCCGACGGCAAGGTCGGCCACGACGCCTTCGCGGTGATCCGCGAAACCCTCCGCGAAATGAACAAGCTTGCGATCGGACGCGTGGTGCTGACGAACCGCGAGCACATCATCGCGCTCGAGCCGATGGACAAGGGCCTGATGGGGACGCTGCTGCGCTATCCGTACGAAGTCCGCTCCGCTGACGAATATTTCGACGACATCCAGGACGTCAAAGTCACCAAGGACATGCTCGACCTCGCTAGGCACATCGTCGAGCAGAAGGCCGGGCACTTCGAGCCGGACAAGTTCGAAGACCAGTACGAAACCGCTCTCGTTGACCTCATCAACCAGAAGCGGGCCGGCAAGCCCATCACCGCGAAGGAGCGACCGCGTGGCGAGAACGTCGTCGATTTGATGGACGCGCTGCGCAAGAGCATCGGGCGAGGCGCGGCGACCGCGACAGAGGCGCCGAAGAAGTCAGCCAAGAAGCCGCGCAAGGCGGCAGCCGGTCAGAAGGAGATGCTGATGCCGATCGCCGGGAAGAAACCGGCGAAGGAGGCAGCGGCGAAGAAGCCGACAGCCAAGGCGCAGCGGAAGTCCGCCTAGCGCCCGCGATGGCTCCGCAGAAACCGCAAAGCGCCGGGCTCCTCCTGTTTCGAGGAGGTGCCGCCCATCTGGAAGTGCTGCTCGGTCATCCGGGAGGACCATTTTGGCAAAACAAGGATGACGGTGCCTGGAGCATCCCAAAGGGTCTGATTGGCGCCGACGAAGCACCACTGTCAGCCGCTCGGCGCGAATTCGCCGAAGAGACCGGATACCACCCGGACGGAGATTTCTTGCCGCTCGGCGAGGCTCGGCAGCCGGGCGGCAAGGTCGTTCAAGCGTGGGCCATCGAAGGCGACTGGGATCCCGCGCTCATTCGCAGCAATACCTTCGAGATGGAGTGGCCACCGCGCTCTGATCGCCGACAGACCTTTCCGGAGATCGACCGCGCGGCTTGGTTTGTTATCGCCGACGCGCGACGGAGAATCCTGAAGGGACAAACGGTTTTCGTCGATCGATTGGTTGAAGCTCGATCGATTGCTTGAAACTTTGGGTCCTGCCGCTCTAGCCGGCGCCGCTTTTCTCTACGATTTCCCTGCTGGCGAAATAGGCTCAGTCATCGTGGCTCAGATCCTCGGGTTTTCCCGAGGCCCAGCGAGCCGCCGCCGTGAACAAGATCGCGATCCATGCCTTGCAAAATCCATCCGTCATCATACGGGCGCTGGGGGAAGCGACGCCTCGGATTCGATCAGAGCTTGCTGTTTAAGCTCGGCCCAGAATTCAGAGGGGATTTTGCCTTGCAGCGAATTGTAGTCCTCGGCGATCTGCTGATGGCTTCGCGCCCCGACGACAAGAGCGACCGCGACATCCGGCGCTGCCGAGAATTGAAGCGCAGCGGTTCGTAGATCCACGCCATAGCGAGCGGCTACCGTTCGCAGTTTTTCGCGCTTTTCGATCAAGGCCGCGGGGATCTTGAAATTTTCCTTGCCGTAATTGTAACGCGGGCTTCCGGATATGAAGCCGGCATTGAGCGAAGACCCGATGACTAGCGAGACGTTCTTCTTGCGGACGGCGGGAAAAAGTTCGTTCACGGCGTTGGCATGATCGATCAGTGAATACTGCCGGGCGCACAGACAGACGTCCGGATCGGCGTCCTCCATGACCTTTAGGATGGGTTGCGGCGTGTTCACGCCGATGCCCCAAGCCCGTATGATGCCCTCGTCGCGCATCTTCGATAGCGCCGGAAAGGCGCCCTTGCGTGCGATCTCGTACTGCTCCTCCCAGCCGTTCGGGAAATAGGCGAAGTCCGGGGAAATGTCGTGCACGAACGCGACGTCCAGGCTGTCCACGCCGAGGCGCTGCAGGCTGTCCTCGATCGAGCGGCGCACGCCGTCTGCCGTGTAGTCGAACACGATGTCGTTCGGAGAGTCGGACAGCGGATAGATTTCCGCATGCCGATTGTTCTTCGATGCCTTGAACAATTTCCCGACTTTGGAGGAAAGCAGATAGTCTTCGCGTTTCTTGTTGTGCAGGAAATGTCCGAAGCGCCGCTCGGCGAGACCGAAGCCATACCACGGAGCGACGTCGAAATAGCGTACGCCTACCTCCCATGCAGCTTCGAGTGTGCCCTCGGCATCCTTGTCGGTATGCTTGTTGAACTCATTTCCAAGGGACACCCCGCCGAGTCCGAAGCGGAACTCCTGCTTGTAGATCTGTTGCGCGCGGTTAGACTCTATCACCCAAGCGGCGCGCGCCCGCCGAAGCCTGCAATCGTCGCGGACGCGCCGTAGCACCCGCCGACCACCGGTATGGACAGAACGGTTCATTCCGACCAGCGGCCGTTTAGCGGCGCAGCTCTGATATCAGCCGGCCACCGAAGGTGCCGCCCGCACCCCATCGGCCGCGACTCCCGAGGCCGCGGATGCTTCTCTTGCCTTCTGCTCGACTGCGTCGAGCGCTGTCGCGAAGGTCTTCGTCGTAGCGGACAAGCCGGGCACCTTTTCCAACTCTTCGGCCGCGGGACCGAGAAACAAGGCCATCACGTAGGCCGATTTCGTCTTCTTGGTCAGCCTGCGAACCGCATAGTGAAGCTTGGCGTTCGACGGCCGATCGGCGTAGCAGATGCAGACGAACTCCGTTCCGGTGAGATCCAGCGAGAAGAACTTGGCCACCGACATTGCGTCGTATTGCTCCGCCGATGCACCGTAGCCCCGCCGCCGAAGCAGCTGCGCAAGCACGATCGCTGCCGCTTCATCGAGCTTGCTGAATCCCGGAATGCAAAGGATTGCTCGCGGAGCCTGCCAGACACGAGGAGTCCTTGTCTCATCCTCGTCCGATCCAGCGTCCACAAGCGTCGCCAGAGGGGAAGTGTTGGAAGAAGGCGCTTCGACGACCTGCACGTCTTCGTGTCCGTCCAGGTCGTCGACGAGTTCGCGCACCGTAGCCGTTATGCGATCGAGCCGTTCGGCATCGAGATGCCCGAGCCGGTTGTCCGCTGCAGCCAGCCCCAGCCCGCCGGTCAGCACGGAGTCGTAGTAGTCCTCGAGGGACGCGGCCTTGAGATACTCACGGGCCTGTTCGGCAGCCTCGATCGGATCCCCGGCCAGCATTCTTTGGTAGATCAGCTGCGATGGCGTCAACGCCGGCTGATCGCCCAGCATGATGTCGAGAAACTGCAGCCGGTCGACATGACGTCCCACGACCACAAGACAGATGGTAAGCGGCGTCGCCAGCACCAATCCGACGGGACCCCACAGCCAGGTCCAGAACGACGCAGCCACGATTATCGCGACGGGCGACAGGCCGGAGCTATGGCCGAAGATCACAGGCTCCACGACCTGGCTTGCCAAGAGCTCCAGAACGACGAACAGGATCACGGTCAGCAAAAGCATTTCCCAACCGGACCCCACCGCGGCAGCGAGTATGAGCGGAAAGATCGCCGAGATGAACGCGCCGATGTAGGGCACGAAGCGCAGGATCATCGCGACAAGCCCCCACAACGGAGCGGAGGGCACGCCGATCAGCTGCAGACCGATGCCGATCGCCACGCCGAAGGCGGCGTTGAAGGCGATCTGCGTCAGAAAGAGCCGGCTCAATCTCTCGCCGGCTTCGTCCAGCGCCGCCGTCGTCCGTTGGATGTCGTCCGAGCCCGCCAGCCGGACGAAACGGTTCCTGAGGTCCTGACGCTGCATCAAGATGAAGACCACGAAGGTGACGACGATGCCGGTCGTCGTGAGCGGCGATAGCAGAGGTGCGATGATGGCCACCAGCGTGTTCAGGGCGCCCGGGTCCGGCTGCCTGACTTCGACGGGAATCGGTTTGCTGTCCGACGGCTGCTGAAGAACGGTGGTGCTCGGTGGGTTACCTGCTTTCGTACTCTGAAGCTCCGTCTTGAGATCGTTGAGGACCTCAGATGCCCGCTGCAGCGTACCCGTGCCACCACCTGTTATTCCGCGCAGGGTTTCGATCTTGTTTCGAAGCGTCGTTTCATAACCCGGGAGCGCTTCCGCAAGTTTGCTCGCCTGCGTCACCATCAGGCCCCCGAGGCTGAAGATGATCCCGAAACCCAGAATGACGACCGCCAGCACGGCGGCGACGCGCGGCAGTCTGAACGATTGCAGGCGGCTCACGAAGGGGGCAAGCACGAAGCTCAGGAGCACAGCGAGGGCGACAGGGACGAAGATTTCGCGGCCGAAATACAGACCGGCGATGATGAGCGCGGCGACGCCCATGTTGATCAAGGTCGCGCCTCGCGGCTGTGTCAGCTTGATCTGGGCGGGCGTTTCCATTCGCTACTTCCCGTGCAGACCTGGGTGGAAGGTCGGCCTACGCGCAGTGTCGACTGGTTTGAACCTTTCAGAACTCACGATGTTCCGGCGAGTGCAGGGGCAAACGGTGAATCTAGGCCGACACCTGCGTGGCGTATCTCCGACAGTGTTCGAGATAGGCCACTTCGTGGCTCCCGATCAGCGAAACGACGGAAGACCAAAGCCATGACGGTGCCTCCAGGGTCGAGGTGCGATTGCGTTCGAGTTCCTTGAACCAGCCTTTGCGGGTGGCATCGTCCATCTGACGGGCATGGGCCTTTCCGACGACGCCGGCAAGAAAGCTGGCGGCCTTCATCGCGTCCTGAACCGTCAACCGCTCGATCTCGATCTTGAGATCCTGCGGCAACAGCTCGCGGATGAAGACCGACCGCCCGTCCAGACGAGCGGCCACCATCCGCTTGCCCAGATGCGGCGACAGATGCATGGCGCCCTCGACGACGCGTTCCGCCTGGTCCTTCGGCATCTTCTCGCGGGCATACCGGGGAGCCGCGGCGGAGACGGCTTCCTTCACGTCCATGAGCGCCAGAGCGCGCTTCTTGCGCTCCCCGATCCCGAGCAGGACCGCGAAGCGCAACAACCCGAGAGAACTGCAACCCTTCATCCAGTAGGCTGCGTCCTCCACCGCGATCGGGGCATCGTCTTCCCGGGATTTCAGCGACGTCGCCAGGTGGCGAAGCGCAGGGGTCTGAAACATCTCGTCGATGGCAGAGCGTTCCGACTTGGACAGTGACCAGAATTTCGTGCCCCGCGGAATCGTCGGGTTCTGGTCCTCAAGGCGCTCGGCGGCGAGCTTCTTCCACGATCGTGCCAGCGATTTCTTCATGACGAGCTGTATCGACTTGGGGGCGTCCTCGATCGCATCGGCGTCCTGCTGCAGGGCCGCCTGATAGCCTTCGATGACCTGCTCAAGAATTCGTGCGGTGGTCACGCCCGGCAGATCCGAGCCGCGCGACGCTGTCGCCAACGACAATGCGAGCCGGATGACGTCGTGCGCCGGATTTCCGATCACGGTCTGATCGAAATCCCTGATCTGGATCGCGATGCGTCCGTCCATGGCGGCCACCGGGCCGAGGTTGCCGGCGTGACAGTCGCCGCAGATCCAAACGGCCGGGCCTTCCGGAAACCGACCGCGCTTCTGCGCTTCGAGCCATTCGTAGAATTTCACCGTGCTGCCGCGCACGTACGCATGGGCCGAGCGGGCCATCTTCAGCGATTGCTGGGTCTTCAACGCAGCAGCTCGATCCAGAGGACGGCGCGGTTTGTTCGAAGCCATGTTCCTCAAGTCTCGATAAGGCAGGATCTATCGACGGGCCAGGCACCCGACGTGATCAACAAAGGAAAAGAAGCGGGAGTAGCGGCGGCCCTGACCAAGCCGCGGAGATGACGCGCCGCAGTCCCTAAGGTTCCGCCGTGCTCTCCCCTTGCACACCGTGCAGGGACATCCATATACCATCCAAGCAGATGGTTTATGGATGGAAATAAGATGCCCTC
>Ga0208193_1001252_pt1 | contig 11404 bp, 8 predicted proteins | sample June2015DPH_17_2_FD_184716 | JGI IMG/M metagenome (GOLD analysis project Ga0208193, IMG submission 184716) | Peatland microbial communities from SPRUCE experiment site at the Marcell Experimental Forest, Minnesota, USA - June2015DPH_17_10... | ecosystem: Environmental > Terrestrial > Soil >...
CCACTCTGGTCGCGGCGAAGGAACGATCCACGGTCTGCGCGCCGCCCACTTCGACCGCAAGATCGACGCCCATTCCGCCCGTCAGTTCGCGGACGGTAACGTTCCAGGCTTCGGTCCGGCGATAATCGATCACCTCGTCGGCGCCCAGTTCCTGCAGGCGCCGGCAGCGCTCCGGGCTGGAAGTAATCATGATGGTGCGCGCACCGAATAGCTTGGCAAACTGCAGCGCAAAAACCGAAACGCCGCCGCCGCCTTGAAGCAGCACGGACATGCCCGGATAGAGCGGCCCGGCGCCGCAGAGCGCGTGCCATGCGGTGACCGCGGCACAGGGCAAAGTCGCCCCCTCGACGAAATCCAGGTGGGCCGGAAGTCTGACCAGCTCGCTGTGATGGGCGACGATCTCTTCGCGCATCACGCCCGGGATCGCGGCGCTGCCGCGGCCAAGCGCGCCCGCCGTTGGACGCCACGCGCCGCCGATCCAGTCGGGGTTGAACGTCAGGGCGACCCGGTCGCCCTTGGCGAACTGCGCGACGTCCGGCGCCGCTTCCAGGATTTCGCCGGCGGCGTCCGAGCAGGGAATGAATCCGTCCGGCAGCCTGCGCCCCAGGCCCCCGGTGATGGTCAGCAGATCGCGATAGTTCAGTGAGACGGCCCGCACGCCGACCCTGACCTGACCCTGTGCAATGCCGCCCGCAGCGGGCACCGAAGCGAGCGCAAGGTTTTCGATTTTCTCGCCGCCGGCCAGAACAAATGCTTTCATATCCGCACTCCTCCAACTCGATACTCCGGTTCAATCAAACCGCTCGCGCTCCCCGGCGGCACCAGCTTAAAGCTGCGCTTTCGACTGCTTCAGTACGCGCTCGATTTCATTGCGCGGGTCGGACGGCATTTGGTAACCGTGGGAAAGATCGGTGATCTCGCCGAAATGCGCGGCGATGTCCTCCGCCGTAGCAGCGTGCTCGCGCGAGCCCTGCCAACCCTTCGTCACACCGACGAACACGCGCGCGAAGCGGCCCACGCATGATGAATAGATTGCATGCGTCGAGGCACAGGTCTCACTGGCCAAATAGACGCCAAGGGCGGTGTTGAAGGCGGGTTCCATGGAGTTTCCGACCGCGGCCATCATGGTGTTGGCCGCCTGCATCGCCTGTTGTCCCATGTCCCTGAGCATCTGATCCGCCATCCGCCCAAGCGCATTCGGCATCAGCGCGTTACACAGGATGCCATGGTCCTCGCCCTCGAGCGCGAGCACATTCATGAGCCCTGCAATGCCGGCCTTTGCTGCCCCATAACCGGCCTGTAACTTGTTGCCATACATGCCCGCGCTCGAGGATGTGAAAACAACACGGCCGTATTTGCGGGCTTGCATGTGCGGCCAAGCTGCCCGCGTTGCGAGCAGCGTGCCGCGTAAATGCGTGTTGATAACGGCATCGATATCCTCGTCGCCGGCGTTTTCGAGCAGATCATTGCGCATGATGCCTGCGTTGTTGATGAGCGCGTCGACTTGTCCGAACCGCTCCAGCGCCAACGCGACAAGCCGCTGCGCCCCGTCCGCATTGGCCACGCTGTCGTAGCTCGCCACCGCGCGCCCTCCCGCCTGCCGAATTTCCGCCACCACGCCATCGGCCATGGCACGCGAAGGGTGTTTCCCCGCGACGTCGCCGCCCAGATCGTTGACGACCACGGCACCGCCGCGACGCGCAATATCGAGCGCATAGGTCCGGCCGATGCCGCCACCGCCTCCCGTTATGATGACGACGCGTCCCTCGAATGAAATGCTGCTCATGACTTCCCCTCGCTATGGTTTCCCCGAACGACTTTGGCGGCGCGATCTCTCTTGCTTCAGGTGTCGATCAACATCGTCAATCGGTCGGCGTGCGGACTTGTGGAGCCGATAGGGGGAGCATCCGGTGTCCCTCTTAGCCGCGCCAAATGCCGGAACCGATCGGAGATCAGACTGAAACGCCACGTCGCAAAGATTTCATGCCAGGCCATATCCAGTGCCGTGCGGCCAGCAAACGCCTCCCAAACCTTGACGGTGTCCTCGCGACTGCCCAGTCCGGGCAGACGGGGGACGCCGAATCCATCGGAGACAAACCAGTCGTAGAACAGCCACCAACCCAGATCGGTCTCTGCGCCGCCGAGCGATGCCGTCTCCCAGTCGATCACCGCAACGCAACGATTGTTGCGAAACACCATGTTCCCCGGCCGTGCATCGCCCCAGGCTAGTCCTGTTGGCCGATTCGCGGGAAGGTGATCGCCGAGCCATTGGCGCGCCCGCTCCTGAATGGGTCGCACTGGCGCACCGGACCAGCGCATATAGGAGTCCCAGACCGCAATTTCCTGATCCAGTCCGGTGTCACCTAGACCCGGGTGCGAGAGAAAACGGAATGGCTCGACAGCGACGCTGTGAACCTTGGCCATGGTTTCAATCGCCGACAACCAGATCACCTCGCGATCCGCCGCAGTCACTTCAAGCAAAAAACCCTTCGAATTGTGCAGTGAGTCGGGAATGGCTCCATCGATTCGCTCCATTAGAAAAAAGCGCGCGCCGATGATCGATCGGTCCTCCTCGTACCAGAATACCTTAGGCACTGGGGCCGCCCCTGACAGGGTCAGCGCCTGCATCACGCGATATTGGCGCTCGACCGATGGGTCCTGGTAGATCTGATGAACAGTCGGCTCGATGCGCAGCACCCACGATTCGCGGCGCTGCGTACCCTGCTCGCTGATCAACGGTTCGAGAAACAGCGTTTCGCTGGACCCGCCGCTGTCCGCTCTGCGGGGTGGCGGCAATAGGATGGTATCGGCGCTCGGTAGACGCTCATGTAACCAGGGCAACAGCGCTTGCACCAGCCGATTCGGATCACGACCGTCGGCCACGACGCTTGCCGGCATCGTCTCGGTTGCCATTACCTCAATGCTCCTTGCCGGAGCGTGCGCCCCCGGATACACCGATGCGCAGCTTCCGGTCTAGCTGGACGCGTTGGCACGATCATCAGAAATCCAGGGGCAGGTCGATGTGCCGCTGGAATATGAGATCGCGATGGCGGATCAGCACGGGATCGAGCGCCGCCGCCAGTTCGGGTGTCAAATGAGTGTAATTGGCCCGCATGAAATCCGGCATGGGACACTCCGCCTCCACCAGCGGTGAGACAAACAGCGACATGCATGCCCAATAGAGATCGCAGGCGGTAACTTGGTTGCCCACCAGGTAATCGGAACCGGCGGCTCGTTGGCGGCGCAGTTGCGTCGACAAACCGTTCATGATCGACGCCATCCGCACGGGTGCGCGGGCAATCGCCTCGGGCCTCACCCTGTAGTCGCGAATCATCCGCGACATATCGAAGGTGCCCGCACTGGGAGGACTTTGCGTGGTCGGTCGCCCCATCAATTCGAGCCGTCGCGACCACCCGAACCCGTCCGATCCGCATAGTTCGGTCGAGAAGCCCAGCACCAGGGCGCGCTCGAGCGGATCGCTGGGCAACAGGTTCGGACCCGAGCCCAGTCGCTCGGCCAGCAACAGGATGTCCAGCCACGTGGTTAACGGCGCCTCATCATCGAGCACAGCCACTGGCGCGTTGCGCACACCCGTCCAGGCGTGCAGTTCATCGTTCGTCTCCATCGCCGTCTGCGCCACCGGGACGTAGTCCACATGCCGCGCCGACAGCACAGCCTTGGCAGCTTCGCCCCACGGGCCGGGCATGTGCGCGGTCAAGACCAGACGCAGACCGGGCAGCTTTCGTGCTTCTGTGACCGACAGATACTTCATCGTCATTTTTCCTCGATTCGAAACGGAGCAGAGAAGGTTCTACCCGCACATCGAGCGCCGTGCAAGTAGACAGTCCAGACTGTCTTACACTGAAGCTCCGGCCGGTGTAATGTCACCATACAATTAGTTAATGCCGTGGGGGAATGGTGGACGAGGCATTCGATGCGATCGTCATCGGCGCCGGTTTCTCCGGTCTGTATGCGCTTCACAAGTTGCGGGGGCTTAGGTTACGCACATGGGTGATCGAGCAAGCGGACCGCGTCGGTGGGACGTGGCTCTGGAACCGCTACCCCGGCGCACGCTGCGACCTCGAAAGTGTGGAGTACTCCTACAGCTTCTCCAAGGACATCGAACAGGAGTGGGTGTGGACGGAATCGATGCCTGCCCAGCCAGAGATCGAGGCGTATCTGAATTTCGTCGCGGACCGGCTCGACCTGCGGCGCGACATTCAGTTCGAAACCCGTGTGGTGTCCCTCACCTTCGATGAGCCGGCGGCGATGTGGGTGGTCAAGACGGATCGCGGCGATCGCCATCGCGCCCGCTTCATCGTCGCCGCGACGGGTCTGCTCTCGGTCCCGCTCGACCCGGCGATAGCTGGGATGCAGGTGTTCGCCGGGAAATCCGTGTTCAGCAGCCGCTATCCGCGTGAGGGCGTCGAGTTCGACGGCAAGCGGGTGGCTCTCATCGGCACGGGCTCGACCGGCGTCCAAGCGACACCCGTGCTGGCGCGGCAGGCGAAGCACCTCTATGTCTTGCAGCGCTCCGCTGCGTACACGGCTCCCTCAACCGTTCGACCGTTCGAGCCGGGTGAGTTCGAAGCTCTGAAGGCCGACTATCCGGCGATTCGCACGGCACAGCGCCAGGCCAGGGCCGGTGCGGCGCGCACCGGTGCGTTCAACGTCATGGCGCAGGCGGCAACCCGGCCACCGCTCAAGGCGGCGAGCCGCGAACAGCAGCTGCGCGCCATCGATGAGCTTGGAGTGGTCGGAGCGCTCTTCTGGTGTGACGTGATGACCGACATGGAGGCGAGCGAGATGGCCCGCCGGCTGTATGGAGATGCCGTCGCTCGCATCGTGAGGGACCCCGAGACGGCCGCTTCGCTCGTGCCGACCTACCCGTTCGGGTGCAAGCGGCCGATCATCGACGACGGCTACTATGAGACCTTCAACCGTGACAACGTCACCCTGGTCGATCTGAGGAAGGCGCCCATCGAAGAGATCACCCCGAGCGGGATCCGGACCGCGCAGGGGTTCTTCGAGGTAGACACGATCTTCTACGCCACTGGGTTCGACGCCATGACCGGCGCGCTCACCCGGATGGACATACGCGGGAACGGCGGGATACTCCTGCGCGACGCCTGGACGCGAGAGGGTCCGGGCTCGTACCTGGGGCTCCAGGTTGCTGGGTTCCCAAACCTGTTCATGGTCATCGGACCGGGAAGCCCGGGCGCACTCGCCAACGTCGCCACCTCTCTCGAGTTCCAGATCGACTGGATCGGCGACTGCATCGCCCACATCCGTGAACGCGGTTTGCGCACGGTCGAAGCGCGGTCCGATGCGCAGGCAGCGTGGGTCAAGCACATGAATTCGCTGGTGGAGGGAAGTGTGGCGCTCCACCCGAGCTGCAATTCGTGGTGGATCGGCGCCAACGTCCCGGGCAAGAAACGCATGTTCATGTCGTACGCCGGCGGCATGCCGGAGTACCGTCGCCGTTGCGAAGAGGTCGCCGCGGCCGGCTACGCCGGCTTCGCGCTGGCGTAGATAACGGCCATGCGATCGCCTTGACTTCCTTATCCAATCTTGCGAATGAGGTTCGCCGCCCCCGTAAAAGTATTCAGCACGATCCGCGAAAAGAACTCACCGGTCTGTTTGCTGAGTATGCCCGCCGCAGCCTGCGCTACCTTGTATTCGAGGATACATCCGGCCTTGAATCGCGCCAGAAGCAGATAATAGTCGAAATTTGAAATGTCGCGGCCGGTTCCCGCGGCGTAATAACGCGCGAGCGCTTGCCGCGTGGGCCAGTGGGCGGGATTGCTGAGCCCGTCCTCCAACACCTCATCGGGTGAGCGCTCGTCACGCAGCCCATTGCAGAACCATGCAAGGTCGATCAGCGGATCTCCGATGGTCGACAGCTCCCAGTCGATCAATGCATTCAGCCGCGCCGGCGGATCGGGTGCGAACAGCATATTGGGCGTGCCGACATCGCCATGAATGATGCCGACCTTGAAGTCCTTGGGCGTATTGGCGCGCAGCCATTTTTCCGTCAACTCGTAACCCGGCAGGTCGCGGCCGGGATAATTGTAGAGCCTGTTGTAGGAGGCCAGCTGCTTCGCCCAGCGGTCGACTTGGCGCTCGAGAAAATTGTCCGGCTTGCCGAAGCCCTCGAGTCCAACCGCCTTGTAGTCGACATTCGCGAGTCGCACGAGCCCATCGACCACCGCGAACGGAATGCCATATTCGTAAGGCATCCGGTCAAACGGAGGACTGTAATGGATTTTCTCGTCGCGCAGCTGCGCGGCCCATCCTGGCACCAGCTCCATGATGTAGAAGGGAGCGCCGATGACCTCGGGGTCCGCACAGCTGGCGTAGCATTTCGGATGCGGAACCGGCGTTCCGCTCAGCGCGCTCAGGACCCGCGCCTCGCGCAGCACCGTCTTCTCGCTGCCGGGCGGCGGCACTGCCGGGGGGCGGCGAAGTATCAGCGTACGGCCGCCGCGATTTAGACTGAAAATGACGTTCGACGTGCCGCCATGGATCATCTTGGTCTCGAGCGGACCGTCTCCCAGCACCGGCAGGTTGTCGTCGAGCCAGCGCGTCAGCTTCGGAACGTCGATCAAGGTCGCCTCGAGCGCGTGTGCCATTAGGGTATTTCTCCTGGACGTAAATGAGCCTCGATCTCGCCGCGCAATTCGCGTACGTCGCGCGCAATGCGGCGGCATTTCCTCGTACCGATACGGCGCAACAATGCGGCCGTGACCTCGGTCGCGCGTTCGTCCGCCTTGTGTTTCAAGGTTCTTCCTTTGCGCGTGGGCATCAGCAGCGGGGCAAGTTTGTGATGGGGATTAGGTGCTCTTTCGATCAACCCCGCCGACATCAGCGCATTGGCCGCGCGCTGGATCACCTGCCGGGGATGACCCAGACTCCTCCCGATCTGTGGGACCGTCGGAGCAAAGTGGGATTCGACCACGGCCGTAAGCACCGTTGCCTCCATCGGCGACAAGCCGGTAGCCGCATTCACACTCTCGAAGATGCTTATCAGGCGTCCACCGACGCGGATGACTTCGTCGATCAGCTCGACGACAGGATTGCTGGGATGCGGCATATCAGACATGGAACTCGATTGTGATGTTGGCGTGTATGGTACCCAATATTGACACTATGGTGTCACAATGACATCATCAAACTACTTCGACCGGCCGGGCCGTCTTTGGGGGACGTCATCTCGGGGACGTTCAATTTCATAAAATGCGGCGAACAACAACAATAGCCAATCGACCGTGGCAAGAAGTTCGATCAAGGGGGACAAATGAGCAACGCACTTTGTAAAACGATACTGTCCGTCACAACGATGCTGAGTCTGGGTCTCACCATTCAAACCGCCGCGAAGGCGGCAGACAGCGACGCGGCCTCTAGTTCCGAGCTCGGCGAGGTCGTCGTCACGGCACGGCGCGTGGAAGAGCGGCTGCAGGACGTTCCAATGTCGATCAGCGTCCTCAGCCAGCGTGACCTGACCAACAACAACATCACCAGCGCAGGCGACCTCGCGGCCTACGTGCCGGCGCTCTCGATCAGCAGCCAGTTCGGCTCCGATGCGAGCAGCTTTGTGATCCGCGGCTTTTCGCAGGACATCGGTACCTCGCCCACCGTCGGGACCTATTTTGGGGACGTCGTTGCGCCGCGCGGCGGGTTCGGCGGTGCAACGGTTCATGCCGGCGAGGGCGCCGGACCCGGCTCTCTCTTCGATCTAGAGAACGTCGAGATCCTGAAGGGACCGCAGGGCACGCTGTTCGGCCGAAATACGACGGGCGGGGCGATCCTGCTCGTTCCGCAAAAGCCGACGTCCGAGTTAGGAGGCTACGTCGAGGTTTCCGGCGGCGATTTCGACATGGAACGGGTGCAGGCGGTTGTCAACATCCCGATCAACGACTGGTTGCGAATTCGTGCCGGTTTCGATCAGCAGACCCGAGACGGCTACATAACGAATATATCGAATATTGGGCCAAGCACCTTCGACAATGTCGATTACGGCACGGCGCGGCTCAGCATGGTCGCCGATATCACGCCGAATCTCGAGAACTACACCATCGGGTCGTACACCGATTCCGACAATCACGGTTTCGACACGCAGATCGTTGCCTGCAACCCATCGTTGGGCCTCCTGGGCGAATTGGCGTGCGCGCAATTGGCGCGCGAGGGCTCCAGCCGGGGCCCGTATACGGTCGATAACTCCCTGTTCAACGCCCAATCCAGAATCCGCGAATGGCAGGTCATCAACACCACGACCTGGAAGGAGAGCGATGCTCTGACCTTCAAGAACATCATGAGCTATTCGCAACTCAGGGTGATCAACGATAGCTCGCTCTTCGGCGACAACTTCAACGTGGCCGGGTTTCCTGTGGCGTTCAGCGCCGAGGACACGGAGCCCAACACCCCCTTGAGCAGTCAAGGCTCCGTCACCGAAGAGCCTCGTCTCGAGGGCCATGCGCTCGGCGGCAGGCTGGACTGGCAAGCCGGGCTGTACTATGAGTTGAGCTATCCCATAGGCATATCGGGCTCCAGCGGCCCCAACCTCATCTCTTGTACGAATTTCCAACAGCTGCAATGCTTCGACATATTCGGATCGCCCGGGGCACCCGTTGGCACCGTCGGGCAACGGACCGGTACGATTACTTGGCGGGATTATGGGGTTTACGGGCAGGATACGTTCGCTTTTACCGATCGCCTGAAGCTCACGACAGGCGTACGTTATTCCTACGATATCGTGTCGGCGACGACTACCCGGTACTCGTTCCAGTTCCCCCCCTCGGTACCCGTCATAACCCGTATATGCGAGGCGCCGCTACCGCCGGAGGGAAATTGCGTGATCTCGGACCATGTGGTTTCGAGCGCGCCGACCGGGTTGGTCAATCTGCAATATTCGTTTAGCGAGGACCTCCTCAGTTACGCTCAATATGCGCGCGGCTATCGCCAAGGCGGCATCCTCTCGACCGGGCCGATCGATAATACGACCTACAAGCCCGAGCACCTGAACGCCTACGAGCTCGGCCTGAAATCCACGCTCAAAGGTCCGGTCCCGGGCTTTGCGAATGTGGCGCTCTTCTATAACGATTTCAGAGATCAGCAAATTCAAGGCACGTTCGTATCGACCATCAATCCGGGCATCCCGCCAAACGCCGGAATTCTCAACGTCGGGCAGTCACGAATCTGGGGTTTGGATTTTGACTCCTCGGTCGCCGCGACTGACTATTTGAAGTTCTCCCTGGGTTATACCTTCCTCAACAGCAGACTCCTGAAGCTGAACCCACAGAGCGCACTCGGGATCTATAACGTCTTTGGCCCAAATGAGCCACAGGGTTCGGATCTGCCGTTCTCACCGCATGACAAACTGTCCCTGACAACGACCTATCGCCTTCCGGTGGATAGCAGCGTCGGGAAAATGTCGGTCAGTGCGACCTATCTCTACACGGCCTCCCAGCTGGTCTTTGGCACCGGCCCCTATGCCGATCTGCCCGCGACCAGCCTGGTCAATCTGAACGCCAACTGGGAGTCGGTCTTCGGTCGGCCGGTCGACCTCGAATTCTTCATGACCAATGTCACGGATCGGCACTACCCGACTTACGTGGACAATTTCCTCTTCCTTTACGGATTGGCCGCGGAGTCCTTTGGTCCGCCGCGGATGTTCGGCGGCAGGGTCCGTTACCACTTTTGAGCCAGGCAACGACACCGCCGGCGCCGCCATGCATCCGTACCAACACGCCATAGCACATCCCGAGCGTGCAGCCTTCGTCGTTGCGGACACCGGTGAACGACTCAGCTACCGCGAGCTGGATGAGGGCTCCAACCGCGCCGCGCAGCTTTTCAGGAGCCAGGGTCTTGCGCCGGGAGACAAGATAGCGCTCATGCTCAGGAACAGGCTGGAGTTCCCCATCGTCTATTGGGGCGCCCAGCGTTCCGGCCTGTTCGTGACTCTCATTTCCACGCATCTCAAAGCGGCGGAAGCTGCCTATATATTGAACGACTGCGGCGCCAAATTGCTGATCACGGCGGCTGAGGTAGGCGACACGCCGGTGGCCCTCGCGAGGCAGCGCGCCGAACTCATTCCAAAGGTGCAGACCGTGTTCAGCGCCGGCGAGGAGCAGCTCGTCGGCGCGCTGCCGTTCAACACCACCTTGGCAGGGATGCCCGCCACGCCGCTCCCCGACCAGATTTCGGGATTCCATCTGCTCTACTCGAGCGGCACGACGGGGCGCCCGAAAGGGATCGTGCTTCCGTTCCAGCCCATGCCTATCGAGGAGATAGGATCAGCGGAGGGCTCGACGCGAATGTTCGAGGGCTTCGATCCGTTGATTGCATTCAACGCAGGCCCCCTCTATCACGGCGCGCCCATCGGCGGAATGATTGCAACGCACCGGCTGGGAGGCACGGCCGTTACGGTCCGAAAATTCGATGCCCTGCAGACGCTCAAGGCGATTCAGGACTTGCGGGTGGTGCATGCCCAGTTCGTGCCCACCATGTTCGTGCGCTTGCTGGCCTTGCCAGAGAACGTGCGGCGAAGTTTTGATCTGTCCTCCCTCAAATTCGTCATACACGCGGCTGCTCCGTGCCCGGTGGAAATCAAGCGCCGGATGATGGATTGGCTGGGTCCCATCATCTACGAGTATTACGGTGCCAGTGAGAACTTCGGTGGCACCCTCATCTCTTCCGAGGAATGGCTGCGCAAACCGGGGTCCGTGGGCAGGTCGGCATTGGGCGTTATCCATATTTGCAGTGAAGAGGGCAATGAGCTGCCCGCAAAAAAGCAGGGACTCATCTATTTCGAATCTCCCCCCGGCAGGAGATTCAACTATTTGAACGATGCCGCGAAAACGGCGAAAGCGCGCCATCCCCTGCATCCCGACTGGATCACGGTCGGCGACATCGGCTGGGTGGACGATGAAGGATATTTGTTCCTGACCGACCGCAAGGATTTCATGATCATTTCGGGGGGCGTAAATATCTATCCGCAAGCCGTCGAGGACGCTCTCATCGTCCATCCCAAGGTGCTCGACGCGGCGGTGATCGGGGTGCCGCATGTCGAGTATGGCGAACAGGTGAAAGCCATCGTCCAGCCGGTCGATTGGGCGGATGTCGGCGACACCCTGTCGGCGGAGCTGATTGCCTGGTGCCGCGACCGGATCTCCGCGGTCAGCTGTCCGCATTCCATCGAGTTCGTGCGGGAGCTGCCGCGATTGGCCTCGGGGAAGCTGGCGAAACACGAACTGCGCCGCCTCTACGGCGCGCCACCCGGTTAGCCGTTCATCAACCAAGGGTCGATAACGAATGTCGAATGTTAGCTTCGAAGGGCGCGTTGTCATCGTGACCGGTGCGGGGCAAGGGCTCGGCAGGAGCCATGCCGAAGCCTTTGCTGCTCGCG
>Ga0208193_1001253_pt1 | contig 11397 bp, 6 predicted proteins | sample June2015DPH_17_2_FD_184716 | JGI IMG/M metagenome (GOLD analysis project Ga0208193, IMG submission 184716) | Peatland microbial communities from SPRUCE experiment site at the Marcell Experimental Forest, Minnesota, USA - June2015DPH_17_10... | ecosystem: Environmental > Terrestrial > Soil >...
ATGCCGCTGTCCGGAGAAGCAATCCGCCTGATGAACTACATTGATGACGTTGCCGTAACCCTGCGCCGGGTGTTGGCGACGATTCCGACCTTGACCGCGGATGAGCGCGTGCGCGTGGCCGAGCACTTGGCGCATGCTTCGCCGAATGCCGAGGATGTGGCCAAGGCGCTGGCGATCAAGTAACGGCCCCCCTTTGCCTGAAACCGTGGCCATTATCGGAGCCGGTCCGCTGGGGCGCTGGCTTGCACTTCGCGCCGCGCGCGGCGGATTCCGCGTGCTGCTGGAAGACGTGATGCCCTACAACCTGCATCACGCCCAGGAGTACCTGCGCCAACAATTGGGGCCAGAAGCTTTGGGTCCAGCGAGCGGCGCGGAAGTGCAGTTTGTTTCCACGATTGAGGATGCGGTGCGCGAGGCTGATCTGGCGATTGACTGCGTGCCGGATGAACTGGAGTCGAAGCTGGAGATTTTTTGCCTGCTGGACCGCATGTCTCCGCCACGCACGGTGCTGGCTACGCCTACGACGCGGCTCTCGATTGCCGATTTGGCTAGCTGTACGTATCGGGCGGACCGGTGCGTTGCGATTTGGCAGGAGGCTGCGAGTCTGTGCCAAGGGGTGAGCCGCGAGATTTTACTGCGCACGACGAGCAGGACCAGCCCTGAGGTAATCGAGTTGCTCAGGCGGTTCTGGGCCCAGATCGGGCTTCATGCTAGCTTCGAGAGGGACCAGACCGAAATGGTGGCAACCGAGGGAGGATAGATTTTCCAGCGCATGACTCCTCCCTGGTCTTAGATTCCCGAGGTCGATGGTCGAATATCCAGGCAATGAACTGATCCCAGGGTCAGGGGTTTGCTCGGTTTTCTAGGGCGATGAGCCGCACGGTTTCCTTCTCCCGGGCGAGTAAAAGCTTCTTGGTCTTTCGCTAATGGGCCAGAGCAAGCGCTAATGGGCCAGAGCAGGCCGCAGCAGGACGGCGGCTTGCTCTGGCGAGACTCTGCGATGGACGAGTTTGCCCGCCTGCCTGTGTTCCAGTCGAAGCAGGGTGCGCGGCGCGCGTTGTGATGCCGGGTGCAACGGCAACCCCCCATGTCGCGGCACGTCCTATGTTCCAGAAGAGTGACTGAACAGAGCCAATCGACGGCGTTGAGGCTGTCCTGAATGGCGCCGATCCGCACGTGCGCTTGCTTGACGATATTTTCTGACCGGCGTGACATTTGCTTGACTTCCTCCTATCTGTTGCGGCTATCAGCAACAGAATGATCGATACGCAACCTCTTGCGGAAAAACAGTCGCGCCTGGTTCTGGACACACGGCGTCTGGGCCCGTTACCCCTCATCAATCACTCGATCCAACGCCTGGGTTTAAAACAACGACTCGACAGGTATGTTTCGACCGATGTACGCGGCTGGGTTTCCGGATCTGCCAGGTTGAGCGCAGAATGATTCACAAACCGCATAAGATTGTTGAGCGCCGTTGTGGAGATTCCGGTGATGACGCCGTTGGCGAGACAGATGGCGATGCGATGAACCTGATGGGGAGCGAGAGGCACGGTGAAAATGGAGTCTCTGAGGCTGCTGCCGGTGGTTCCGGTGCTGATGATGGCCCTGTCAACCTCAACATTGAGGGCTGCATCTGTGCCGCCGGTGTGCTTGTCGAGCTAATTGGACGACGATGGTTGTCGCGGCCAGCGGAACGGGGAAGTAGGACGGCAAAAGGTCGACGCGAGTGATACCGTTTTAAATACGTTTGCAGCCCATGGCGGGAAGGTCGTTCGGGCATCGCGAAGGCTCGGCATTCATTCGAGCCCTCTCTCTACCAAGCTGCGCGGATAAGAACGATGGACATGGGCCCGGCTGAGAGCTGACCGGTTAAACTTGAGAGAGATTCCGAATCCCCGGCTCGGGATTGGCGCCTCACTCATGCCTCTTTCAGTGAAGACAGCTGCAAACTCGATTGATCTGGCGGCGATTCTCCAAGCCGTGTTTGGGTTTGCATGCTTCCGCGCCAATCAGCTGGAGGTTTGCCAGGCGGCGGTGAACGGACAGGACCTGCTGCTGGTGATGCCGACCGGCGCAGGCAAGAGCTTGTGCTACCAGCTGCCGGCGATTGCCCGCGGCGGGACGGCGCTGGTGATCAGCCCGCTGATTGCGTTGATGGACGACCAGGCGGCGAAGCTGGCCGCGCTGGGGTTGCGCGTGGCGCGCATTCATTCTGGGCTGGAGCGGGCAGCGGCGCGGCAGGCGTGCATGGATTACCTGCAGGGGGATCTGCAGTTCCTGTTTATTGCGCCGGAGCGTTTGCGCGTGCCTGGGTTTGCCGAGATGCTGGCCAAGCGGACGCTGGCGCTGATTGCCATCGATGAGGCGCATTGCATCTCGCAATGGGGGCACGATTTCAGACCGGATTACCGGATGCTGGGGCAGTATCTCCCCTCGCTGCGGGGAGCCGGCGGCGCGGTTCCGGTGCTGGCCATGACGGCGACGGCGACGCCGAGCGTGCAGGCGGACATTACGGCGCAGCTCGGCATGGTGGCCCCGTCGATGTTCATTCATGGATTCAGGCGCGACAACCTGGCGATTGAGGTGGTGGAGCTTGCGGTGCCGGAGCGCTCGGGAGTGATTGCGCGGTTGCTTGCGGATCAAAGGAGGCGGCCGGCGATTGTCTATGCGACTTCAAGAAAGCAGGCGGAGCGGCTGGCGGAGGAGCTTTCCCAGAGCCAGGCAACGCCAGGCAGGATCGGCGCGGCAATTCGCGCCGCAGCCTACCATGCGGGCCTGGACCCGGAAACCCGGGAGCGGGTGCAGACGGGCTTTCAGGCGGGCCAACTGGAAGTGGTGGTGGCGACGATTGCCTTCGGGATGGGCATTGACAAAGCGGACATTCGCACCGTGATTCATGCGGGGCTGCCGGCCACTTTGGAGGGCTATTACCAGGAGATTGGGCGCGCGGGGCGCGACGGCGCGATGAGCCGCACCTTTCTGATGCATAGTTATGCGGATCAGCGGACCCATGATTTCCTTTTGAATCGGGATTATCCGCCGGCGGAGCATTTGACGCAGGTGTTTGAGACCTTGTCGAATGAGCCGCGGGGCGTCGAACAGCTGCGCGAGGGAGCGCGGCTGACCGAAGAGGAGTTTGACAAGGCCCTGGAGAAGCTGGAGATTCATGGCGGCGCGCGGATTGATTTTGGCGGCAACGTGACTGTGGGCGGCACGGGGTGGAAGAAGACTTATTCGATCCAGGCGCAGTATCGCGCGGAACAGTTCGCCAAGGTGTTGCGCTATACAGAACTCAATGAGTGTCGAATGTGCGCACTGGTGCGGCATTTTGGCGATGTGGAAGATGCCAGGCAGTCTTGCGGGGTGTGCGATGTGTGCGATCCTGGCGGAGCGGTGCTGCGGCAGTTTCGGCGAGCGACGGCCACGGATCTGGAACTGGCGCTGCGGATTGTCGAGCAACTGCGCGGCGCCGAGCCCAAGGCGACCGGCACGCTGCTGAAGAGCCTGGACCTTGCCGGTAGAATGAGCCGCGACGAGTATGAGGCACTGCTGGGGGCGATGATGCAGTCGCGGCTGATTGAGATCGAGGAGGCGGAGTTTGAAAAGGATGGGCAGCTTATCAAGTTTCGCAAAGTGCGATTGACGGAGGCCGGCCGAGAGGTGCGATCGGGGGCGGGGCTCAAGTTACTGATCGAAGACGGCATTGTGGAGGAGTTTGCCGCTCGCAGTGCGGCGAGGCCGCGCGCGAACAAGGTTGCTCCGGGGAGTTCAAAGGCTGGGTCTACGGATGCGGGTGGCAGGCTTAGATCGGATGCAGAACCTGTGAGGCTCAGTCCTAAGGATGAGGCGCTGGCGGCGCAGATTCGGGAGTGGCGGGCACGGGAAGCGAAACGGCTGCGGGTTCCGGCATATGTGGTGATGCATGATCGGACGCTGGCGGCACTGGCGCAGGCCCGGCCCAAGAATCCGCGCGAGTTGTTGCTGATTGATGGGATTGGGCCGGCCAAGGCGGAGCGGTTTGGGGAGGAGATTTTACGGCTTTGCGCGGACAGGTAGTTCGTTGATAAGCCCCGGCTGCCTCGTTGGGATTGATTCCCAGCTCAGCGGCGAGTTTCTGCACCGGCAATGGATCATCAAGCCGCGGGACGCAGGCGGCGACGGCACGCTTCACCTGCAACTTAATCTGCAGTTAATTTGGTATGCCAGACCCAGGCTGCACGCGGAGAATCATTTTGTCATGCCCGGCTCTGTGAGTGCGTTGTAGGGCTTCGAGCGGATCCGGAGTTTGCGGTTCAGTGCTGTTCTCCCCGAGTTCGCGGGCGCTGAGCGTGAAGGGCTGAAGGTAACGAAGAGACAGAAGCCGCGCGGCAGGCTGTGGCTCAGGCCGATGCATCGCAATCATGTTTGGTGCTGCGACTTCGTCAGCGCACGGACGCATGACGGGAGAATAGCACGCGTGCTGAATTTGATCGACCAATACACACAAGAATCGCTGCTCGCGCAGAGCGGAAATGGTTTAATGGCAGGGTGATCTCTGCGCTCGCCGATGTCATGGTGATAAAGGACGTGTCCAAGCATCTTCGATCCGACAAGCCGGAGTTCAGGGCTCGCGATCTGCGCAACTGCCTTCAAAAGACAGAAGCGAAGACCCTGTACATCGAACCCGGCCTTCCGTGGGAGAAGGGTTACTGCGAGAATTTCAACTCAAAACTGTGAGATGAGGTCCTGAAAAAAGAGATCGTCTACTCGATAAAGGAACTGCGCGTCCACTTCAGCACCGTCAGACCGCACTTCTAGCTGGGCTTTAAACCGCCGGCGCACGAGGCATGGCTGAGCGAAATTGCCCGGCAGGAAGGGACGGCAATCGCTACGCTCGCGCCGACCCTTCCTGCCCAACAATGCAGACTTCCGAACTCAGAGATCGCTGCCCTGCACTAGCAAAACTTCCGGTGCAAAACATCGGTCAGACCAGTCCAACCTTTTCTCCTTGTGCGTATTCACGTTCTCAACGGCACTCTAGAAGCTGCCTTCTGACTCTGGCGCCGCGGCTTCCGACCCGTCTCACATCTTTCGCAAGGAATGCTCGCGGCCTGACCACTCCACAACTTTGCATTCTCTGGATAACCTTCTCTAGGATTGGTTACGTTATCAAGTTTATGATTTGTGGACCAAGAGCTACTTTTCGGTCCACGGCATCCGGTGGATGGCGACGGCTCTTGTACTGGTGACTTGATTTCCCTGATCAATCAAACCTCGAACTACGGCCTGAAAAAAGGGCTGTTGATTATCGTTCATTTTCGGCTGTAGTTTGTTCAAGAGTTCAGACGCACCTTCTGCGGAAGTTATAAAGCTCGCTGCGCTCGCTGTACCAGTCATTTCCAAACCTCCCAGAGCGATTGCATGACGTCCAGGTGCGATACCGGGTCCGTAAGAGATAACACCGTGACCCATTGTCAGGTGTTCTGTGTTGGAATCACGTCCCGTTCCATAAGCACTATCTTCGCCCCGCAAAGGATGCGAGTTCACAATTAAACCATTCCATGGACCGATTCCTTTCGATTCAAAATGGAAGTCGCCACGAGTCGGCAGATTGGACGTCGCTTCAAACAGAGACCAAGGGCCCAACATGATGACATCATGATTGCGAAGATCCTCTGGCGTAATCTCGTCCTCACGCTTTACGATCGGGGGACGGCCTAGTTTATTCAGAAGAGAGAACAGCATGACCACAGCTTCGAGGTCACCAGTTGTGGTGTACCCGTTCTCGTAATAGAGCGCACCTGTCTGAGAAACTAGCTTTGGATTAATTGCCAACCGTTGCGCAACATGCGGATCGACTCTTGATCCGCGATAGCCAACCGGACCAAGATTAGAGCTTAGAAGATCGCCCCACCCATCCACCATATATGGAGGGGTGGAGTACGCGATGATTGGGGTAGAGTCATCATTTAGCATCTGGCTCCATAGGCGCTCCACGGGACCAACTTGATTCCGGGGTAATCCATGCTTGGCGAACCAATACCCGGCTGCGCCGGCTAGAATGACAAGTAGAGAGATAATGATGGACCATCTCCACTCATATGGAAAGTGGACAAACGGAACACGGATAATTGTGGCAGCGGTCCGACCGCTTTGACCCGATTTAGCTTGCACATCCGCACCCTCTACCGCGGCTGTAACCAAGGTCTCAGCGGGAGATGCAGGAGACGAGGCAACTTCTGTACTAGAAACGAGAGGAGTGATCGTCTCAAATTCCGCATAGTAGCGCCCGCGGGGAATGGAGATGCGAACCGTATCCAACCGGCCCTCTGTCTCGTAATAATCCGCCAGCTTTTGCCGCAGCCGATGAACCTGGACCCGAACGCTGTTATCGGCCTTCGGGTCGTAGTCCGGTTTCCTCCGCAACACCTCAACACCCAGGATTGACTCTTTTATCTCATCGAAGCGGCCGTCCAAAGTGTATGTTGCGATATATTCCAATAACCGCCGCGCCGTTTGTGATCCACGAAAAGTGTCTGATGCTAAGACGCTCTCAAGCTGAGCACGGAACTGCTCTTTGGTGTCAGCCTCAAGGAGTGCGGATTCTCTCGCCATCAAGCCCGTGCTTCTCCTTTGCTGCCGCCGCGTCCTTTCAATGAAGGACCCTCTTGGTAGTATGTTTTACGCTAACAGCGCCATGTTTCATTGTGGTAAATGCGATGAATGTCGGCTTTGCGGAGAAGTTTGGGACCGCTCGATGCGCGGTAACCGTTTCATTGTTTCGATATTGTAAATTCTCTATCTTGTTGGCATATAAGCTACTTAACGTTTTCTTCCTCGAGCGTAACCCCGTGTAATGCCTATAGCGGATGACATTAACCCAAAGTGCCTTCCATTCCTCCGCAAGCCACAATAGAGTTTCCCTCATGGAATCATTCTCCAATTGAGATGTACTCGCTCCGCGAGCGTGCACGACAGCTCTTCCATTGCCACAAACAACAAATTGCAGAACTGCCTAGATTCTTGCCACATCCCACGGCAGGGCCGAACGCGGTCGAGCGTTTCCAGACACTTTATTGAAATCAAGCGAGGCTACATGCAATTCAGAAGTTCTTTCCAATGCTGCCTTATGGTGGTATTGATGTTGGTTGTTTGCTTTAAGGCAGAGGCGCAGACCGTGACTGGCGGGGTGAACGGCATCGTGACCGACCCATCCGGCGCGGTCATCCCGAACGCGCACGCTGTTGCAACCAACATCGATACCGGCGTCACCACCGGGGCGACGACCAACAACGACGGCATCTATTACATCCGGTTCCTGCAGATCGGCACGTACAAGGTAGCCGTCTCAGCTCCCGGCTTCGGAACGGTCACTTATGGCCCGTTTACAATCGAGACGGATCAGGATGCAAAGATCGATTCCAAACTCGCTTTGGAAAATTCGCTGCAAAATGTCAGCGTCAGTGCGGATATCGCACCGCTGCTCAACACCGAAAATGCTGTTCTGTCCTCCACGTTCGATACGCGCGCGATTGACAATCTTCCCATGGTAGGCCGCAACATCGATTCAGTTATGATGTTCATGCCAGGCGCCGTCAGCACCGCCGCGAACAACTTCACAAGCGGAGCTATGGACGGCGGGTCTTATGCCGCCGGAGCTTCCATCAACTCCAACCGCGTGTCTACCAATAAGTACATTCTGGATGGCATGGACGTTAGCGAAACCTCGGCTGACGGCACATTGTATTTTGGCGGCGGATATGTCCCGAGTACAGACGCCGTCAGCCAGGTCCAGGTCATCAGCGCCAATGCGCCGGCCGAGTATGGCAACGTTCTCGGCGGCGATGTTCTCTACCAGACAAAGAGCGGCACCAATCACTTCCACGGCAGTCTCTTTAGCTTTGTTCAGAACCAGCTGCTCGATGCCAACAGCTGGGGCAATAAGCAAGGCTCGACGATCATTCCCAGAAACCCCTTTGACCGCAACGTTTTCGGCGGCACTATCGGCGGCCCCATTTTCAAGGACAAGCTTTTCTTCTTTGGCGACTACCAAGGACAACGCTACCACTCCGGTGGCAGCGGCAGCGCAAGTGTTCTGACCGAGTTGATGCGCACGGGCGACTTCACTGAACTGCTGGATCCCGGCATCATGTGCGACCAGCCCGGAACCCAGTGCACGAACGCCAATCTTATCAAGCTGTACGATGCAGCCACGCCGGGCACGCCCGCCATCATGGGCCCCAAGAATGGCGTACTCACCCAGAACGTGCTCCCGGCATCTCTGATGACAAATCCTGCTATGACTTATCTCCTCGCGCATCCGGCGCTTTATCCGCACGCCAATCGCGCTCCAACAGCGACGAACAGTCCTTTCGCCGGCAACTATGTTGGTCCTACCAGTTCCAGCCAGCAGGCGGACCAATTCGACGTCAAGGTTGACTGGAAGGCATCTCAGAAGGACAGCATGTTCGCTCGCTTCTCCTACGAAAACCAATTGTCCAGGTCTCTGAACGTGCTTCCTATCGCCTTTGCCGGCGCTCCTAGCGGCCCGATTCGCGGTACTGCAGTCAACTGGGTTCACAGCATCAACTCTGCCATGGTAAATGAGTTCCGTGCCGGCTATACTCGCATCCAATACAATGGCGCGGCTTTGTATGACCCGACCGGCGTCTTCGGCCTGAATGGCGACAGCATCCTCGGCATCGGCGCCAACAACCCGTTCAACCAGAAGATCGCAGGCTTTTCCGCACTCAACTTTGGGGGTACGACCCTCGGCAACGCGGACGAAGGAGCTACTAACTTCACCGACAACACCTTCCTCTACAGCGATAACTTCACATGGCTCAAGGATCGCCACACCTTTAAGATGGGTGTTCAGTTTGATCGCCAGCAGCAGAACAACTTTTTCGCAGGCAATCAAGGGGCGCTTGGCACCTTTTACTTTACAGGCAGCGGCACCGCGCAATATACGACGCCCGGACTCGATGCCGAGGGCTTCAGCACGGGCTATGGCGCGGCTGACCTCCTGACAGATCGCGCCGGCACTCAGTATGTAGGCGACGTCACCGGTCCTGTGGGTATGCGCCAGTGGCGCGATGCGTACTTCTTTCAAGATGACTGGAAGGCGACCAGCAACCTGACCCTCAACCTCGGAATCCGCTACGAGTACAACCAGCCGATTTACGAGGTGAACAATAAAATGTCTACAATCGATCCCAACAACCCTTCGGTCATTCTCATCGCGGGCACCGCGGCTGCTAGAGAGGCTGGCTATGGTCGCGGTCTTGTCGATCCTTTCTACGGCGGCGTCATGCCCCGTATCGGGTTTGCCTATTCGGTAACCTCCAGGCTCGTTGTTCGCGGAGGATATGGAGCCCAAAGCTTTATGGAAGGCACTGGCTCCAACCTTCGCATGACCACCAACCTGCCTTTCCAGACGACCACGGAGCTCAACGGCGTTGCCCCTGGCGTGGGCGGAACTGAAAATCCCGGCAGCTTCTTCAAGCTCGAAAACGGCTTTGGATCCGCAAATGTAGCCACTTCGAACGTATTCAACATATGGGATAAGCACATCAAACCGGCATTTGTGAACATCTACAGTCTGACGACGGAGTTTCAGGTCAGCAACACGGCTTCGCTTCAGTTGGGTTATGTGGGCGAGGGCACACAGCACCTGACAGTCCCTACGTATGCCAATCAGTTGCACAATGCATGCATTCTCGGTGGGGTCGTTCAGAACGCCAATACCACCGCGCCTTCGGTCGCGTGTCTAGGACAGGCGCCGGCGCCTTTTTACTCAACTCCGGGGATTGGCTACAACGGCACCATCCAAGATACAGCTTCCAACGGCGCCAGCGCATATGATGCTTTGCAGGCAACCTTCCGTCAGCGTCTCTGGCGCGGCCTGCAGTACACCGTCAACTACACCTGGGGCCATGGCATGACCAACAGCACCGGCTTTTATCCCGTATATGACGTCGAGTCCGCCGGCAACTACGCTCAGAATGCCTACGATCTTCATAGCGAGTGGGGGCCCACCGGAGATGATGTGCGCCACTCCATTAACTGGAACATGGTGTACGATCTTCCGTTCGGCAGAGGCCGCCAGTTCGGCGGCAATGTTCCTCTTGTTGTCGATGAGATTCTCGGAGGATGGAGGATCGGCATGACCGGTCTCGGCTATACGGGCTTCCCTGCAACCATTGTTGCCACCGACAACGCAGAGGTCAACAATGGCGCGCAGTATGCAAATCACTATCGCAGCATGAAGATTGTGCATCGCTCCATGGCTCAGTGGTTCGGCACTGATCCGTCGGCCACCCCATGTATTACCGTTGGCGTTGATAACGGCGTCTGCGCTTATGGCCAGACGGCGGAAGGAACCTTTGGCACTGCTCATCCAGATTCGGAGCGCGCTCCAGGCTATGAAAACTATGGCGCCTCCGTCATTAAGGACTTTACCCTCTGGCATGAGCATCAGATCAATTTCCGGGTGGACGCCGATAACCTCTTCAACAGCGCGTATTGGGGAGACCCCAATAACTCAGCTGGACAGCCCAACTTCGGGCAGATTACCTATGTTCGCTCCAACCCGCGCAACCTGCAGGTGGCGCTCAAATATCACTTCTAACCTGCGACGAACAACAGCCGCATAGTTGTCCACTCGTTTTGCTCATGCATCTCTGTTGCAAAAGGGTTCTCAGATGAAGACGCGGCTTTGCTTTTAAAATCTCAACGACCAGGAGTGCAAACCAATGAGCAGGCTCATAAAGTTGGGCAGTGTCGCGATCGCAATCGCCTTGGGGGTATGGATTGCATCCGAATTGAGAAGGGTCACGGCACAAAGTACGGCGAGCGGCACCACCACTACTTTGCCGAATGGGTGGCGAATCTCGCCCGCAGGCACGGATATCCCCTTGCCGGGCGATCTGCCGGTAGGGATGACTGTATCTCCGGATCATCAAACGCTTTGGGTCGTTACGGCCGGCTTTCATCATCATTCTGTAAACATCATCGACATCCGCACTCAACAGTTAAGGGACAGCTTTACGGCGGCTCAGTTATCGCCCGGCATGGCAGTGATTCCCGGCGGACAGGAGTTGCTGGTTACTTCCGGCTTGGCTTCTCCGAAGACGATGGAGAACGTCTTCAAGAGGACGGAGGATCTGCCTACGGCAACAGAAGGCATCAACGGCGATGTCATTCGATTCAACGTCTCCGGCAGAAAACTGAGCACGGGAAAACCCATCGTTCTGCCGATCGAATCGAGCAAGGACCGTTATACAAGCGGCCTGGTACGTGCGCGGGACGGTTCTCTATTCATTAGCGACGCCAATGCCGATAAGGTCTATAAGCTGGACCCAAACCTGTCAAAAATACAGGCGTCGGCCCAAACCGGAAACTCGCCGATGTTCATGG
>Ga0208193_1001255_pt1 | contig 11391 bp, 10 predicted proteins | sample June2015DPH_17_2_FD_184716 | JGI IMG/M metagenome (GOLD analysis project Ga0208193, IMG submission 184716) | Peatland microbial communities from SPRUCE experiment site at the Marcell Experimental Forest, Minnesota, USA - June2015DPH_17_10... | ecosystem: Environmental > Terrestrial > Soil >...
CGCGGCAATAGCCCGAAAGCTCTAGCCCCGTGTCTCGCACCGCGCGCCCCGCGCGATCGAGACCCACGGCCGCAACCTGGTCGCGCCAGGGATCGATCGCGCGGATACCGTGACGCGCGCAGGCATCGGCAATCTGCAACAAGTCGCCCTGCTTGCGGACAGTCGCGGTGTTGAGCGACAGCCAGCGGTGATCGACTGAGAAATCCCGCATCAAGCTTCCACACCGCGAAGCTCAAGCACCGCTTTCATGCGCCGTGTCGCCAGTTCAGGATTGGCCAGCAAGCCCGCTTGATCCGCCAGCCGAAACAGTTCAGCCAGATGCAGCGTCGAGCGCGTGCTCTCCTGCCCGCCGACCATGGTGAAATGGTCCTGATGACCGTTGAGATAGGCCATGAACACGATGCCGGTCTTGTAGAAGCGTGTCGGCGCCTTGAAGATATGGCGCGAGAGCGGCACCGTAGGCCCGAGCACGTCGTGAAAACCCTGCGCGTCGGAAGCCGCCAGCCGCGACAGCGCATAGGATGCCGCGGGCGCAATCGCATCGAAAATGCCGAGCAGCGCGTGCGAGTAGCCCTTGTCGTTTCCGGCGATCAGTTCGGCGTAGTTGAAATCGTCACCGGTATACATCTTGACGCCTCGGGCCAACCGGCGGCGCATGTCGATCTCACGCTGCTTGTCGAGCAGCGAAATCTTGACGCCATCGACCTTCGACGCGTGAGCGTTGATGACGGCGACCGCGGTGTCCATCGCCCTTCCAAGATCCGCCGCTCCCCAGTAGCCGGCAAGCGCCGGATCGAACATGTCGCCGAGCCAGTGAATGATCACGGGCTGCGCTACCTGCGACAGCACGCGGGCATAGACCCTGGCGTAATCGTCAGGATGACGGGCGATTTTGGCAAGCGCGCGCGAAGCCATCAAGATGATACGCCCGCCGACTTTCTCGATCGCAGCAATCTGATGTTCGTAAGCGTGAATCACGTCATCGAGCGTCTTGGCGTCTTCGGCCGCGAGATGGTCGGTGCCGGCGCCGGAGAATACCAGCGCCTCAGGGCCCCGCGCCTTTGCCGCGCGCACCGAGCGCTGGATCAGTTCCAGCGAAGTCGACCAATCGAGCCCCATGCCGCGCTGCGCCGTGTCCATCGCTTCCGCCACGCCGAGGCCGAGGTCCCAGACACGTTCGCGAAACGCAACCGTCTTGTCCCAGTCGACCGCAGCTGTGAGCCACGGATCGACATCGGCCAACGGGTTTGAAACAACGTGTGCGGCCGAAAACGCCACGCGATTGAGCGGGCCTTCGAGCTTGTCGGGAAAACTCCGCGACGCCGCGAGGCGGTAGGTTTCCATGCCGCCGTCAGCGGTCGGCAGCTTCAGCGACAACGACGAGACGGGCATCACCGGCTTGTTCATGGCGGCCCCTCCTCACACCTCGATCGGCGCGACGTCGACCCAGCGCCGCTCGCGCCAGCTCCGGAGCGCGCATTCGGCGAGCTGCACGCCCTTGGCGCCTTCCAGCAGCGTGAATTTATACGGCGCATCCTCGCAGACGTGGCGAATGAACACCTCCCACTGCTCCTTGAAGCCGTTGTCGTAGGTGGTGTTCTCGGGCAGCTTCTGCCAGTCGGAATAGAAATCGTGCAGGCGCTTCTCGTCCGGATTCCACACCGGCCGCGGCGTGGCCTGCCGTGCTTGAATCATGCAATCCGTGAGGCCCGCGACTGCCGAACCGCGGGTGCCGTCGACCTGGAAGGTAACGAGATCGTCGCGATAGACCCGCGTCACCCAGCTCATATTGATATGCGCGATAACACCGCCCTTGAGGCGGAACGTCGCGTAAGCCGAATCGTCGGCGGTCGCCTTGTATTTCTTGTTCTGTTCGTCCCAGCGCTCGGGAATATCGGTGTTGCCGATACAGACCACGCTTTCGACCTCGCCGAACAGATTGTCGAGCACGTAGCGCCAGTGGCAGACCATGTCGAGAATGATGCCGCCGCCGTCTTCGCTGCGATAATTCCACGATGGCCGTTGCGCTTCCTGCCAGTCGCCCTCGAACACCCAGTAGCCGAATTCGCCGCGTACCGAGAGCATGCGGCCGAAGAATCCAGAATCGCGCAAGAAAGCGAGCTTCTTCAAGCCCGGCAAAAACAGCTTGTCCTGCACCACGCCGTGCTTGAGGCCTTTGCTATTGCCGAGCTTCACGATCGCAACCGCCTCTTCGAAATTGGTTGCGGTCGGCTTTTCGCAATAGACGTGCTTGCCGGCGTTGAATGCCCTGGTGAGCAAGCCTGGCCGGGCCTGCGTGGTGGCGGCATCGAAAAACACCGCGTCCTTTTTGTCTGAGAGCGCGCCGTCCAGGTCGGTGGTCCAGCGTTCCACCGCAAAGCGCTTGGCGAGCGCCTCGACTTTCGCCGGGTCGCGGCCGACCAGGATCGGATCGGGCATCACGCGATCGCCATTTGAAAGCTTCACGCCGCCCTGATCGCGGATCGCGATGATCGAGCGGATCAAATGCTGGTTGAGCCCCATGCGGCCGGTGACACCGTTCATGATCACGCCGAGGCGTTGCGTCGTCATATCGATTGCTCCTGCGATGTTCTTGCTTTTGGTTGTCGAAAGGCCTGCATGGCCGGCCATAGCGGATGCACGCCGGTCGCAAAGCCCGGCGTGGTCAGCGATCCCGTCAGGAGATCGCCGTCATGGATGGCGAGCCGAACCCGATTGCCGGCGTGCGCATAGAGATCGGCATGCGCGGCAAGGAAAGCGTGCGCCTCGTCGGGCGGCGCATCGCCAAAGCCATCGACATAATGATGACCGTTGCGTTCGGCGTGGGTGATCCCGATCAGGGCCCCAAGCGCAAGATCCTGCTGCACGGCTAGCCCGACCTGACAAGTCAGGTCTTCGCCTGTGACGAAGAATTTTTCGCCTGCAGTGCTCCATTTGGCCGCGCGAGTCGCGTTGATCACGGACTTGTAGATTCCCTTGCAGGATTTCGAGGAAATCCCGCGATAGCCGAGCGCACGCGCGCAAACGAAGGCGTTATAGGAATCGTCAGCTTCATCGATGATGAAATCGTAGACAGCAATTCCATCAATCGGCGCGGCGCGGGTGAGATCTCGCGGCATCGGCTGCTCGATATAGAGCAGCCGGCCTGCGATCGAGGCCAGCGCAGCGTCGCTGCCAAGACGATTGATCAGGCTGTGCAAATCGGCGAGATCGGCATATTGCTCGTTGGCATCGAGCGTGACGCCATAAGCATAAGGCAAGGTCGCAAGCTCACGGCCGATGCGGACAAGCCGCGCGGCATCGCTCTCGGGATTGCCGGCAAGCTTGAGCTTGAAATAGCGAGCACCGGAATTCTCGTCTCTGTCGGCGACGCCGCCTGCGCCTTCGATCCTGTCGTCGAGGCCGACGGTATGACGGATCGCGACACGCTCGCGCCGGCGGCAGCCACCCAAAAATCGCATGATGTCTTCATTGGCAAGGTCGGGCGACAACCGCGCATCGATACCGGCAATATTCGCGGCCATCCCGTCGAAGAAATTGGCGCCGGCACCGCGCAGCAGCGCATCGAGGATCGCCTTGTTGATTTCCGCCGGACCGAAGATCGCCGCCAGCGGCGGAATATCTTCCTTCGCGCAAGCCTCGATCTGCATCGCGATGCGGGAAGCATGATGGCCGAACGCCGTATCGAAGCCGGAACCAGTGCGATAGAGCTGGCTCGCGATCACGAGCGAGCGCCTCAGTTCATCGACGGTTTGCTCCGGTGAAAGATGGGCGCGCTTGTCGAACCATTTCGGCACCATCATTTCGGCGCTGGCCCCGACCGACCGGCCCTTGCCTTCGATCTCGATCTCGGCGCGCACGAACACCTGCGAGGCGGCCTCGACAACAACAGCGCCAAAGCGGAACGGCCGGGCAAAACGCACGGCTCGTTCGAAAAGGGCGATATCCCGCACAGCCAAACGCAGCGGCATCGTATTACACCTTTAATCCAGCGGCGCTTGCGTGAAGAAATGCTTGCGGATGCGCTGGACCAGCTCCGCAAACACCGGATCGGTCATGACATCGAGCGAACGCGGACGCGGCAAGGGAACGTCGTAGATGGCGGCAATCGCGCCGGGGCGCTCGGTCATGACCAGCACGCGATCGGCGAGGAAAACCGCTTCCGGTATGGAATGGGTGATCAGGAGCACGGTCTTGCCGGTCTCGCGCTGGATGCGCATCAGCTCGACATTCATGCGCTCGCGCGTCATGGCATCGAGCGCGCCAAACGGCTCGTCCATCAGCACGATCTTGGGATCATGCACCAGCGCCCGGCAGATCGAAGCACGCTGCTGCATCCCGCCGGAGAGCTGCCAGGGCAGCTTCTTTTCAAAGCCCTCGAGCCCAACAAGTTTGAGCAGCGCCTTCGCCCGCGGCAGATATTCCTCGCGCGGCAATCGCTTCATATCGATCGGCAGCATCACGTTGCTGAGGACGTTGCGCCACGGCAGAAGCAGCGCATTCTGAAACACGATGCCGACATTGCCGTGCGGCTTGTCGACCTTCTCGCCCTCGACGAAGATTTCGCCAGTCGAAGGCGGCAACAGCCCGGAGATCATCTTCAGAAGCGTGGACTTGCCGCAGCCGGAGGGTCCGACCACGACGAAGAACTCACCGGCATTGATGTGGAAATCGAGCGGCTGCAACGACGGGACGTCGCCGTCGCGCGAGCGATAGGTTTTCGACACGCCCGACAACCGGATGCCGGATGTCGTGGTCGTACCGCGATCGGACACGACGCGCAGATGCACGCTTCGTAGGTCTGCATCGGATACTTTTCTTGTCGAAATCATTCGGCAGGCCCATCAATGGCGTCGTCCCTGCGAAAGCAGGGACCCATAGGCCGTGACGTTGCTTCGGGGCACATCGGCAGAAACCTTCTCCATCACTGCGGCCGGTGGTTATGGGTCCCCGCGCCAGTGCGCAATTGCGCACAAGGCGGGGACGACATGAACCGATCGCCGCTCAAGAACCATCCTTCGGCAGATAGTCATTGGTGTAAAACGCTTTCGGGTTTTCCCTGGCCTTGGCGTCGAGCCCGCCATACTCGACCATCAGGTTGACGGAATCCGTCATGTTCTGATCGGTGACCTGGAACGGCCGCTTGTCCTTCGTTTCCGGTGTCCGGTAGAGCGGAATCGTCAGTTCAAAGCCTTGTGTCAGCGTATCGATCTTGCCGCCCTTCGGGTTGGCATCGAGGATCGATTGCGCCGCAGCCTTGGGATCCTTCTCGGCAGCCTCCACGGCCTTGGTGGTCGCGGCCATGAAACGCTTCACCACATCGGCATTGGCCTTGACGTAATCGGTGTTCGCCACAAGACCCGACGACACCATGTTGATGCCGTAGTCGGCAAACTTGATCGGATAAACTTCCTTGCCGGTTGCGTCCTTGATCTTCATCGACTGGTCCATGACGTAACCGAGCAGAAGATCGGCCTGGCCGTTGATGACTGCGTTGAGCTTGGTCTGGCCGTCGCCGGCGACCGTGGTGAAATCGCTTTCCTTCAACCCGGTCTTCTTCAGGAACAGCGGCCAGATCTGCGTCATGGAGTCGGCCGGCGTGATCGCCACCGTCTTGCCCTTGATGTCTTCGGGTTTGCGGATGTTCTTCTCGGCGAGCCCCATCACCGACATCGGGCTGGTCTGAAGCAGCACGCCGGTCGCGATCACGGGCGCACCCTTCACTGCCGCGCGCATCATGGTCGGCACATCGACATAACCGAAATTGGCGGTTTTCGCGGCCACCGCTTGCGTGGTCGCCGCCGAGCCGCGGCCTTCCTGGATTTCGAGATCGATGCCCTCGGCCGCGTAAATGCCTTTGGCCTTGCCGTAATAGAACGGTGCGTGCTCGCCATAGACGTACCAGTTGAGCATCAGCACGACCTTGTCGGCTGCCTGCGCCGGCGGCACCGTCAGCATTGAGCCGATCAGCACCGTTGCAAGGGCTGCAACCAAACGCACCATGTCATCCTCCCAGCCTTATTCTCGCGCAGCCCTTTGCGGGCTTTTTCAATGCTTAAATCACCCACTCATGCGGCGACAATCGTGTCCTCGCGCTGGCTGACATGCCAGGGCAGCACCAGGCGCTCGATACGGTCGACGATCCAGAACAGCACCACGCCGAGCAGCGCCAGGATCACGAGCGCGGCAAACATCGTCGGCAGATCGAAGGTGCCGATCGAGCGCTGCAGCACGTAGCCAATGCCGGAATTGGAACCGACGAACTCACCGACCACCGCACCAACCACCGCGAGCGTGACGGAGACCTTCAGGCCGGAGAAAATCGCGGGCATCGCGTGCGGCAGATTGACCGCGCAGAAAACATGAAAGCGGCTGCCCTGCATGGCGCGCGCAAGATCCACCATATCGGGATCGACGGACTTGAATCCCTGAACCGCGGACACCACCACGGGAAAAAATCCGAGCAGGAAAGCCGAGATGATTTTCGGGAAAATGCCAAAGCCGAACCAGACCACGAACAACGGCGCGATCGCGATCTTCGGCACCGATTGCGAGAACACGAGCAACGGATAGACGTAACTTTCCACCGTCTTCGAACCCGCGATCAGCATGGCGACGGGAATGCCAAACAGCGCCGACAGCAGGAAGCCGCAAATGGTCGCATAGGTGGTCGGCCAGGATTGGCGGGCGAGTTCCGGCCAATCCTGCCACAGCACCGCGACGACATCGGCTGGTGCCGGAATTTGATACGCCGGAATCCTGAACAAGCGGATCGACAGATCCCAGACGACGACGATGAAAACCAGGAACAGAATCGGCCGCACCCAAGCCGCGTTCAACGCTTTCGACACGCGGGTTGGCGCTTTCGATTCAGCCAAGATTCGCTCCCTAACGACTTTGATTTTTGTCAAAATTAACCCGTTGGATAAATACTGTCCAGCGGTTTTCGGACGGTATTTTAAGGAGCTTTTTCAGCGCATCCCGGCACGAGACGGGACATAACTACGGATCAGGCGGGTTGCTCGGCGGGTGCTGATATTCTGGCGGGCTTTTTCCTTACGAATGCCGCAAGGGATTTGCCGGTCAGCGCGGCGAGCACCAGCGCCACCATATGGTCGAGGCGCTCGTCCCTCGCCTCTTCCTGGAGAAGGTCGCGGCCGAAAATCACGCTCAAGGTCGCGCTGTTCGACAAATAGAAAAAGCACAGCGCGGCAATCGAAATGTAAAGCTGCACCGGATCGACCGCGACGACGAAGTCGCCGCTTCGCACGCCTCGCCGCACCACGGTGCGGATCATCTCGACGAACGGCGAGTGCATCGACTTGACCTTGGTGGAACGCTTGAGATGGCGCGCCTTGGCGAGGTTTTCGGTGTTGAGCAGCGCCAGGAACTCGGGATTCTTCAAGAAGTAATTCCAGGTAAACTGAATCAGGCGCTTGATCGCCTCCGGCGGATCGAGATGTTCGAGATCGAGCCCGCGCTCCTCGACCCTGATCTTCTCATAGGCGCCTTCGAGCACTGTGAGGTAAAGCTCGTCCTTCTTGCCGACATGGTAATACAGCATACGCTTGTTGGCGCCGGCCTTGGCCGCAATCCGGTCGACCCGCGCGCCGGCAAGCCCGTGCGCGGCAAATTCCTCCTTGGCCGCCTCGAGAATACGCAGCCGCATTCCTTCCGGATCGCGCTGCCACTTCTGGTTTCGCCTGGTCTTGGTCAATTCAATCGCCTGCTGTCGATGAAACCGCATGTAGCACGGGCGGCGCGGAACCCAAAACAAGCCAGCCGTGTTGGGCGTGGCAGGCGAGCTGGCCGCCGTGTTAGGCTGCTCGAACTCGTAACGATGACGGGGCTTTTTTGCGAATAATTTCAGCGGAAATCCCCCAGGAACCAGTGCTAAGCTCGATGTCGATCTGGCCGGGATCACCCTTTAACCCATGACGGGCAACGCATGCAGGCTCTCTTCATCGGACAGACCTATATCGACGTCACCTTCATCACAGACCACATGCCAACCGGCGACGAGAAGCACGTCGCCTCGGCCTATGCGGTCTCGTTCGGTGGCAACGCGGTCACCGCGGCGTTTTGTTGCGCCAAGCTTGGAATCGTTCCGGACCTGATCGCCACCGTCGCCAATGACTGGCTCGGACGGATGTTTCAGGACATGAGCGCGAAGTACGGAATTTCGATCCATCCGCGCAAGGTCAACACGTCCTCGCTCTCCTTCATCATGCCGAAGGACGGCAAACGCGCCATCGTGCGATGCCGCGACGACGAGCACATCCATCCCTTCCCGCATTTGAACCTGAACGGGTGCCGTGCGCTGCACATCGACGGCCACCAGCCGGACGCCGCGATCTACTACGCCAAACAGTGCCGTGAGGCCGGCATCCTGACCTCGCTTGACGGCGGCGGACTTCGATCCAACACCCACGAACTCCTCGAATTCATCGATGTCGCGATCGTTGCCGAACGCCTCTGCGAGCAGATGAATTTCTCGCCGAAAGAGATGCTCGATTATCTCAAGGGCCGGGGTTGTCGTATCGGCGGCGTGACCATGGGCGAGCGCGGCCTGCTCTGGTACGATCAAAGTGGCGCCGTTCGTACCCTGCCGGCGCTCCCGATTTCGCACGAACGCGTACTCGATACCAATGGCGCCGGCGATGTGTTCCACGGCGCTTACGTCTATTCCTATCTAGCCTATCCCGACAAAAGCTGGCAGCACCATTTCGAGTTCGCGCGGGCCGCCTCGACCTTCAAGATCCAGCGCCTCGGCAACGAAGCGGGATTGCCGAGCGTAGCCGATATCGAAAACGTCAAGCAGGAGTTTCAGATCGGGCGCAAGAAAGAATTTTGGGATTAGGTATTTCTGGTTCGCTCAAGCCAACGCTGCCTTCAGATCGAAGCTGAGGTCGGCGACCTTTTCGGGCCCGATCGAGCGGTTCATGCCAAGGATCTTTCGGCCGAACACGTGGTCGGCGGCGCGGTTGACCGATTCAATGCCGACAAGCTGGCCCTGCTTGTAGCAGAACGCCGAAAACGACCGCGCCTCCGCATCGCCGCGCACCACGACATGATCGTATCCGGTGGTGAGGCCCGCAATCTGGAGCTTGTCGTCGCCCTGGTCGCTCCAGAACCACGGCAGGCCGTCATAGGCCTTGGCATCGCCGGTCAATCGCGCTGCCACGCAACGCGCCTGATCAGTCGCGTTCTGCACGGATTCAAGCCGGAGCGAACCGCCAAAGCGCGGACTTGCAAACAGCGCACAATCGCCGATCGCCGAGATGTTTGGATCAGCAGTCAACAGATGCTCGTCGACGATGATGCCGGAAGCAACCGGCAGGCCCGCTTCCGCGGCGAGTTCGACATTCGGCAAGACGCCAACGCCGACAACCACAAGATCGGCTGGAATATGACGACCATCGCTGAGGCTGACGCTGGCAACCTTTCCATCCGTGCTTTCGATGCTGGTCGCTTGCACCCCGAGGCGAATGCGAATACCCGCCGAGGTGTGCCTTCCCTGAAAATAGTCCGAGATCTCGGCGGTGACGGCGCGCGCCATCACCCGCGAGCCGAGTTCGATCACATCGACTTCGAGGCCTTTCGCGCGCGCGGTCGCAGCAAATTCGAGGCCGATGAATCCCGCGCCGATCACCGCGACATGCCGCGCGACGCCCATCCGCTGCCGCAGCGCTTCGCTCTCGTCGAGAATGCGTAAGTACTGTACGTCGGGAAGATTAGCGTTGGGCAGATCGAGCAGACGATTGCGGGCGCCGGTCGCGAGCACCAGATGCCCATAATCGAGCGACGCTCCCGAGGCGAGCAGCAGCTTTTGCGCGGCGCGATCGATCGAAACGGCACGATCGCCGATCAGTTCGATATTCTGGTCGCGGTAGAATTTGTCGGGACGAAACATCAGACTGTCGGGACGACCCTCGCCCTTGAGATAGGCTTTCGACAAAGGCGGCCGCTGATAGGGCAGATGCGCCTCGTCGTTGATCAGGCAGATGCGTTCGGCAAAGCCGTGCTGGCGCAGCGAGACTGCAACCTGGAAGCCGGCGTGGCCGGCGCCAACGATCAAAACAGTTTTTTGGGTCATGGACTCAAAGACATGTGGAACGAAAAATCGATTTTCAGCATTTTGCAGCCTTCGCCGGAGATTGTCACCACCCGCCAGATGGGATTTAAATGTCGCTGATCCTCCAACCTGAGGCTTCTCCGATGGCTGTGACCCAAGATAAGCCCCTTGCTCCGCCGTCTGATCCGGCACTGCTCGCGATCGAAGGCCCGATCGCGACCATCACCCTCAACCGCCCCGCGAGTTTCAACTCGATCGATCTTACGATCGCCAAAAAGCTTGAGGAGATGGCAGCCGAGGTCGAAGCGTCCGATGACATCAAGGTGCTCGTGATCGAAGGCGCGGGCCGCGCGTTTTGTGCGGGCGGCGATCTTCAGACGATTGGGGCTGCCGCCGCGGCGGACAGGATCGCCCCCGTCGTCGGCGAAATGCTGCATCACTACCACACCTTCATCGCCGCCCTGCAACGGATGCCCAAGATCGTGCTGGCGAGCGTGCATGGCTCGGCCGCCGGCGCCGGGCTCTCGCTCGCTTTCATGGCCGATCTTTGCATCGCCACCGAGGACGCCCGCTTCACACCGGCCTACGCCAAAATCGGCGCATCGCCCGATGGCGGCGGCACGGTTGGCGTCACGGTCGCTGTCGGTCCGCGGCGGGCCTTGCAGATTTTTTTGGCCGAAGACAGTTTTTCTGCCGCACAGGCCTTGCAATGGGGCCTCGTCGTCAAGGTGGTTCCAGCGGTGGAACTGAAGGCCGCGACGCGCGAATTGGCGCATCGGCTCGCGCAGAATACGACGGCTGCGATCGCCGCCACCAAGATGTTGATCCAGCGCGCGCCCACCAACCCGATCGAGCAACAGCTTGCCGCCGAACGCGATGCGATCATCGACTGCATGCATACCGATGAATCGCGCGCCGCGATCGAGAAGTTCACCCGCAAGGGGAAGTAGGCACGAATATCTCCACGAGTCGTCCCCGCGCACGCGGGGACCTATAACCACTGACGTGAGTTGCGCGAGCGCCAGGCGACCGCCATCATGAGGCGGCAACGCAGTATGCCGTGGAGCGATTCGGAAATCGCCATCAGGTACAGATGTTCGTTGATCATCCCATCGGCCTTCGGGATGTCGATCGAACTCAGGGTGGAGCGCTGCCGCTTAATCCTTCCCTTGGGCGCGCATGAAATCGAAGTCGCAGCCTTCGTCGGCCTGCAAAATGGTTTCGTTGAACAGATGCGCGTAGCCGCGTTTGGCCCATTCGGCTTTTGGCAATTTTAGTGCAGCGCGGCGCTTCTCCAGCTCGGCCGCGTCGACAAG
>Ga0208193_1001258_pt1 | contig 11378 bp, 7 predicted proteins | sample June2015DPH_17_2_FD_184716 | JGI IMG/M metagenome (GOLD analysis project Ga0208193, IMG submission 184716) | Peatland microbial communities from SPRUCE experiment site at the Marcell Experimental Forest, Minnesota, USA - June2015DPH_17_10... | ecosystem: Environmental > Terrestrial > Soil >...
CTGCCACCACGGAAAGGCGCAGACTCCCGAGATGAACCAGAAAAGCGCCGCCACTGCCGCTGCATGCGCTGCCCAGTGGGGCAAATGGCTGAAGTCGCCCTGCCGCACGCGGCGAGTTTCCTTCGCGATCAGTAGGGACAGACGCAGTATCGGGCCGATCAGCAACCGGCCGGCCATGGTCTGATTGAAAGTCAGTACGCCCCGCTTGAACGCCCCCATGCGCGCCCAGTCTGCCTGCCGCACGTAGTAGGACTCGGTATCCACACCCGGTATGGTGAGATGGATGTCCCGATGATGCGTGGTATGGCTCTTTCGATAAAGCGGGTATGGAAACCAGAGGCCGATCGGCGGGAATACCACGGCGAAACGCAACCAGGCCGGCACGCCTCGAAAGGAATGAATGGCCTCATGCTGCAGCGAGAAGTGCCAGGCGAGGAGATAGGCGCCCACGGGCATGATGACCCACCAGGGCAGCAGGGCGTTGAACCAAATCAGCAGCACCCACGTCCCGTACAGCACCAGCGCTACGATCCACGTGGGCCCATCGTACCGGCGGAATTTCTGCATCAGCGAGCGCATGACAAATGAGTCTACTACCGAAAAAGGAACGCGGGGTGCACGCTGGCCGCGAGCGGCCGTTCCCGCCAATACTGCATCGCGCTTTCGTACGCCGACCGCAATGCGTCATAGCTGCTCGGGTCTGGCTGGGCGAAGCGCTGCAGCAGTAAATCGGCCATCAGCGGTTGAATGGTGCTGATTTCATGGGCTTCAAGGAAGGCGGCCCGCAGCTTCTCGAAGCCGCCTCGGGAGGCCACCAGCGGTGGGATCGGCGTGGGCGCCGTCCGCCCCACCACTCGCAGCTGAGAGGTCAGGTTCGGGCGGAATTTGCGCAGCAGGCAGTATGCATACGAATCGATTGGTGCCACCTCCGCGGCTCCATCGATGACCGCGGACATGGCGCCGAGCGGCGTCACGCGCGGGGTGATGACTTCGCGGTAGGGAGGGAAAGTCCGTGCTGTCGACATGAGGTGGGAGAGCGCAGCGGCGCATCCTGACTGTGAATCCGGTACCGTGAGAGCGATCCTTCCGCCGAAAGTGTCCTCGAGGGTTTGCATGGCGCTGTCCTTGCGCACCACCATCTCGCTCCAGTATTGCGGCAGGCCGCGAAATTCGGCCGGTGAGGGGACCGGCGCCGCGATGAGCTCCGGGCGGGGATCGGAGCGGGAGAATGGCAGGCCGCACATGAATACGGCCGCTTTATCGGTGCGGCGCCACAGCTCATCGATCGGTGCCGGATCGGCGTGGTCGAGCAGTTCGATGTCCAGGCCCGCGTGATCGATCACGGCGCCGAGCAGCTTGCGCCAGAGCGCGGCAGCCTCCGGGCTCACCGAATACATGCGGGCGTTGGCTATCATTCGGCGATGCGCTGCGGCGTGCCCTCGTCGGGTTCCCGCGCGTCATCCTTGTAGAAACTGGCGGCCGCATGGCTGCGGATGAACGTAGCCGCCACCTCGTGGATGGGTTGCGTCGTGGAGGTGGGTTCGACGCCGTCGAACGGCAATGCTTCGCGAAACGCGGTCCATACGGATGTCGGCGAAGCGCCGAACTTGCGGGCCGGATTCTGCGACTTGCGCAGGTCCAGCCAGTACGTCCCGGTCAGCAGGTCTTCCGCCAGCAAATCGACGGTATCCTCTACCGCGGTCCGCGCCCGGGCCACCTTCAGCCGGGTTTGGGTTTGCATGTCCTCCACGTTCTGAATCAACGCATTGCCCTCCGGCGGAACGGGGTTGATCAATCCTTGGATTTCCTGCATCAGCGCGACCACATCGATTTCGCTGCCCTGAGTGAGATGGAAGCGCCCCGGCTCTCCCGGCGACTCATCGGACGCAGCGGCAACGGTGAAGAAGGGGCTGGTAAAGCGGATGACCCGTTGTGCCACCGCCGTATCCATGTTGGCGAGCGCGATCGTGAAGGCTTCGATCTCATTGGCCATGGGGTAGGGATCCCAGTTGGCGTTCGAGAAAATGAACCCATGCTGGCCGTGATTGCGTGCGCTGCCCTTGACATAGAACTGAGCCAGTTGCGGCGTGCTCAATTCCCAGGAGTCGCCGGGAGAAGCGCCGACGCGCACGGCCGGATTGTGGTCCGATGAATTCATCTGAATCAGCGTGACGTCGCGCAGCTGCGCCCAGGCATGCCAGGCCGAGCCTTGCCGGATGGCCGACGCGCGCAGGCTTTCGGGATCCTGAATGATCCGCCGGTCGTCCAATTCGAACAGATAGCTGCCCTTGAGCATCTCGAGCACGCGCCGCGCATCCCAATTCAGCCACTTGAACGGACGATTGGCTTGCACGGGTTGCGCCAGCGGCGACACGCTGCTGTTCATGCCGTTGAGGTCGATCGCATAGATCAGATCCGCCCAGGACAGCGCCTCGCGCGCATCGTGCAGCATCAGGGCCACTTGGCCGGTCGCGTAGGAGTTCGTGCTTTCCAGTTCGCTGTCATCCGCGCCGAAAGGCACGAGCGGAGCGAGGCCCGCCGCCTCGAGCGCCTGGGCGGCCGGCATGCGCACGCCGCGGAAATAGGCAATGCCTGCGCCCACCATGGTCGCGCCGACATTCGTGAACGGGCCGAGGTCTCCTTCCCCGACCGTACCCCGCGACTGCACGACCGGAGTGATCCTGTCGTTCAATAAATCCAGCAGGCGCTGGGTGAGCTGCGGACTCGCAGCCTCGAAGCTCATGGTGTTGGCGCGCACCACCAGCATCGCGCGCACTATCTCCTCCTCGTTGATTTCCGGACCGAGTCCTGAGAATGCGCCGCGTCGAAATATGGCCAGTTGCCGCTCTTCCAGGAGCTTCTTGTTCGCCGGCGTGAGCGGATCGCCTTTGAAGATGAACCTCTCGCGGCCCGATCCGGAGCCGCGATTGAACCAATATACCGATACGCCCTCGGCGGCAGCCTCGAGCAGCAACGCATGCGCATCGGCGGATCGCTGCCGTGCTTCGGGGCTCAATTCGACTTTCGCGCCATAGCGCGCCACCTGCACCACCTGATCGATGGTCAGGTCCCGGCCGGTGAGCACGACCGTCTGCTGCGCCATGCTCGGGGTGATCGCATGGTAGGGCGCAGGCGTGGATGCGGCGACCGATGCCGCCGTGCCCAGGAGACCCAGCAAGAGGAGGCGGATTCCACCACGGTCAACCATTCTGCTTACCTCCCAAATCGCCCAGACTCGCGCGCAATGGCTGCAGCCAGGGCTCGAAATGCCGCCACTGGTCGAGGCCTTCCTTGAAAATGGGCCGGCGCACCTGTTCGGAACTCGCGGTGCGCACGCTGCGCTCGGTCTTGTAGAACTCCACGCACTGCGGCTCGAACTCGAGGCCGCAGAACTCGAGCAGGCGGCGCACGTTGCTCTCGAGGTTCTCGACCACATCCTCGTGCTGAACTCGCAGGATCTTGCCCGGGAGCACCGAGTTCCAATGCTCCATCAGTTCGATGTAGCAGCGGTAGTAGCGCGCAATGTCGTCGATGTCGTAGGTGAACTCCTGACCCGACGCGAACAGCTGCTTGAAGTTGCTGAAGCAGCACGCCATGGGTTCGCGCCGCGCATCGATGATCTTGGCATTCGGCAGGATCAGATGGATGAGACCCACGTGCCGGAAATTGTTCGGCATCTTGTCGATGAAAAAAGGTTTGCCGGTGCGATAGATCTGCGTGTCCGCGAGATACTTTTGACCATACCGCGCGAGCTGATCGGGGGTCAGTTCGGCCAGCACGGCGGGATATCGAGGCTTCGAATCATTCTGCTCACGGCCCTGCAATTCGTGCACGAGGCGCGGAATGTCCGCAAGTTCCATCGTGCCTTCCACGGCCGAGTGCGATGCGAGGATCTGTTCCAGCAGCGTGGATCCGGCCCTCGGCAGCCCAACGATGAAGATCGGATCGGGGCGGTCGCAACCGACGCCCTGCCGCGACAAAAAGAAATCGTGCGTGCACACCGACGCCTGCAGGTGCGCGGTGCGTTCAATAGGCTCTATTTTGAAACGGATCTCGGCCTTCTTGAGGGCGTTTCCGCGCTCATAATGGCGGAATGACTCGGCGTACTCGCCCCGGTCCTCGAATGCTTTGCCGAGCGCAAAGTGCAGGTGGTACCGATCGACCGGCTTCGTCCCGGGCGCCGCCTCGGCGGAGCGCATTCGATCGATCTCTTCCTCGGTGAACCGATAGGTCTTGAGGTTTGCAAGGCTCCAGTACGCGTCGCCAAAATTCGCGTTCAGGGCGGCGGCGGCACGATAAGACTCGATCGCCTCCTGCTGCTTTCCGAGAGTCTTGAGCGCGTGGGCGATCGACAAGTGCACGTCGGCCGCACGCGGGGTTTCGGTCAACAGTTCGCGGTAGATTCGTATCGCCTCATCGTGGTTGCCGAGACCCACGTAGGCAATGGCCTGCAGGGTGCGGTACATGCGATTGCGGGGCTCCGTCTCGAGCAACTTGCGGATCTCCTCGAGCGCCTGTGAATGCCTGTGCCGCTTGCAAAGGACCTCCGCGTAATCGTAACGGGCACTGTGGTAATCGGGTGCGAGCACGAGCACGCTCTCGAGCAGAAACTCGGCGTCGTCGAGGACGTCGTGTTTGACGCCGATCCTGGCGAGCAGCCGCATGCCTTCGACGTGATTTCCGTGTGCGAGCAGGAACTCGCGCACGATCCGTTCTGCATCGTAAATCTCGCCGTCGGCGAACATGCTGGTGGCGGTCACGATTTCGACAGGCAGTCTCGCGAGCGCTGCCACGTGACCCGAGGCCAGTTCGGCATTCGCCGCTTGTCCGGTCATTCGAAACAACGTTTGCAGCGCCTTCCAGCTTGCCGGGAGCGCAGGGTTTATATTCACGGCGCGCAAGTACGCTTCAATGGCAGGCTCGGCCGCGCGCAGCGCCACGTGGCAATGGCCGCGCTCCTGGAACAGGCGGCTATAGTCAGGATGGAGCTCTTCAAATCGCGCCAGGGTCGCAAGAGCATCCGGGACGCGGCCCAAGTACCGCTGGCTGACCGCCAGCATGTACCACACGTCGCGATTCTCGGGTACCTCGATGAGCAGCGCCTCGGCGGCGGCGAGCGCCTGTGAGAATTGGCGCTTCTCGAGCAGTCCCCTGATCCTCAGGACTTCGGTCTCGATGCGGGATTTCGGCGGACTGAGTACGGCTGCTGCCATTGATACCCTAGATTATGCTGAATTTAGCATGCAGCCATGCTCAAAATTTGATTTCACACGTCGCCGGGCCCCAGCCGTGCCGGAAATCCGGGGGCGCGCAAGGGTGTCCCCACGGAATCCTCCAACAGCTTGACGATCATCGACGACCAGGCGCTGCCGCCGTACTTCGCGCGGCCCTCGATGAAGGTTTGTTCCATGACGCCGGCGAGCCGCAGCGGTACGCCGAAGCGACGACCGAACTCGAGTGCAAAGCCCGCATCCTTACAGGCGAGATCCATCGTAAAACCAATGTCATAGCTTCCATTGAGGATGACCTGGCTCTCGGTCTCATGGACGAAGCTGTTGCCGGAGCTCGCGGCTATGGCATCGAACGCCGCGCGCAGTTCGACTCCGCCCTTTGCGCAGAGCATCAGCGCCTCCCCGGCGGCGATCAGATGAATGAACGCCAGCATATTGGTGACCACCTTCGTGACTGCGGCTTGTTCGATGCCGCCCAGATATATGATCCGGCCGCCCATGGCCTGGAGTGCCGCCCGATGCAGATCGAACACCGGTTGCGCACCGCCCACCAAAACGGTGATATCGCCGGCCTCTGCGCGGTGGACACCGCCTGTGACAGGGCAGGCGAGGGTGGCAATGCCCAACTTGCCGGCGCGTGCGGCGAGGGCCTCAACCTCGGCGAAATCGTTGGTACTCATCTCGATCCAGGTGCCGCCGCTGCGCATGGCGGGCAGCGCCAAGTCCAATACCGCGGCAGTTGCCGCCGGCGAGGGCAGACAGGTCACCAAGCAATCACAGGCCTGCGCCAAGAGGGGAACCGACTCGGCCCATTGGGCACCGGCAGCCAAGGCCGCATTCGCCGAGGCGCGATCCAGATCGTAGACGCTCAAATCAAAACCGCCCCGCGCCAGATTGACCGCGAGGTGCTTGCCCAAATGACCCAATCCGATGAAGCCATAACGCAAGGTATCACCCCAGAGGCCGATCGATCATTTCCAAATGCAATGCGCCGTCCCCTGCATAGCGATTGGCCAGCGCCACCGCCTCGTTCAGCTCCACTCCAAGTCCCGGCGCGGAAGGAGGAATGACATAACCCTCCTCCCAGCGAATCGGATTCTTCAACAGCTGCGCATGAAACCCTCCCCATTGCTGGATGCTTTCGAGGATCAGAAAATTCGGCGAGCAGGTGGCGATCTGGATATTGGCCGCGCCCACCACGGGACCACAATACAGGTGCGGCGCAATTTGCGCGTAGTGCACTTCGGCCAGGGCGGCCACTTTTTTCGCCTCGAGCAGGCCGCCGACGCGGCCCAGGTTCATCTGAATGATGTTGGCCGCGCCGCTCGACAATACCCGCGCGAATTCATACTTGGTGGTCAGGCGCTCGCCGGTGGCGATGGGAATGCTCGTGCCGCGTGCCACGATGGCCATCTGCTCAGGCATCTCGGGCGGAACGGGTTCCTCGAACCACAAAGGATCGTAGGGCTCGAGCTGCCTGGCGAGCCGGATGGCCCCCGAGGTCGTGAATTGGCCGTGCGTCCCCACGAGGAGGTCGGCGCGAATTCCTACCGCCTCACGCACCCGGCGCACCAGGCGCACCGTGCGTTCGAGCGCTTCCTGGGTGGGCTGCCGAGGGTCGTACGCGGAGTAGCCGCCGGTCGGATCGAATTTGACCCCGGTGAAGCCCTGGGAGACATACTCGGCGGCGCGCTGCGCCGAGCGGTCCGCATCATGGTAGAAATCGTCGCCCTCGCCGGGGGCAGGATAGAGGTAGGTGTAGCTGCGCAGGCGCTCGTGCACCTTGCCGCCCAGAAGATTGTAGACGGGCTGCTCCACGGCCTTGCCGACGATGTCCCAGCAGGCCATTTCCAATCCGCTGAGCACGGCTGCCAGCGACAGATCAGGACGCAGAGTGAATCCCGAGCCATAGCTCTCGCGCCACAGCGATTCGATCTGGAACGGGTCGCGCCCGGCGAAGCGGCGCGCAAACAAGTCCTCGATCATTGCCGCCAGCACCCGCGGGCCGAACGTCGCGGCATACACCTCGCCCACGCCCTCGATGCCGCAGGCGGTCTTCAATTTGAGGAACACGAAGTAGCGGCCGCCGAAACTGGGCGGCGGATTGCTCACGAGAAACACTTTGAGACTGTCGAGCTTCATATGCTTCCTTATTCTGGGATTTCATCCCTGCAAAATTAAATCAGCGGCCCTTTGCGCCACCATGACGGTTGGCGCGTTGGTGTTGGCCGAAGTCACCGTGGGAAACACCGACGCGTCCACCACGCGCAGACGTTCGACGCCGTGCACCCGCAAAGAGGCGTCGACGACGGAATCGCCGACGGCCCGGCCCATGCGGCAGGTGCCCACGGGGTGGTACACCGTGCTCGCGCGAGCGCGGAAATCGGCGAGCAAGCCATCCGGGCCGAGGGCATCGAGATCGGGCGCAATGGGTTCTAGAATCAAGGACCGGATGGCCCGCGTCCGCGCGATCGCCTGCAGCAGCTTTCCACCGTACATCACGTCCGCCGCGTCCTTTTCGGTGGACAGATAATTCGGCGCGATATGCGGCGCGCGCCGAAAATCCGGGCTCGCGATGTCGATGCGGCCGATGCTGGTCGGCCGCGTCGGCTGGAAGCATAGGTAAAATCCGGAAAACGCATCCACCTCGATCCGGGTGCGGGCGGCATCGCCCGCGCCATAAGTCACCGGGTTGAAGTACAGCTGCACGTCCGGACGGGATCCATCGGGATTGGCACGGGCGAAACCGCCGAACTGGTTCACGCTCAGGGCCAGGGGTCCCCGTCTCGCGAGCAGATAGCGCAGCCCGGCGATGAATTGGCCCGTGCGCGAATGCAGTTCATCGTTGAGGGTGGGTTGCGTGGACTTGAAGGAATATACGACGGCGAGGTGGTCCTGAAGGTTACCGCCGACTGCAGCGTTATCCAGCAGCGGTGTAATGCCGGCGGCCGCCAGTGTCGCCGCCGGTCCGATTCCCGACAGCTGCAGCAGCTGCGGGGAATTGACCGCCCCGCCGCATAGAATGACCTCGCGATTGGCGGCGGCGAATTGCGGCGAGCCGCCGCGGACATATTGCACTCCGACGGCGCGGTGCCGATCGAAGCGAATCTGACTCACCCAGGCGTCCGTCTCGAGGCGCACGTTGGCGCGGCGCAACGCCGGACGCAGGAAGGCGTCGGCCGCCGAGCGCCTCATGCCGTTGCGTATGTTCACTTGATAGCAGCCGAAACCCTCTGGATGAGACCCATTGAAATCATCGGTGACCGGCAAGCCGAGCTCCGCCGCCGCTTGCAGCCAGTTCCGCCGCATCGGATGCAGGAAGGGCGTCACATCCTTGATGTCCAGGGGCTCATCGCCGCCGGCGCGGCCCGCGGCATCGACCCGGCGCTCCGAGCGCTCGAAGTACGGACGCACATCGTCCCAGCCCCAACCCACATTGCCCATCTGCCGCCAATCGTCGAAGTCGGCAGGCATTCCACGGCAGTACACGAGGGCATTGATCGAACTCGAACCGCCGACCACCCGGCCTCGCGGCCAGTAGATACTGCGGCCGTTCAGGCCGGGATTGGGCAGAGTTTGGTACTTCCAATTGACCTTTGGGTCGGCAAAGGTACGCCCATAGCCGATCGGCGTCTTGATCCAGAACCGCCGATCGCTGCCGCCCGCCTCGAGAATCAGGACCCGGTTGCTTCCCCCCGCGGATAACCGATCAGCAAGCACGCAGCCCGCCGTGCCTGCGCCGATGATTATGTAGTCAAAATTATCCACGCTCCCGAGCTTAGTCCTTCGTTCCTGCGGCGCTATGCCATTTCGCGATTTACCCATGTCATTTTTCGAAGCGGCGGCCCCGTCGCGCAATGGTGCCGAACCCTGTATGGTGCGACAAGGGAAAGGCAAACCCAAGGTTGCAAAGCTTGAGCACCGCTGCAATGGACCTTCCGCGAACGCAGGCGCCCTCATCGGTCGAGCGCTGGTATGTGCTGATCCTGACGTGTTTGATATACGCGATCAACATCGCAGATCGCTACGTAGTGTCCACGGTGCTCGAGCCCATACGCCTCGAATTGAAATTGACCGACAAGGGCGTCGCCTGGCTCACCGGCGCTCCTCTCGCCATTTTCTATGTTTCCTTCGGCATTCTGATTTCCTGGTTCGCCGACCGTTCGAATCGGCGCAATATTCTGGCGGCCTCTCTGATCGTGTGGTCCGCTTTCACGGCCCTTTGCGGGCTGTCGAGAACTTATTGGGAGTTCTTGCTCGGCCGCATCGGGGTCGGTGTGGGCGAAGCCGGCGGGACGCCGCCATCCACGGCCATCGTGTCGGATTGCTTTCCGGCGGACCGGCGGCCCATGGCGATGACGGTGCTGGCGCTGGGCGCACCGATCGGCGCGTGGCTGGGCGCGAACATGGCGGGAGCGGTCGCACATGCGCATGGCTGGCGCGCCGCATTTCTCGCCCTCGGGGTGCCCGGCCTCGTGGTCGGCATCATCGTGTATTTGACGGTGCGCGAACCGAAGCGCGGCCGATTGGATGCCACTGCCGACGAGATCAAGCCGTCGCTGTTCGTGGCCCTGCGTTTTCTTTGGCGTCAAAAGGCCGCTTTCCATGTGGTCATGGGCGGCGGCCTATGCGCCCTGTGGGGCTGGGGCTTGATCTATTGGACTCCGACATTTCTACAGCGAGCCTACAATCTCGACGTCGGCCAGGCCGGAGAGGTGACGGGCAACATTCATCTGGTCGGCGGTTCCCTGGCGACGGTGGGTACGGCATGGCTTCTGTCCCGGCCATCCATGGCGGACCCGCGCCGCGTCGTCTGGCTGCTCGCGGCGGGTATCGGCTTCGCGACCATCCCATCCTTGATCGCGTACTGGACCCACTCGCTGTGGATATGCCAGCTGATGTTCTGCATCTTCATTCCCGCGATCTATTTCTACATCGGTCCGTGCTTCGGCCTGCTGAACAATCTTGCGCCCTGCCACATGCGCAATACGTTCATCGCGGTATCTCTGCTGGTCGCGAACATATTCAACCTCATCGTCGCACCCTGGGTGGTGGGCGCCTTGAGCGATTGGTTCGCCGGCGGCCGGGCGACCGACGCGGCGTCGCTGCGTGCTGCCTTGCTGGTCCTGGCTCCCACCGGATTTTGGGCGGCGTATCATCTGTATCTCGCGTCGAAGACCATCATCGAGGATCAGAAGCGCGCCGTCGGCTACACCAAATCCTGGGCGCCGTAATTTATGGGCAAGACCACCATGGATCGCCGCTGGCTGCCGTTGAACGCATTGCGTGCATTCGAGGGTGTCGCCAAGCATTCGAGCTTCACGGCGGCAGCCAACGCGCTGCTGATTTCCCAAAGCGCCTTGTCGCGCCATGTGATAGCGCTCGAGAAATTGATCGGCACGCAGCTCTTCGAGCGCAAACCGCATGCGCTGGTACTGACCAAGGCGGGGCAGCACCTGCTGCCTGCGGTCATGAAGTCGTTCGACCGACTCGAATACGCGCTCGACGACATCCGCAATGACGGCTCCGCGACGCTGCGCACTTTGCGCGTGCAGATGCCGCCGAGTTTTGCCGTCCATCTGGCGGTGCCGATATTGCGGGACTTTCGCCGTGCGGCCGCGGAAGTGGAAATCGATCTGGTCAGTCCCTCCGGGGTGGGACCGCCGCCGAGCGATGTCGATGTGGCGGTGGTTTATTCCAAGCCCACGGTGACGGATATGGTCGCGGATTTGCTCTGGCCCGTGCGCTTGAGCCTGTTATGCCACCCGAACGTCGCCGCGCGGCACGCAGGCAAGAGCCTGGCCGAATTCATCGAGTCCAATGAACTGGTGCACGTGCGCATTTCGGATCAGCCGCGGCATCATCTTTGGACGCAGTTCGTCCGCCATGCAAACCTGGCCTCCGTCAACGTCGAGCGGGGCTTGGTTTTCGACACGGCCGTACTCGCCGTGCAATATGCGTTGAGCGGAGAGGGCGTCGTGCTGCTCGATAACTATCTGTTCGACGATTACGTCCGCACGGGCCAGCTGGTCAAACCCTTCGACACTTCCGTGGACGACGGCTATGGCTATTATCTGCTCACGCACCCGGAAGCCCTGAGCGATACCGCGATCGCAATGTTCCGTTCGTGGCTGATCGAGCGCTTCG
>Ga0208193_1001261_pt1 | contig 11343 bp, 5 predicted proteins | sample June2015DPH_17_2_FD_184716 | JGI IMG/M metagenome (GOLD analysis project Ga0208193, IMG submission 184716) | Peatland microbial communities from SPRUCE experiment site at the Marcell Experimental Forest, Minnesota, USA - June2015DPH_17_10... | ecosystem: Environmental > Terrestrial > Soil >...
CGCCTGGCTGACGACGGAACCGTTATCATCGCCAATGCCGGTCACTTGCCCCCTTACCTGAGCGGGCGGGAGTTTCAGTTGGAAGCTTCCCTCCCCCTGGGACTGGTCGCGAATACGCAGTACTCTGAGGAGACAATCAGGCTCAATCCGGGAGATCAGCTCAGCTTTTACACGGATGGATTATTGGAAGCGCGTAATTCCTCTGGAGAACTCTTTGGATTTGAACGGATGCACGCCCTGTTCGCGACCCGTCCAACCGCACAGCAGGCTTCAAGAGCCGCCATTAAATTCGGCCAGGATGATGATATTACCGTGCTGACACTCACGCGTTTGGCGGCCGGCGAAGAATCGACCACCTCGCTCAGCGCACCCTTTCTCGCCGCGGTTGCCGACAGAGACTGACGAGCGGATTTCGATAAGGTCTTGAGGCGGGCCCGGTGGCTCGGGTCGACCGAGCCCGCCCGTCGAACTAGATTGCAGAAGGGCCGATGACTCTATACGTGACCGATGAGGAGGAATGATTTCCGGCCGCATCGACGGCTGTCACTGTAAAGGTAAAGGCACCGGCCGTGCTCGTATTCAGCAAAAATGTCAAAGTCCCCGTATTGGGCGTGCCCGTCGCGTAAGTCTTGGGACTGGTGGGAGGCCCGCAGGATACAACTCCCGACCCGGCGTCAGAACAGGAGAAGCTGGCGTTGACGACCGCTCCCTTGGCGTAGATTCCGATCCCCGGCAGGCCAACGCCAGCCGCCAGGCTGCTGATGGCCGGAGCCACTGTATCGACGTTGATCGGCACCGTAAAGAAGTTAGTCGTCCAGCTCCCCGAAACCTGTTGGAAGAGCAGTTCCCGTGTGCCTGCACAATCCAGCGAATAGTAATGCAGCAGATACTTGCCGTCCGCCTCAAATGTCAGAGTCTGAACCCCGGGAATGAAGCTCGGCGCAACCGCAGGTCCGGGATCGGATGCCGTCGGCACCGGACAGGGTCCATTTGCAACGGTCATGTCATTGGGGATTGGCTCACCGGTTGGAACCGGCAAAGGCGAGGAAGCCGGGGAGACGCCATAGGTGAGACTCTGGATCGGCGAAGGAATGAAATTCGCCGCGCCAGGAACATAGTTCGAGCTGCCCGGGACGGTGTTTCCCGTCAAATTGGGAGGAGTGGTGGTAAAGCTTACGTTCACTTTGTCGCTGTTCACCCAGTTGCCCGGCGCTGCTCCGAGCACGGTCACCGAAGTTAAGGCCTCCGGCACCTGGGCAATGCTGATAAAGGTCGAGTTGGGATGCGTGGTCTCGCCAGTGCTGGCGAAGATTCCCGGACCGGTGAAGCTGGTGAGGAGGTTTTGCGGGCAAGGCAGATTCAGGTCCGCCGCAGGATCAAAGGTGCATGGGCCACCGGCCCCGCCATTCCAGTCCCAGGTTCCCGGGGGAACACCGCTCTCTGAGCCCCAGCCCTCGCTGGCCATCAGGAAGCCGATGCCCTCATGAAAGGTCGGCCCGCCCGGCGTAGCAATATTGTTCAGGGTGAAATTAGGCCCGTCGAAGATGTCCTTCACCAATTCATTGGCGACCGTGGAAGTCGGACAATTGGCACCGGCCTCGGAAGAACCCGTGCCGGTCGTGCACTCCAGCGTATACAGCTTGCAGGCAGGCGTCGTGGCGGGCTCGCCCAACGGGCCGCCCACTTCACCTGAATGAACAAGGCACTCGGAAGTTGCAAAGGGAGTGCTGAACGCGAAATTGGATTGGAACGTGGCCGGATTGACAGGTAGATCCGTAGTCTGCGGCGTGGAGCCTGCCTGATTAATCGTCAGCGTGCTGCCCGTCTGTGCTTGGCTCAGGTCGTACACGAAACCGACCGACTGATTGCTTGATTCGTTGAAGTTGAAGCTCTGCGTAAGCTGCTGAGGCGTGGGCGAAGAAGTAATCGAGTTCCCCGCAACCACCGCCGGTCCGGTCACGCCTGCCTGAGTGCAATTGGTGTTCAGATACAGACTGGAACTGGCCAAAAAAACGCCGTCGTCATTCATGCTGATGGTCACCGTCTCCGGGCCGCTGACCAGTTGCGCGCTGATGTTGATCGGCGCTACTCCCCCTGCCTGATCGACCGTCATACCGTCGCCGCCTTTGTTCGACGGAAGCACAAACGTGTCCGGGTCCTGGCCGGTAAGGAGGCCAGCGAGTACCGGAACCTGATAGCCGGCGCCATTGAAGCAATTCGTCAGCGCCTTAGACGGGCCGGCAACGCCGTCGGCCGGGCAAACGTCAACGGGGCCATTCGCCACGGTTCCGCCGGAAGCTCGATTGCTCACCGAAACCGTCAGGTTGTTATCCACCAGAACACGTCCGCTGCTCGTGAGCGGCGTGCTGCTGGGCGCCGAGGAAAGCACGCCTATCGGAGTCGCCGGGCAGGTCAGGTTCAGATTGTTGGTATTGAACGTCGAAGGATTGGAATCCGAAGTGGTTGCCTGAGAAGGGCGCGGATCCACAGGGCCGAAGACCTGGATCGAATTCTGCGCGTGAAGCTCAACCGCCGACACGGCCCAGCAGGCCATGGAAATCACGATCAGGAGAAATAAACGAATCTTCATGAGAACAACTGCCTCGGATTCTTCTGCCACCGTCCCCAGGACGAGAGAAAGACGCAGCGACTGCCCGCGCGAATCGCGTTTCGCAGGAACCGAACCAGCCTTGGGGGAGTGCGCATCCGCACTCGGACGCCTCTGCAGTCTTTAGCAACGGAGCAGATTGATGGAATTCATCAGTTAGCATGCACATGCGCCCTGAGCAATGTCAACAGGAATGTCGGATCTGAAGATCGATGAGGGGAGCGGCTGAAATCCAGAATTGATCTTTCGTCTCCAGGAATTAATTCCTAAACAAAACCCGAGGGTCAAAACCGGCAGTCCGCGTAAACATGGGTGATTTGGAGCAAAGTCAGCAGATTCTCCGTGCACGCTTTTTGGTGAATCTCTCACTCGGGGAAAGCTCCGATGTTACTCCGCATTACGAAAGATCCTGCCTTTCGTGTAGTGATCGCGGTAGAAGAGGCGCCAGTCCAGCCGGTGAACCAGCCATCGGATGCCCTCGTACGGCCGGGGACGGGCGCGCCTCCCGGACCTTCCTCTTGGCCCCTCTTCGTCAGGTACTATGGAAGTCCTGGTGCCGACGTTGTTCCCCAAAGCGCGGTTGCGAGCTGCCCGGTCCCTGGCCATGATCGCGTTGCTGGTCATTGCGGGAGCGAAATCCATCTCTGCACAGGAGCCCTCGGCCGGCCTCAAGCAGGCGGACGCCGATTATCGAGCCGGCGTTCAAGCCCTCTCCCGCAACGATCTGAAGACTGCTCTCGAGGACTTTCAGAAGGTGGTTCACCTGGCTCCGGCAGCCTACCAGGGCCATAGTGCGCTGGGCGCCGTGCTGCTGCGTCAGGGACGCGTCCGGGAAGGAATCTCCGAATTGGAAAGGGCTTTGGCGATTCAACCCTCGGATGCGAGTGCCCAGTTGAACCTGGCTGTTGGCTATGAACAAAATGGACAGCCCGCCAAGGCGTTGGGACTGTTCAGCAAACTGGAGTCAACCGCTCTGCTCGCCAAGCGTCCGCTCGCGCCCGCAACACTGGCCTCCTACGCACACGCGCTGGCTGCCGCCGGACAGCAAAAAGCAGCCATCGCCAAAATGAAGCAGGCAGCGGCGCTCGAACCCAGCAATGCAGATTTTCAAAATGATCTGGGAACGCTCTACGCGCAGCAAAAAGACTGGCCTGATGCGAAGACCGCATTTTCCACGGCTATCCGGGCGCGCCCGGATTTCGCCAGCGCGCATCTGCGACTCGGCCTGACGCTCCAGGCGCTCGGCGATCGAGCGGCGCTTGAGGAAATGAGCCGTGCCTATCAGCTCGCCCCACGCGATTATACGATCGCCTTCGAGTTCGGAAGAGCGTTGGCTGGCTCGGGCCACGACGATCAGGCGCTGACCGTGCTCGAAACTGCTTCGGCGCTGGATCCGGATTCATCCTCGGCTGCCTACCAATTGGGATTGGTACTGGAGCGCCTTGATCGCGTCAAGGATGCGATACCGCTGCTCGAACGCGCCGTGGAAGCTAATCCCGGCGATGCCGAAGCGCTGACCAATCTCGGTATGGCGCTCTGCCTGGCGCAAAGGGCCAAAGATGCTGTTCCCCTTCTTCAACGTGCCGTGGCCCACGAGCCAGACAATGTCGTAGCCCACCAGAACCTGGCCGTCGCCTACATTCAGCTCAGCCAGCTGGACGATGCGATTGCCCAGTTGCGGGCGGCGCTGAAGCTGGCTCCGAATACCTCTCCGTTACATTACAACCTTGGCTACGCGCTCAAAATGCAGGACGACGCAGCGGATGCAATTCCCGAGCTTGAAACGGCCGAAAAGCTCAATCCGGCGGCGCCCGAGGCTCCCTATCTGCTGGGCGTTTTATACATGCAGGCTGGCCGCTATGCGGACGCCGAACGGGAGCTGGACATCTCGCTCAAGCTGCAGTCTGAAAATGGCGATGGATGGGCTACCCTGGGAAGCGTGGAGAGCAAGCTCGACAAACTCCCTGAGGCTCGGGCGGCCTTAGAGAAAGCCATCGAGCAGAGTCCCCTGCAAGCCGATCCGCACCTCACGCTGGCCACCGTGCTGGCCCGCCAGAACCAGCCCGCGGAGGCAGCAGCAGAGCGAAAGAAGGCGGCCGATCTGATGCGGGAACACATGAACTTCGAGCGCGCCGAAGTTTCCACCCATTCGGCGGAGGCGCTGCTGGACAGCGGCAAAGTCGATGATGCCATCCGGGATTATCGCGAGGCGGTAAGTTTCGATCCGAACTATGCCGAGGCCCATGAGGGACTGGCGAAAGCGCTGGACCGGCAGGGGAAGACGATCGAAGCTGCCGCCGAACGCCAGAAAGCGACCGGACTCCGCCAATCTGCGACCCCGTGATCCCCGCAAATGTTTCCTGCCATGGAATTTGTGATTCTCCCCTGGATTACGCCGTCTCCCCAGGGATATACAGCCAACGTGCCGAGGCAGTATAGTTGGGGCTAAATCCGCTGCTCGCCGGTAGAATGGCCCCGATCAGGGACCCTGTAAGGAAGGAAAACAGACCAGCGGTGGCCGGTACCGGAGGCGAGCGCGACAGTTGTTGCTACGCGCTCACGCAATCTGCCACGGTCGAACGACCTCTTTCTGATTTTGAACCTTGGCGGGGGGAGCGCTCAACCGCGGCCCCGTTGCCCTTGAGCCGGCTGGAGAATGTATGAGTAAGGTTGTTGGCGCATGCCTTGTCCTTGCCTCGATGGCATTGGCCGGGGTCCCCGTAGCCCCAGCATGGGCCGCGCAGAATTCGTCGAGGTTGACCGATCCGACGCAGACCCCGCCTCCGGCGTATACCCCGCGTCCACCCGAGGCACCAGCGGCTGACGATACTCCGGCGCAACGGGAAACCCTGGAGCGAATGCAAGCGCGGGCCAATGAACAATACGAGGCGGCACGCAAGGCCTATAACTTGACGGTAACGGCGAATTACAATTTCCACTACGGCAAAGACAAGCCGTTTGCTCCAGGGAACATCCAAGTGCAGGGGGAAGGTTTTCTTCAGCCCGGAGCATTTCCGAGCGCCGAGTACTGCGGTACCTGCCATCAGGAAGCTTATACCCAATGGCGGCAATCGCTGCACTCAAACTCCTTCCGCACACCGTTTTACCGCACCAGCGTCAACCTGCTGATTCGCGATAATGCCCGCGGCATCGCGTACGCGCGGCATTGCGACAGTTGCCATAATCCCATAGCGGTACTCGGCGGTGGTCTCACCGAGGGCTCGCAGGTAAACCGCTCTGCCATGGATTCAGATGGGCTGACCTGCGCCACTTGCCACTCCGTACAGAGAGTCGATTCCACCAATGGCAATGGGAGCGTGGAGATGGGCGTTCCCGCGGTAATGGTGGACGAAAAAGGAAACCGCATTCCCGGCGAAGTTCCCTTCGAACAGATTCTTCGTCATCCTGAGCGGCATTCAAAGGCGGTCATGTCTGACCTGCTGCATACGCCGGAGTTCTGCTCGGCGTGCCATAAAGCAAACCTGCCCCAACCGCTCAACGATTACAAATTCATTCGCGCCTTTACAACCTATGACGAGTGGCAGAGTTCGAAATTTTCCCAGCGCAACCCGCTCACGTTTTATACAGCTGACTTTTCCAGTTGCCAGGGATGCCATATGAAGCGTGCTCCCGCCGTGCTTCCCGAGTACGGCGCCAAGCATGGAACTTTTGTCTCCCATCGCTGGCTTGCCGGCAACACGGCGGTACCCTTCTATTACGGCTTCGATCAGCAACTGACAAAGACAATCGAATTTCTCCGAAGCGGCAACTTTCTCAACGTAGACATTTTTGCGCTGAAGAATCTCGCCGGCGGGGCAGTGGCTGCGCCGCTGGGCTCAACTCAGGTGTCACTCAAGCCGGATGAACTGGTTGAGGCCTCCGTCGTCATTCAGAATAAGAATATCGGCCACTCGCTCATCCCTGAGGTACGTGACCTCTATGAGGCGTGGGTCAGCGTAACGGTCAAAGATGCCGCCGGAGCGCTCATCTATCGCAGCGGCTTTCTCGAACCGGATGGCATGCTTGACCGCGGCGCACACAGCTTTACCAATCGGCCGGTCGATTTGACAGGCGACTTTGTCGACAACCACAAGGTCTGGACCATTCATTCGGTAGCCTACGACAACACAATTCAATCCGGGCGATCAGCGCTCGTGCGCTATCAATTCCACATTCCCGCCAATGCCACGGGCCCCATATCCATCACAGCTGCCGTCGACTACCGCCACTTAAGACAGAGTTACCTGAACAATGTTCTTGGCCCCGATCATCCGGCTTATCCGGTAGTTGAGATTGCTTCAGAAACACGCACGCTGAATTTTGGCGATAATCCGCCGACCGCGCCGCTTCCTGATGAGAATCAGGACTGGATGCGTTGGAATAACGTCGGCATCGGATACCTTGATTCCTTGCAATACGAAGACGCGATCCGTGCCTTTGAACGAGTCGTCCAGCTGCGTCCGGACTACAAGGATGGTTACATCAACGTTGGCCTGACGTACATTGAATGGGAAAAATATAACCAGGCGCGAGAGCCGCTCGAAGAAGCGCTCCACATCCACCCTGATGATGCGCGCGCACTGTATTACCTGGCGCAGGTTGAACGCCGCCAACGCCACTCCGAAGCCGAAATTGCCGATCTTGAGAAGGTGGTTCAGCAGTATCCCCAATCGCGCGATGCGCGGCGTGAACTCGGTATTTCCTACTATCAGCAGCATCGCAGCGACGAAGCGCTGCTCGAGTTCAAGGCGCTCCAGGCCATCGATCCGGATGATGTGGCGGCGCACTACAACCTATCCATTCTTTACCGCCGGATGGGTTTGAAGAAGCAGGCATCGGAACAAGCCGCGATGTACGCCACAAAACGCATCGATCCCGGCGCGCCGACTTACTCGCTGGATTACCTGCGCAGGCATCCAGAGCAATCCACCGAGAGCGACCCCTGGCATGTTCACTCTGACATTGCCCATGCCTCCGGCGCCGCGCAAGCTTCCGAATGACTGGAGAACACTCACACTAATGAGACGCCGCGCCTTTATCCGCTCACTGAGCCGCACCGCCCTGGTCCTCCCGTTTGCGGATATTCTCTCTCTCGCTTCTCCTTTTCAGCAGCAGCCAGCGCCTGGCTCCGCAAAGCCGCTGGGACCACAGGAGCGCAGTTATGATGCCAAGCCCGCGCCGCCACCGCGTGGCCCCAAGTCTCCCATTGAAGGAACGCCGCTCGGGGTCAGCTACGTGGACGTAGTGAAAGAGGCTGGTTTGGACGTAAAGACAATTTACGGCGGTGAGGTCACCAACAAATATCTGCTCGAAACCACCGGTTGCGGGCTGGCATTTTATGACTATGACAACGATGGCTATCTCGATATTTTTCTGGTCAACGGCTGGCGTCTGGAAGGGTTTCCGGCTGGCCAGCAACCGCACTGCCGTCTGTTCAAGAGCAATCGCGACGGCACGTTTACGGATGTAACCATCGGTTCCGGCCTTGAACACAAAACCGGTTGGGGGCAGGCCTGCTGCGTAGGTGATTACAACAACGACGGCCACGATGATCTATTCGTCACATACTACGGACAAAATGCACTCTATCGAAATAATGGGAATGGTACCTTTACCGATGTCACGCAGCAGGCCGGACTCATTCAGCCTGGACCGAAGACCCGCTGGAATACCGGCTGCACGTTTGTCGACTACGATCGCGACGGAAATCTCGACCTGTTTGTCGCCAATTATGTCGACTTCGATCTCAATACTGCGCCCAAACCGGAAGACGGCCCCTGCACGTACAAGGGAATCCTGGTAGCTTGCGGCCCTCCGGGACTGCCCGGTGGAAGAAATATTCTTTACCACAACAACGGCGACGGAACCTTTACGGACGTCAGCGAGAAGTCGGGCATGTGGACCGCGGTTGGGACCTACGGACTGAGCGTTGCAGCCTCCGATCTGGATAACGATGGCTGGCCCGATATCTATGTCGCGAACGACTCGGCTCCGGCTACGCTCTATCTCAATCAAAAGGACGGAACCTTTCGCGATATTGCCATCGAGGCCGGCGCCGCGCTGTCAGCCGAGGCTAAACCCCAGGCCGGCATGGGTGTTTCCATCGGCGACTACAACCGCGACGGCAACATGGACGTGGTAAAAACCAACTTTGCCGGAGACACCGATTCGCTCTACACCAACCTCGGAGACGCCACATTTGAAGACCGCACCTATCCCGGAGGCCTGGGCGTGAATACACGGCTGTTGGGATGGGGGGTCGGATTTTTCGATATGGATAACGATGGATGGCTCGATATTCTCATGTCCAATGGTCACGTCTATCCAGAGGTTGACCGTTCCAAAGGTGACTTGAAATACGCTGAGCACAAATATCTATACCGCAACTTGCGCAACGGCAGGTTTGAGGAAGTGACCAGTCAGGGTGGGCCCGGAATTCTGGAGAATGCGCCGGCCCGCGGGTGCGCGTTTGGCGATTACAACAATGACGGAGCTATGGACGTGGCAGTCAATTGCATGAATGCAATCCCACAACTGCTTCGCTGTGATTCAACGCTCAATCGTAACTGGATCAAGATCAAGCTCGTGGGCGTTAAATCGAATCGTTCCGGCATTGGCAGCCGTGTCCTTGTGACGGCACTTACTTCGCCCGAGATGACCAAGCCTTTGCTCCAGACCGAAGAATTGCGCAGCGGCGGGAGTTACTTTTCGCAAAACGATTTACGCCTCCATTTCGGGCTCGATCAGGCAAAGAAAGCGGATTCAGTGGAGATTCGTTGGTTAAGCGGGCAGGTTGACCAGATCAAAAACCTGGCTGCGAATCAGTTGCATGTTATCCAGGAAGGCGGCAAGGTTCTTAGTTCTGCTCCGTTGCCGCCAGTCAAGGCGCACGGAAAGATCCAACCCTGAAAATCGCAGATTGCAATAAGCCGCTCGAACATCAGCCGGGTGGCTTTTTCCACGACGAAAGAGCCAATCATATCAAATTGAATATGGCGGGTCTATTGAAGAACCTCGCGAGCAACCATGCCATGATCGGATAACTATCTGCGTCTTCAGGAGCAACCCATGGCACTTTCAAACGTTCTGGGAAGCATCGATGGCGAAATTGCCCAGTTACGGAAAGCGCGAGCGCTGCTGACCGTCAGGACTCTGCTGGTAACGAAGAAAATGCCTGGAATACCCAGGAAGATTGTGAGCGAAGTTTCGGCCCCCGCAGCCGAGCCGAATCGAGGCAAGAAGAGAGTTCGCTCGGCAGAAGGCCGCAAGCGTATCTCCTAGACCGCCAAGCGCCGTTGAGACCGCCAAGCGCCGTTGAGCTGCTGAGAGAAAATCAGCTTCCTGAATTGGCAGATTCGGTTCTGATTTGGAGCTCTCGGCCTCGCATCGAAGCTGGCTTTCACTCCGCAAGCATTCTTAATGTCTCTTTGCCACGTCCCCTCCTGGCGCCCATCCCAGCAGTCGGCCTCTCCTTCAGGGTCTCCGGCTCAAGCTCCCCGTTGTGCGAATACTGAATCATCAAACCGGATGACATTCCCCTGTTTTTCGTTGTATATTCAGCCATGCTTCTCAAGCGTGCTTTTTCTTCCGCCATTCTTGCAGGCGCACTCACTCTAGCCTGCGCTGCTCAGATCAAAGACAGTGGAACAGATACAGGCAAAGTGGCGGCCAAGTCCGCATGGCTCACCTTGACTCCTGAGAACAAAGCTTTGGCGCTTCAGTTCGCCGAGCCCTACAAGGATTACTTGAGGCATGCCAAGTCCGCATCGCTTTCAGAGGCGGAGTTGATCCGGCTCGCACATAGAGCGGGATTCGAAGACTTCACGTCACCCAGCCAGGTGAAGGCCGGCGCCCGCCTGATCCTCAGCAACCGCGGTCGCGCCGTGCTCTTTGCCGTCATTGGCAATGACCCGATCGAATCGGGTTCGCACATGGTTGCCGCTCACCAGGATTCGCCTCACATCAATCTCAAGGCCCGCCCCGTCGTCGATGCCCCCGGTTCGGTCGCGCTGCTCAAGACCATTCCTTATGGCGGCATCAAACGCTACCAGTGGGCCAATTTGCCCATGGCTCTTGTGGGGCGCATTGATACGCTCGACGGCCGGCACATCGAAGTAAACATCGGGTTCGCACCCGGTGATCCGGTTTTTGTGATTCCCGACGCAGCGCCGCATTCTGACCGTCTCCTGCGCACGCGCACATATACCGAAGTATTTTCTGGCGAGGAAATGACCCCTGTGATCGGCAGCATTCCCGGCGCAGATTCGACGGTCGCAGGGGAAGTGATGGCCGCACTGCGTCAACGCTTCAAGATTCGCGATGAAGATCTGGTCGCGGCGGAACTGGAGCTGGTTCCAGCGACGCAACCAGCAGATGTAGGCATTGACGGTGGTTTGATTGGCTCCTGGGGCCAGGATGACAAGCTCTCTGCCTATACCAGCACGCGCTCGCTGTTCGATCTGAAGAGCACACCCCGGAAAACCGCCTTTGCCTATATCACCAATTTCGAGGAGGTCGGTTCGGTCAATGACACGGGTGCAGGTTCGCAGTTTCTTGACTCTGCTTTCACCGAGCTGATCGATGCGCAGGCCAGGCCCGCAACCGCCCTCGCGGTTCGCAACGCGCTGGCCCATGCCGAAGTGCTCTCGGCGGACACCAATGATGGCGTCAATCCGATCTTCCCGCAGAACTCGGAAAACTCGAATGCCGCGATTGTGGGATTTGGCGTGGCAATC
>Ga0208193_1001262_pt1 | contig 11340 bp, 10 predicted proteins | sample June2015DPH_17_2_FD_184716 | JGI IMG/M metagenome (GOLD analysis project Ga0208193, IMG submission 184716) | Peatland microbial communities from SPRUCE experiment site at the Marcell Experimental Forest, Minnesota, USA - June2015DPH_17_10... | ecosystem: Environmental > Terrestrial > Soil >...
TCTAGCCGCTCGGGAAACAACGTGCTCTGACTGCGGTCGTCGCCAACGACAAAGCGCGTCATCGAATCCTCCAGCCAAATCGCAGGAGAATCATATCATTGAAGGCAGTTTTCACACAGGCTGGGTCATTCGCGTCGTTTCGGCATGTCCGGGATATGTCCGGTTACGAAGTAATCTCGGAACTATCGATTGTCGGATTTGCTGGTTGAAGCGTCGGTCAGATTTATTTCTGATTTTCCGAAATTTTCCTTGACGGTTTGGTAGAAGCAGAACTATAGCGATTCGCATCCCGCCTCCTTTCGAGGGGCGTTTCGCGATCGTCACAAAACGTTGGGCGCGGGATGCGGTGGACGCTTTGGCGCGGCAAGACGAACGCGTTTGAGGCGGACGGCGAAATCGTGTGGTCCTGACGCCCCGACGCTGGCGTCAAGTTGGCGGTGGCAACTCCGCTGACGACGGTGACAAGAAAGCCGGTCGCCGAGGAGAGCGCGAAGGAAACCGTTAAAACCATTGCGCGGGGAATGCCGGGCGAACCGGCGACCTGCGGTGACTAACTCGTGTGCTTTTCTACTTTGCACGCGAGGCTGCGGGTGCGCACGTCGCGCCCGGCATTCCCTGCGCCCTCTTTCTTCGAGGGAGTTGGACTTGCAAAGCTCGGGGCGCGATTGTCGCTCGCGAGATCGCGAAGTTGTGTCGGCGAATAGGGCTGTTTGAAAATCGAACTATTCCCGGAGGAGCGAACGTCAATCCGAGGCCAGTGCTGCCGCTAGTTCGCCAGGCTGCCGAGCTTGACGCCGATCGCGATCACCAGCATGACGCCGCCGGCATAGGCCAGGTATTCGGGGTTGTGGCAGAAGGTCGGTGACAGCGAGCAGGCCTGGCCGGCCCAATCGGTGCCGATCGAAATCTCTTCGGCCGCCCGGCGAAACAGAAGAGCGGCCCCGCCGAGCAAGACTGCGATGATAAAGCAGATTCCAGCCATGGTCGGGCTCGCACGATTTGCGCCGACGCGAAGCGCCCCTCGATTCACTGTCGGCGCGGAAAACTATGCGCTAACCACTTCAGAATGTAATTTCCGGGAAACTACGTAGCCTCAGAAACCTATTCCTGGTCCTGGTCCGGCTTCTTGCCGCCGATGTTCTTCAGCTTGGCAAAGACCGCATCGACGTTGAGGTCGTCGCGTTGCTTTTCCGTGGGTTCGAACTCGGCTTCCTTGCGGGTGGTCTCGGAGGCCGGCAGCAGCGTCGGGCCGCCGTCGCCGATATCGGTCGGCTTTTCCTTGGCCGCGCGCTGCACCTCGAAATCGAGTTCGATCTGCGAGCACAGGCCGAGCGTCACCGGGTCCATCGGGGTCAGGGTCGAGGCATTCCAGTGGGTGCGGTCGCGGACTGACGCAATCGTGGTCTTGGTGGTACCGACCAGACGCATGATCTGCGCGTCCTTCAATTCGGGGTGGTTGCGCACCAGCCACAGGATCGCGCTCGGCCGTTCATGGCGGCGCGAGACCGGGGTATAACGCGGGCCCTTCTTCTTGGCCTGGGGCGGCAGCGTCACCTTGCTTTCGGCGATTCTGAGCCGGTAGTTCGGGTCGCCTTCGCCCTTTTCGATTTCGTCGCGGGTCAACTGGCCGGTCGAAATCGGGTCCATACCCTTGATGCCCTGGGCCGCATCGCCATCGGCGATGGCACGGACCTCGAGCGGGTGCATCTTGGTGAAATCCGCCACCTGATCGAAGGTCAGGGCGGTATTATCGACCAGCCAAACGGCAGTTGCCTTCGGCATCAGCGGTGCATTGCTCATGGCAAATCTCCTTTGCGCTTCGCCCACCTCCGGGAGGCGAAGCCACGGTCATCAACGATGACGGGAATTGGGCCCCTTATAAGCCCTCCCGGGGAGTTTACGCAATGGGTGTACCCTTGACAGCGCCCGAAAGCCGTCCCAAGTCCTTGGTTGGATTTCCCGTTGAATCGACCGTTCCACGACCCCGAGGCCTTGGTAAGGCTTGGGGCCGATCCGGTCCGAGGCCGCCTTATGCCAGCCAAACCACCCCTGAGAATCGTGCTTTGTTCTCCGCGCGGCTTTTGTGCCGGCGTGGTGCGGGCGATTGATACCGTCGAGCGGGCGCTCACGATCTATGGCGCCCCGGTCTATGTCCGCCACGAGATCGTCCATAACCGCTATGTGGTGGACAGCCTGAAGACCAAAGGCGCCATTTTCGTCGAGGAACTGGCCGAAATCCCCGATAATACCAATGCACCGGTGGTGTTCTCGGCCCACGGGGTTCCGAAGTCCGTTCCGGCCGAGGCGCATTCCCGCAATTTCTTCTCGCTGGATGCCACCTGTCCGCTCGTCACCAAGGTGCACCGGGAAGCGGCGATCCATTTCAAGCGCGGCCGCGAAATGCTGCTGATCGGTCATTCCCATCATCCGGAAGTGGTGGGCACGCTCGGCCAGTTGCCGCCGGGCGCGGTAACATTGATCGAGACCGCCGAGGACGCCGCGACCTTCACCCCGAAGGATCCGAACAATCTCGCTTTCGTGACCCAGACCACGCTGTCGATCGACGACACCGCGGAAATCGTCGCGCTGTTGAAGGAACGGTTTCCGAATATTTCGGGTCCGCATAAAGAAGACATCTGCTACGCCACCACCAACCGCCAGTTGGCGGTGAAGAAGGTGGCGCCGGTGGTCGATGCGCTGATCGTGGTCGGCGCGCCGAATTCCTCGAATTCACAGCGCCTGCGCGAAGTCGCCGAGCGCGAGGGCTGCCCGATCGCGATCCTCGCGCAACGCGCCAGCGACCTCGACTGGTCGCGGTTCGAGGGTATCACGAGCCTCGGCATCACGGCCGGCGCCTCGGCGCCGGAAGTGATCGTGGAAGAAATCATGGGCGCGTTTGCCGAGCGCTATGAATTGCACGTGGAGACGGTGTCGGCCGCGGAAGAGAACGAGTTCTTCCCGCTGCCGCGTTCGCTGCGGCCCGACGCTGCAGAATAATTTTAGATCAGGATATCGCTCATGGCGGTCTACACCGACGTCGCCGCCGACGAGCTTGCGGACTTCCTGAAAGACTACGAGATCGGCGAGTTGCTGTCCTACAAGGGCATCGCCGAGGGCGTCGAGAATTCCAACTTCCTGCTGCACACGACGTCGGGTTCTTTCATCCTGACGCTCTATGAAAAGCGGGTCGCCAAGGGCGACTTGCCGTTCTTTCTCGCCCTGATGACGCATCTCGCCTCGCGCGGCGTCAATTGCCCGCAGCCCGTGAAAGACAAGAGCGGCGAGGCGTTGCGCACGCTCGCCGGCCGCCCGGCGGCCATCATCACCTTTTTGGAAGGCATCTGGCCGCGCAAACCCAATGCCGGCCATTGCGCCGGCGTGGGCAAAGTCCTGGCGCAAATGCATCTGGCGGGCGCCGATTTTGCGATGTCGCGTTCCAATGCATTATCGGTGTCGGGATGGCGGCCGCTGTTCCAACAGGCCGCCTCCCGCGCCGACGATGTGCAGCCGGGGTTGCGCGACTTTCTCGCGGCCGAACTCGACTATCTCGAAAGCGGCGTCTGGCCGGCGCATTTGCCCGATGGCGTCATCCATGCCGACCTGTTCCCGGATAACGTTTTCTTTCTCGATGATCGGGTGTCCGGCATCATCGATTTCACTTTCGCCAGCACCGACATGCTCGCCTACGATGTCGCGATCTGCCTCAACGCCTGGTGCTTCGAGAGCGATTGCTCGTTCAACGTCACCAAGGCGCGGGCGTTGCTCTCGGCCTATGGCCGCGAACGCCAGTTGTCGAAGGCCGAAGAGGATGCGCTGCCGCTGTTGGCGCGCGGTTCGGCGCTGCGTTTCCTGCTGACGCGTCTGGTCGATTTTCTCAACGTGCCGAAGGGCGCGCTGGTGCGGCCGAAAGATCCGCTCGAATATGTCCGCAAGCTGCGCTTTCATCAAAGCGTATCCTCGGTCCGCGATTACGGCGTCTAGGATGGTATCTTGAGTTCGCTTCCCGCAGTGATCATCCACACCGACGGCGCCTGCTCGGGCAATCCCGGTCCGGGCGGCTGGGGCGCGATTCTCAAATTCGGCGACGTCGAAAAGGAGATGAAGGGCGGCGAGGCCCATACCACCAACAACCGCATGGAGTTGATGGCGGCGATCTCGGCGCTGGAAGCGCTGAAAAAACCTTGCTCGGTCGATCTCTATACCGACAGCCAGTATGTCCGTCAGGGCATCACGGGCTGGATTCACGGCTGGAAGAAGAACGGCTGGCGCACCGCCGACAAGAAGCCGGTGAAGAATGCCGAATTGTGGCAGCGCCTCGACGAAGCCTTGAAGCCGCATGAAGTGCGCTGGCACTGGGTCAAGGGCCATGCCGGCCATGACGAAAATGAGCGCGCCGATCAACTGGCGCGCGACGGCGTCGCGATGGCAAGGCAGAAGGGGTAAGGCCGGGGATTAGTCGTCATTCCGGGATGGTGCGTTAGCACCAGACCCGGAATCTCGAGATTCCGGGTTCGATGCTGCGCATCGCCCCGGAATGACGGAAGAGAATTACAACTGCCCCAACAGCGTGTCGCCGCCGGAAACCTCGACCTTGCCCGGCGCGGGCTCGAGGTTCAGCTTCTTCACCACGCCGTCATCGACCAGCATCGAATAGCGATGCGAGCGAATGCCGAGCCCGTTGCCGGAGGCGTCGAGCTCCAGGCCGATCGCCTTGGTGAATTCGGCGTTGCCGTCGGCGAGGAAGGTCGCTTCATCGCGCTGGTCGGTTTCGCGCTTCCAGGCGCTCATGACGAAGGCGTCGTTCACGGAGACGATCGCGATCGTGTTTACGCCCTTGTCCTTGATGGCATAGGCGTTCAGGAAAATGCTCGGCAGATGCATCTTGTGGCAGGTGCCGGTATAGGCGCCGGGCACCGCGAACAGCGCGACCTTCTTGCCCTTGAAGACGTCGTCAGTGGACTTCACCTGCAAGCCGTCTGCGGTCAACACGCGAAACTTGGCTTCGGGCAGCTTGTCGCCAACTTTGATGGTCATGGTCAATTCTCCTGAAATGATGCGGATGGTTTTTAGACCGGTGTCTTGCGCGGCACAATATTCGTAAGGCCATCGAAACGGCAATAGGCTGTCCCGTTCACCGCTCCGTCATCACACCCCTGGCCCTAGCCGGAAAATCCGCCCTGATCGAGAAAGGCCTGCTCCTCCGGTGTCGTGAGGCGGCCAAGAACGCGGTTTCGATGTGGAAAGCGGCCGAACCGGCGGACGATGTCGGCATGATCCTCGGCGTATTTCAGGTTCTCCGGCCTGCCGGTGTTGCGGAAAAGCTCGACACAACGCAATTGATCGGCCAGATGCTCCGAATGCATGAACGGTAAATAGAGGAATTCGAGCAACTCAGGATCGAGGTGCCGGTCTGCGCCGCGCGCGATCGCGCGGCGTGCGACTTCAAGGGCGAGTGCGTCGCTTGAATAGGCTTTGGGGTCGTCACGAAACATATTACGCGGGAATTGATCGAGCACGATGATCAGCGCCAGCGCGCCGTCATCCGTGCTCTCCCACGAGGACAGCTCGCCCGCGAGCGCCTTTTGCCACAGGCCGAGAAATCGCTCGCGCACGCCGGCGTCGAAGGCGTCGTCGCGCTTGTACCAGCGCTCAACGCCTGCCTCGCGCCAGAAGGCGAGGACATCTTCCGGATTATACGCGCGAACGCCGGTCATCGCATAACAGGTGAAGAACGTGTTGCCTCAGGCGGCCGCCGCCTTTTTCTCGTCACGCAGCTCGCGGCGCAGGATCTTGCCGACATTGGTCTTTGGCAACGCGGTCCTGAACTCGATCTGTTTGGGGACCTTGTAGGCGGTGAGCTGTGTGGTGCAGAACTTGATCACATCCTCGGCGGTGAGGCTTGGATCCTTCTTGACGATGAAGGCCTTCACCGCTTCGCCGGACCTCGTGTCCTCAACGCCGATCACGGCGCATTCGAGCACGCCGGGATGGCTTGCGATCACCTCCTCGATCTCGTTCGGATAGACGTTGAAGCCGGAGACCAGGATCATGTCTTTCTTGCGGTCGACGATCTTGGTGGAGCCGTCCGGGCTCATCACGCCGATGTCGCCGGTGCGGAAGTAGCCGTCCGCCGTCATCACCTTGGCGGTCTCGTCCGGCCTGTTCCAGTAGCCGGCCATCACCTGCGGGCCCTTGGCGCAGATTTCGCCGGCCTGTCCCAGCGGCACTTCGTTGCCGTCGTCGTCCCGGATCGAGAGCCAGGTGGAGGGAACGGGAAGGCCGATCGAGCCGGTGAAACCTTCGATGGTGGCCGGATTGCAGGTCAGTGTCGGCGAGGTTTCCGACAGGCCATAACCTTCCGATAGCGCGCAGCCGGTCACGGCCAGCCATTTTTCGGCGACCGGCCGTTGTGTCGCCATGCCGCCGCCGTTCGAAACTTTCAACTTGGAGAAATCGATCTTGTCGAAACCCGGTGTGTTCAGCAGGCCGTTGTAAAGCGTGTTGACCCCCGGAAAGAAATTGACCTGGTATTTCGACAGCTCCTTGATGAAGCCTGCCATGTCGCGCGGGTTGGGGATCAGAAGATTGGTGCCGCCCGCCCTTGTTCCCAGCAGGTAACAGGCCGTCAGCGCGAAGATGTGATAGAGCGGCAGCGCGCAGACGACGAACAATTCATCGACAATCGGCGGCTTTTTCAGCGCCGGCTGCAACCAGGCATCGTTTTGCAGCACATTGGCGAGGATGTTGCGATGGAGCAGCGTCGCGCCCTTGGAGACGCCGGTGGTGCCGCCGGTATATTGCAGGAAGGCGACGTCGTCGGGTATCAGCCGCGGCTTCTGGAAAGTCATGCTGCGCCCGGCCGCGATCGCATCGTTGAAGGTAACGGCTGCGGGAATCGAATAGGCTGGCACCATTTTCTTGACGCGCCGGACAACAAGATTGACGATAACGCCCTTGAGGCCGAGCAAGTCGCCCATGCTGCCGACGATCACGTGCTTGACCGACGTCTTGGCGATCACCTGTTGCACGGTGGTGGCGAAATTCTCCAGCACGATGATGGCTTCGGCGCCTGAATCCTTGAGCTGATGCTCGAGCTCGCGCGGCGTATAGAGCGGATTGACGTTGACGACCGCGTAGCCCGCGCGCAACACGGCGGCGGTCGCGACCGGATATTGCAGCACGTTCGGCATCATCAAGGCGACGCGAGCGCCCTTTTGCATGCCCTTGCTCTGGAGATAGGCGCCAAGCGCCAGCGACATCTCGTCGAGGTCGCGGTAGGTGATGGACTTGTCCATGCAGATGAAAGCCTTGCGGTCGCGGAACTTCGCAAAGCTTTCTTCCAGTAGTTCGACCAGGGACGAATATTGGTTCACATCGATATCGGCGGGCACGCCGGCCGGATATTGCTTGAGCCAGATGCGCTCCATGTCACTTCCCCTCTCGGTTTGTTTCCTTGAATTTTGCCCGCTTGCTGCGACGGGACATATTATTTTCGGACGATATTGAGCGTTGCCGCTGCCGATGGCAAGCGGCGGCTCGGGCTGGTTTTCCCCAGCCCTCCCGGTTAACAGGTGTCGCTTTTGACCGGTCGCGCCAGCCTTAGCCGTTGGCGTCGGACTTGGGCGCAGGTTTGGCGGCCGGCTTCGCAGCCGCCTTCGGTTTGGCCGGTTTGGCTTCCGATTTATCGGCAGATGGCTTATCGGCCGGTTTTGCCGCTGCATCGGGCTTGGCGTTGGCATGCCTGACCGGCTTGGACTTGGCGCCCTTGTCGGCTTCATCCGGTCCTGCCTCAGGAGGCTTCTTCGCGCCGTGGCGCGCCTTTTTCCCGTGACGCGCTGCGGCGTCCGCCGCCTGCGCGTCGGAATCCGCAGCAACGGCTGCGATCAGCGCCGAGCCGCTGCGGGTCGGTCCGGTATAGACAGGAATTGGCTCGGAGGGGGCGGGTGCGGCAGCGAGGATTTCCGACGGCTTCAAGGCCGGCGTCTGGCCGCCCGTGGCGAAGAAGGCGAGCGCTGATCCGGAGCCGTCGGGGGCGGCGTTGCTGGCGGCGGTGTCGTCCTCGTCGGACGCAGGCCGATGCCGCTTGCCATTGCACATTTCGTCGCGCAGGTCCGGCGGCGAGGCGTCGATCGGCACCAGACTGTCCACCGTGCCGAGCGAGGGCCGCAGCCATGACAGCGTGTCGCTGGAGAAGCCGCGTTCGAGCATCTGGACGGCCTTGACCGCGCGCGCCTGTCCAGAGGAAGCACCGAGCACGACCGCGATCAGCCGCTTGCCGTTACGGGTCGCGGACGCCACGAGATTATAGCCGGACGCACAAATGAAGCCGGTCTTGAAGCCGTCGGCGCCGGGATAGCGTCCGATCAGCTTGTTGAAATTCTGGGTGATCCTGCGACCATAACGGATCGAGGGGATGTGGACGAAATACTCGTATTCCGGAAGGTCGTGAATGATCGCACGCGCCAGGATCGCGAGATCCCGCGCTGAGGTGACATGACCTTCGGCCGGCAGTCCGTTCGGATTGACGTAGTGGGTCTGCGTCATGCCGAGCCGCTGCGCGTTCTCGTTCATCAGCGCCGAGAAGCCGTCGATCGAACCGCCGACGCCTTCGGCCAGCACCACGGCCATGTCGTTGGCCGACTTCACCATCATCATCTTGAGCGCGTTATCGACGGTTAACTGCGTGCCGGGCCGCAATCCCATTTTCGAGGGCGACTGCGAGGCGGCGGTCGGCGACACCGTGAACAGCGTATCGAGGGTGACGCGTCCCTCCTTGATCGCTTTCAGCGTCACATAAGCCGTCATCAGCTTGGTGACCGAGGCTGGATACCAGGGGTTGGTCGCGTTCTCGGCTTGCAGCACCTTGCCGCTATCGGCTTCCACCAGCAGCAGCGCTTCGGCATTCGCTACATGCGTCGCGGCCACAGTGAAGGCTGCAACAGCGACGATCGAACGTAATGATGATCTGAAAAACGACGGGCGATGAAAATGCACTATCCGATTCCGGTCCTTTGAGACCCGCCTTTGAGAGACAAGGAGGTCTTCACTATGACATTCGGGTTTCAAGCGTGTCCGGCGGCCGACGCCAACCTATACCGGCTCGATGCGGCGGCTCAATAACTAATTCAGCGGCGAACGAGGCCGAATTTCGACGATGCTTCCGTCCTGACGCCGATGTGACGTGCTTTACAGCGGTTTATGGCGTCTGAACGCTCACGCGTGCGCTTTCCTGCACCATGAACTGGGCCTTCGCCAGTTCCGCGAAACGGCCGCCTTTCGCCACAAGTTCATCGAAAGTTCCGCTTTCGATCACCCGCCCGTTATCGAACACCAGGATCAGCGTGGCATTGCGAATGGTCGAAAGGCGATGGGCGATGACGAAGGTGGTACGTCCTTTCATCACCTCGTCGAGCGCAGCATTGAGCTTGGCTTCGGTGACCGCATCGAGCGCGCTGGTCGCTTCATCCAGGATCAGGATCGGTGGGTCCTTCAATAGCGCGCGCGCAATCGACAGCCGCTGACGCTCGCCGCCGGAGAGCATCCGTCCGCGCTCGCCGGCATTGGTGTCGAAGCCGCGCTCGCTGCGCTCGATGAATTCCAGCGCTTGGGCGCGGGTAGCGGCGAGCCGCAAGTCCTCGTCCGAGGCATCCGGCTTGCCGACCCTCAAGTTGTCGGCAATCGTTCGGTTGAACAGCAACGCTTCCTGGAACACCACGCCGATATTTCGCCGCAGCGCATTCAGCTTCAGGCCACGGACGTCCATGCCGTCGATCTTGATAAAGCCGGACTGCGGGTCGAAGGCGCGATGCAACAGCGCGATCGCGGTGGACTTGCCGGCGCCGGTCGGGCCGACCAGCGCGATGGTCTGGCTTGGCAGCGCGGTGAAAGAGAGGTCTTCGACCGCCGGCCGCTTGCCGTCATAGGAGAACGACACGTCGTTGAACTCGACGAGGCCGGAGAGGCGTCCGGTGTCGATCGCATCCGGCCGGTCGCGCACGGCGGGCACCGCATCGAGCACGTTGAAGAATTCGGCCAGGCGCGGCGCTTCCATGAACACGCTGTTGATGAAGCTGACCACCTGCTCGAGCTTCTGGATCAACAAGGTGGCGAACGAGACGAACATCACGATCTCGCCGACCGAGGTGAGGCCCTGTTCGTGCAGCACGATGCCGACCGTGAAGATCGCAAGAATAGTGATCGTGGTCGATGCCCGCGTGATCACGGTGACCAGCGCCCACCACGACAACACCGGCATCTGCGCCGCCAGCAATTTGTCGGCAACGAAACGCACCCCCTGCACCTCGGCATCGATGCGCACGAAGCTCTGCACCAGCGCGACATTGCCGAGCGCGTCGGAAGCACGCGCCGAAAGGTCGCCATAATAGGTCTCGACGTCGCTTTGCATGCCGTAGGTCTTGCGCACGACCAGCGTCGTCAAAACGGTGAAGATGACGCAGAGCACGAACAGGATGATCGCCAGCCGCCAATTGATGTAGAGCGCGAGCGGCAGCAGTACGATCAGCGACAGGATCGCGGCGAAATGCTCGCGGAAAAATCCGAGCCACAGCCGCCACAGCGCGTCGGTGCCGTTGAGCATCACCTTCATCAGCCGCCCCGAATGGGTACCGGTGTGGAAGGTGAGCGGCAACTGCATGATATGTTCGAAATAGCTCGTCAGCACTTCCTGGCGCTGACGATGCGCCAGCCGGTCGGCGTGCAACGCCACCGCGGCGCCGCACACGATCGTAAACAGGCCGAAGCCGGCCCAGGCCAGCAGCATCGGCCAGGCCGGTGACGAACCCAGTGAACCACCGGCCGGTTTGCCGGACAGCGCGTCGACGATTTTGCCGAACAGCACCGGTTCTGCGAATTGCGCGCCGGCGAGCAACAGATTGGCGCCGGCCAGGATCCAGCCCAGCCGGGCTTCCTTACCGAGCAGTTCAAGCACGCGCGCATAGAGGCGAAGCATAGATGTGCGATTCCGGCTTTACTTTAAGGATCGTCGGATAGCCGCATCTTAATCAGGGAGCAGCGCGAAGATATAGCCTCCTAGTGGTCCCATTCTATCATTCGCATCCCTTCTCAGCGGCCACTCTTGCGAATGTTAAAATCAGAGGACCATTAGCAAACATAGGTTTCTAGTAGAGTTTTGGATTTGACATTCGCTTTCGAGGTCTGCGGCTAGGTGGGTAGCGAATGTCAAATCCATTCCACTAGCACTACTTTGGCAGATTTTAGCGATTGATTGGCGAAACTGGATTCCCGAATCAGATTTTCAATGATTCATGGGTGGTCGGCTTTTGGAGGGCCGACCATGGTGGACACGAAGTCGAGGTGGGA
>Ga0208193_1001263_pt1 | contig 11335 bp, 10 predicted proteins | sample June2015DPH_17_2_FD_184716 | JGI IMG/M metagenome (GOLD analysis project Ga0208193, IMG submission 184716) | Peatland microbial communities from SPRUCE experiment site at the Marcell Experimental Forest, Minnesota, USA - June2015DPH_17_10... | ecosystem: Environmental > Terrestrial > Soil >...
GCTGTTGCTCCAAATCGTCGAGAGATTGCGGCATTGGGCCTCCCATATCCAAGCGTATACTATACGCAAGGATTTGGCTCGAAAAAAAGAGCAACTCTCAAATGCTCATTTCTATTGCTCGCACCCGCGCCGGAATAATCCGGCCTCATTTTCCCCCATCCGTGATAAGGTAGAGGGATTTTTGAGCGAGGAGCCACATCATGTACTGTCCGAAATGCGGGGCCGGCATCGTCCCTGGTACGGCTTTCTGCCCCATCTGTGGCGGCGGATTGGAAGCGGCCGCCGCGCCGGCGCAGCCGCTGCAGCCCGCTCAGCCGATGCAGCCGGTCTACGCGGCGGCTCCCCCGTACGCCTATCCGGCTTGGGATTATGCCGCGTGGAGCACGCGCGCCATCGGCTACATTGTGGACGCTCTGCTGGTGGGCGTGGGAATGTGCGTGTTGTATTTCGTGATTGGCGGCCTTTTCGGCTCCATGTTCGGCTTGGTGGGCGCGCACGGCTTCGCGAGTGGATGGTGTTGTATGATGATCCTCCTCTTCCCGCTGGCAACCTTGGGCGTGGGCTTTTACAACAGCGTGTACCTGGTGGCGCAGCGCGGCTTTTCCATCGGTCAGGTATCGTCAAGATCAAGGTTGTGGACGCCAACGGCAATCTGCTCACGCAAGGCACGGCCTTCGTGCGGCTGCTGGTGCGCGTGGCGCTGAGCTTCGTGCCGTTTCTGCCGCTGCTCGATCTGCTTTGGCCGCTGTGGGACTTGCGGCGGCAAACGCTGCACGATAAGGCGGTGAACTGCTACGTGGTCAACAATCCGTCGGGAATGTGATTATGTCATGCGCCGCACGGCCGGGTTTTCCGGCATTAGTAATTGGTTGCGTCACGTTGGCCGACGCGCTGGCGGCGCGCTGCTTGCTGCGGGCCGATGAGGAACACGTATTCGTGCTCGGGCGGCGCATCGGGTGGGTGTGCGCGCTACGCAGCCGCTTCGGGTTGCCGTGCCCCACCTGTGGGCTCACCCGCAGCGTGGTGATGAGCCTGCACGGCGAATTCGCGCGGGCATGGCAGATGGCGCCCGTGGGTCCGGTGGCGGTCGTCGGGCTGGTTGCGTTCGCGATTACGATGCTGGCCCTGGCATGGTTGCAACGGTCGCCGCAAGGCGTCCCGCCAGGGGCGAACGCGCTCAAGTGGGCAGCCGCTACGCGCGTGTGGATACGGAAGGGCGCGGCCATTTATGCCGTGGGCGCGGTACTGGTGTGGCTAGGCGGGTGGGCCGTCAGCTTCCGGGCAGCTCTCGAAAGGTAGCGCAGTTTCAGCTTGCTCAGTTTTGTGCCCGCTCGGTGACGGCTAGTACGCTACCGGCTTGCGCCAGTGGTAAGCGCGCAGTACAGTTTCTAAGGAGGCAAGTGTTACATGCCGTTTTGCGCAAGTTGCGGTGCTCAGGTAGAAGGACGGTTTTGTGCGAAGTGCGGAGCGACCGTGGACGCGCCCGCTGCTGCAGCGGCGCCGCCGCCCGTGGGAGGCACCTACCCTCCGCTCTCGCCGCCGCCGGTCGTGGCCGGGATGGCGGACAATGCGGCTTCGGCGCTGTGCTACGTGCTGGGGCTCATCACCGGAATCCTGTTCCTGGTGCTCGCGCCATACAACCAGAACCGTACTATCCGGTTTCACGCGTTCCAATCGATCTTCCTGAACGTCGCGGTGATCGTGATCGCCATTGTGGTTGGCATCTTCGATAGCATGCTCTGGCACATGATCGGTTTTTGGCTGTCTTCATTGGTTTCGATGGTGTTCAATCTGGCGTGCTTCGCGCTGTGGATTTTCATGATCGTGACCACTTACCAGGGCCGCACCACGGTGTTGCCGGTAATCGGGCCGCTGGCGCAGCAGCAAGCATAGCTTTTGCACTGTGGGACCGGCCTCCTGGCCGGTCGATACGCCGCGGGCGTACGCGGGGCTGACCAGCCGGGAGGCCGGTCCCACAGTGCACAGTGTGGAAAAGGTTCACTCGCAACACTTGCCCGCAGTTGCGCGTCAGATAGTCATGAGGCAATTCCTGGCGCTACTGGCCTTCGCGACTTTGGCGCGGGCGCAAATGCCGCACGTTGGCGACATCAATTTCTACGGCCTGCACAAGGTGACCGCGGAAAAGATTCTCGGCGCCACCGGCCTCAGACCGGGCGGCGCGCTACCCGGATCGAGAGGCGATCTTGAGGATGCCATCGAGAAGATCTCCGATGTGGTCCAGGCGCGCGTGGAAGCGGTATGCTGCGACGGGAACACGGCGGCTCTGTTCATCGGTGTTGAAGAGCGCGGCGCGCCTCACTCCGCATTTCGCTCCGAGCCGGCCGGTGACGCCGCGCTGCCGCAGGATCTGCTCGACGCCTACCAGCAATTCCTCGCGGCGCTGACCCGCGCGGCGGCGCGAGGCAACACCTCCGAGGACCTCACCAGCGGCCACTCCGTCCTCGACGATGCGGACGCAAGCGCCCTGCAGCCGCAGTTCGTGACGTTCGCAGCGGAGCATCGCAGCACGCTCCACGAGGTTCTGCACAGCAGTCCGGACGCGGATCAGCGCGCGGTGGCGGCGGCGGTGATCGGTTACGCGCCCCCCAGTCAAGACGTGGTGAACGAGCTTCAGTACGCGCTCGACGATCCCGAAGCGGCCGTGCGCGCCAACGCCATCCGGTCACTCAAGGCGATCACCGTGTTGGCGTCCAAGCAGCCGCAGGCCGGCCTGAAGATCTCGCCCACCTGGTTCGTCGAGCTGCTGCATTCGGTGGAGTTGAGCGACCGCATGGAATCGGTCAAAGCGCTGCTGCTTTTGACCGACCAGGCCGGCCAGCCTGCGCTCGACCTGGTCCGCGACCGCGCCCTGCCCGATCTGGCGGAGATGGCCCGCTGGAAAACGCTGCGCTACGCGCTGCCGCCATTCCTGCTGCTGGGGCGTGTGGCGGGCCTCGCGGATGCCGCGACGCAGCAAGCCTGGGAAAAGGGCGACCGCGAGTCTGTCATTCGGAAAGCGCTGGGCGAGGATGACGCGAAGTCCGCCAAGCGCATCCGTAAATAGCTACGCGTGTACGCTCGTTCTTAAATGGCTAAACTAAGGTCATGAGGTTCACGAGACGCCAGGCGCTGGCTGGAATGGCGCTGGCAGCGCCTCTCTCACGGCGGCTGGCGGCGCAGAAGGAGCGTCGCGGCCCGCTGCCGCGCCTTTCGCCCGCGCTCTGTTTGTACTCCGACCAGCTGATGAAGATCGGCTACCACGAGATGGGCGAGTTCCTGGTTATGCTGGGGTTCGACGGCGTCGAGATTACCGTGCAGATGGGCGGGCACGTTCCGCTGGAAGGCGATATCGATCTGCACCTGGAACGCTCCATCGAAGCCATGACCGGCGCCGGGATAGAGGTGCCGGTGGTCAGCACCTCGCTCACCACGGCCACCAACAAGGCGCTCCAAACCATCATGTGGTGGGTCGGCGAAATGGGCGTTCCCATCTTCCGGCCGGGCCACTGGAAAATTCAGGACGGCAACGTGGCGGCAAGCGCGATGACGGCGCAGCGAGAGATCGCCTGGCTGGCGCAATTGGGCAGAAACACCAAATTGTCGGTAGCGATTCATAATTCCACGGCCGATTTCGTGGGCAGCAACGTGGCCGATCTGAACGCCCTGATCCGCCCGTTCGATCCGCTGATCGGCTTGGACTTCGATATCGGCTATGCCACGGCCATGAGCGATGCCGCCGGGGGACTTGCCGCGCTGCAAATCGCGCTGCCGCGTCTGAAGATGGCGACCGTGCGCGACGTAGTGTGGACGAAGGACGCCGATGGCGCAAAAAAACTAACCCAATGCCCGCTGGGCGAAGGCATAGTGGACTGGCCCAAGTTCTTCGGCGCGCTGGCGCAGGCGAAATTTTCCGGCCCGATCACGCTACAGGTGGAATACCAGCCCAAGGAAGAGCTGGAAGCGATACGCAAGGACGTGGCGTTCTTAAAGAAGCAGCGGACGGCGGCCTACGGGACCAAGTAGGACAGGTCTCCCGGCCTGTCTATCCCAGTAAGCCCGAAGCCGAGTAACCCCAAAAGCCGCGTAATCCCGAAAGGCCGCGAGGCTCACCCTACGCCGGAACCGGATTTTCTCCCGGCCACGGATCGGGCTCGGGATTCGGTTCATCCGGATCCGGCACGGGCCTGGGCAGCGGAATCGGCGCCTCTTCCTCCCGCTGACTGGCTATGCTGCGGAAAACCGCACGCGCCGGCTCATGTACCGGCTCGGTGAGCAACACCTCGCAGTCGCAGCAATCGCTGCACCGCAGGCAGCGCTCGCATATATGGTTGTTGCAGGCGTCCTTCGTACACCGGGCGCAGATGCGCGTCGAGTCTTCTCCGCAAATGCTGCACGTAAATGGCATGGCTTACTGTTTCTTCTTTCCGGATTTGCTGGCGGGCGCGGTCAAGGTCCCGCGGCAGCGCTGCGCTTCCTGATCCATCACGTGAAGTTCCTGTTCGCGCTCGGCGGCCAGGTTGACAACGTATCGCTGCAGCCGGTCGCGGTTGGCGCCGGTCTCGGCCTGAAGGCTTGCCAGCGCCTGCGCGCTCGCGGGATTCTGATACTTGCGCATTCCCTCTTCCACCGACGCCAGCATCGCGTCGATGCCCTGCATGCGGAAATACAACTCCAGCGCCGCGGGCAATCTTTCGGGATTCTTCGCCAGCGCCCTGGCGCCATCGGCTAGGGACTGCGTCTGGTCCTTGGCCGCCTGGAGCTGCTCGGCGTAAGTTTCCGACGCGCCCTGGTCCACCCACGAGCGGGCATCGATCTGGTTGAGGGCGGGCAGCAAACGCGTTGCATGAGCGCCAATCTCCTGCAGCGCCGCGCCAATCTCCCAATCGGTTTCGAGGCCCGCCGGCTGCGGTTGTGACCCAGGTTGTGACCCAGGTTGTGACCCAGGTTGTGGAGCAGGCTGTGACCCAAGTTGTGGAGCAGACTGCTGCCCGGATTGTGGCACATGGGCCGGCGGCGTTTGCGCGCCCAACGCCACGGCGCAAGCGATCAGCGTAAGTCGTCGCAATCCTGTGGACATAGCGCTTTTCTCAATTTATCACGCAGCGAATGCGCGGACTAGGCTTTGGGCTCACCGACTGACACGCTTAGTGTCCTGTAGTGGACGTTGGCGTCGGCGGCGGCGCTGGTGGAGCGGTCCCGCCCTTGCCTTTGTCGCCCTGTGCGCCGGGAATGCCAGTGGCCCCGGGCCCGCCCACGCCACCGACGGGAATGCCGCCGGGATGCTGCTGAGCGTAGACTCTTATGGCGTCGGTAGCGGCGCGCAGCAATTTCTGCACTATGCCGCCTTTATCGATTTGCTGGCCAACTAAGCGCTGCCCACGGAACACGCGCACCGATTCACCCGGCTTCAGGTATGGCTCAGCGCCCGGAGCGGTCAGATTGCGGACTTGCACCAACCCGTCGTCCACGGTGACCAGCGTGGTGCCGTCGTCGTCCTCCACTACAATATCGAAAATCGTTCCCCGCACCGAGATCACTGCAGTCGGCGTAGTGACGCTGTTGCTATTCGGACCTTTGGAATGATCGATGAAGACTTTCACGTGCCCGATAATCACGTTTAACAGGTGCGCCCACGCCGGATAATCCTCGCGGAAAACCACTTGTGACTTCTCGAATACTTCGAAGTAACTGCCGTCGGGCAGAAGAAACTTGGCGTAGCTATCCGGACCGGTGACTATGGTCTGTCGCGCCGGAACCGCGTCCCCTACAAATAGAGCTTTGGTGTTGTGCCCATCCGGCAGAATCGATACCTGCCCAGCCATCGCTTCCAGCTTGGCCGCCGGCCTCTGCGCGCTCAGTGGATGCAGAAACACCACAGCTACCGCTGCCATCAGAATGGCGCGGACAGTCCACGGCGTCGTAAGGCGCTTGAGCATGATGCGATCCCCAATCGGGCGTGCGAAATCTCACCCGACGCTACGACCAGATTCAGTCTAGCATCAAACTTGCAACGCAACTGTGAGGCCGCGATTAAATTTCGCTCACAAAGTGTGTCGATTCAGTAATTTGTTAAGAGGTTGCGGGCTTGAAGTGGGGTAAAATGAGACTCAGTTGTGTGTCATAAAGGAACAATGCGAGTCCCGGCGCTCTTACTGGCCATCACAGCCATCTTAGCCTTTACAGCCATTGCCGCGGCTCAGAATCCACCGGATTGGCGCAAGGTAGGCGGCTTTTCCGTGAACCTGGCGCTGGCATCCCCCGCTACGGGGGGTGTGGAGCAGGTGTGGTTCTCGCCGGGCGGGTCCACGCTGTTCGCGCGCACGCAGTCCGGCAAGCTTTTCGAAACCGCCGACTTCGTTTCGTGGTCCCCCGTCACAGATCCGGTGGATGCTCCCGCGGTGACGCCGGCTGCGGCCGTGCGGCTGCCCGAAACCGGGGCGGCCATCGTCGCGGTAAACGACCCCACGTCCATCTTCGGTTTAGGCCGGCAGGTTTCGCGCTCGCAAGACGGCGGACGCACCTGGGTCAATTTGACGGGCTACCATGGCCGCGCGGTGATTGGACCCACGCAACACAGCGTCGCGGTCTCGCCGGTCGATCCCGATCAGTTGGTAGTGGCCAACGATTATGGGGTGTGGCGCTCGCTCGATGGCGGCGCAACCTGGGCCGGGTTGAACCAGAACCTGCCGAATCTTTCCGTGGAGCATATTGTTTCGACGCCCACCGGCGTGGCGGGAACGCGCATTCAAGCCACCGGCCTGGGCGAGACCAACTTGGCCGAGTTGGAATTGCCGCCCGGTTCCGCCGTGTGGCAGGTCGCCATGGCGAACGACGTGGCTGCCGATGCCGCCAATAAAGACCGCTATTCGCGAACGCTGGGGACAAAAATCCTCTCTGTGGCAAGTTCGAAGAGCATGCTGTACGCCGGTTCCGCCGATGGCCGGATCTTCGTTTCGCAGGATGGCGTCTTCGGCGATCCGTACCAGGCCGGCGGCCCGGTGGAGAGCATCTTCTCCGACCCCGCGGAACCGAACGTAGCGGTGGCCGCGGTCGCCGGAAACGGGGCCCACGTATTACGCACGGTGGATAGCGGACTCAACTGGGACCAGCTCGATTCGCCCACTCTGCCCGGCGCGCCCGCGCACGGCATCACCGCCGATCTGGCTTCTAACTCGATTTACGTGGCCACCGATAAAGGCGTGTTTTACGGCCACGCCGACCTGCATGCCGCGGCCTCGAATCCGGTTTCCTGGCAAAACCTTACGGCCAAATTGAATTCGGCGGCGGCGAGGGATGTGCGTCTGGACCCGGCGGGCGTGCAGTTGTATATCGCCCTCGATGGCTATGGCGTCTACGCCGCCGCCGCGCCGCACAGCCGGAGCACATTCCGGATTGTGGACGCGGCGGATTCCACCGTACGCCCGGCTGCGCCCGGATCTCTGCTGAGCGTGCTGGGCGCGAACGTGAGCTCCGCCACCGGAGGAAGCCTGGCGTATCCGGTGCTGACGGCGAAGGACGCCGAATCGCAGATTCAAGTGCCCTTCGGAGCCGAGGGGCCGAACGTGACGCTCTCGCTGAACACCACCACCGGATTGATGACCACCAGCCTGGCCGTGCAGCCGGTGTCTCCCGCGATTCTGGTGGGACGCAGCGGCGTGCCCGTACTCTACGACGCCGATACCAGTTTGCCCCTGGACCTGCGCAACGCCGCACATTCCAACGGCCGCGTGGGAGTGATGATGACCGGCCTCGGCAGGGTTCGGCCCGATTGGCCGGCAGGCGTTCCCGCTCCCGAGAACGCGCCCGAGGTAGCCGCCCCAATGCAGGCGTTTCTGGATGGCGCCCCGGTACAGGTAACGCGCGCCACACTGGCCCCGACCTACGTCGGCTTCTATCTGGTGGAACTGCAACTGCCCGCCATCACCAATGCCGGCATGTCTGAGCTGCACCTCACCGCCGACGGGCATGAGAGCAATAAAGTGCAGATCTGGATCGAGCCGTAGTCCGGGTTTTAGCAGGAATACCGGCAGCCGGCTTCTTCCGCGATGGGTGCTTAACTTAACCGATCTGGGGGAAGACGGCTTCACTGGCCAAGCACGTGGCGCACGCACTCTGCGTGCAGCGTTCACACTCATGTGAACGCGATATGTTTCACCGCCCTCAAGGCGCGATTCCGACAAATAGAGCTGACTTCCCCAGATCGGGTCGCATATCGCCGCTACCTAGACGCTGCGCGACATATCGCGGGGTAAGGTCCCAGAACCCCGTTTGGGGCTAACCGTCAGACTGTCGCCGATTTGATGCTCAGCGTTCCGATGGTGCGATACTGGGACCGTGCCGACGGTATTGCGATCAGGTCCGTACCGGGTATACTTTTTCAGTCATGAGCCAAACGAGCCTCCTCATGTTCACTGTGGATCGCGACGATCAGTCCGCGAAATTCTGGTTGAGGCCGGTTGGCTTGGCTCTTAATTAGGATTCAGCCCGGTGGAGCTTCGGCGCATACAACAGATGCTCAGGGAAAACGAAAACGATCTGATGGAGAAATGGAATGCAAGGTTCGGAGTTTAAGCCTGGAGAGCGCGTAAAGAACGTTAGCTTTACGGAAGACACTCTGTCTGTCGACCTTGTCGACGGGCGAACTATCGTGGCGCCACTGGTTTGGTATCCGAGACTCCTCGACGCGAGTTCGGAGCAGCGCCAAAACTGGCGGGTCAGCGCAGCGGGTTATGGCATCCATTGGCCGGAGATTGACGAAGACTTAAGTACGGCGGGTCTCTTGCGCGGCGCTCCGGCGGCAGACCGGGTGTGGGCCCGTTCATAGTTAGTGCCGGCTTCCGGACTCTCTGGCCGTCTAACGCTGCGGATCGCGCCGGCGGGATGCGCTGCCAGCCTGGGAAGGGTTACCTTTCGCACGACACGGTTTCGCCGCTTGGCTCAGTTGCACGCTGAGCCAGCACGCTTCCCATAACGCCGTTTCGGGATGACAAGGGCATTTCTCGTTACTGATGTTCCGGCAAGCAGTTTTCTGCCCTACAGCCGGTGCAGTAATAAATGGCGAGGCTCTCTCTGGAGGCCTCACCCTTAAGCTTTGAATTAAAGTTGCGCTCTACTCGTGGCTCTTCGCATTGGGGTCAGGGGCCGGGGTTGGGATGCGTGGGAGCATCTCCGCGCGGGTGGCTGCGTTGTAGGTAAACCACGCTTCGATCATGGAACTCTGCATCACATCGTCCTTCTGCACGCGGTCATAGGTATCCGCGTTGGAGTGGTGGGTACGGGTACCGTACTCCAACCCATCCTGCTGGAAACCGATGCCGTTCAGGCCGATCCACGAAAAGGCGGTCGAGTCCGTGCCGCCGGGGCTCGCGGTGGGTCTGAACTGATCCCCGCCAGAAACAGTAACAATATGCTGGTCCTTGATGGGCTCAATCCAGGACTTGAAGATGGCCGCCATCTGCGAACTACCCCCCGCCGAGACTCCGCGGAAGCGGCCGGAGCCGCCGTCGTCGTTAAAGTACACATCCAGCTTGTCGTACTCGGAGGTTTTCGCCATGGTGGTGCGTTGCGCGAAGTGCTGCTGCACGTAGGCGGTTGAGCCGTAGACGCCCTCCTCTTCGCCGCCCCACAGGGCAACGCGAACCGTACGCGCCATTGGTTTGATCAGTGCGGCCTTGTGCAGCGTAGCCAAAATGCGCACCGCCTCCATCGCCACTGAAGATCCCGTGCCGTTATCCGTGGCGCCGGTGCCGCCCTGCCAGCTGTCGAAGTGACCGCCGAGCATGACGACTTCGTCCGGTTTGGTGGTCCCTGGAATCTCGCCGATGACATTGAATGCGTTCTGGTCTTCCTTCTGATAGTCGACAGCGATATCGAAGTTCAGCTTCGGCGTGATACCGTGCTGCACCAGGCGGACGAGGCGGTTATACTGCTCTGCCCCAATGGCGACGATCGGAGGCGGAATTGGATCCTTAGGATTCTCCGACCCACCATATGTGGCAAAGATCGTACCGCCGTCTCCGTTGTAACCCGGCGTGATGGAAATGGCCACGCCCTCCTCCTTCAGGAAGGCGTTGATCTCGTTGCGCAGGACCCCGTTCTTCTCATTGGCCAGGGCAAGCGACGTCGGCGTGTACTCCCATGTGCCTTCACCGGGGCGCCCCCGCTGGCTGGGGTCGCGATCGGCTGCAGCGCCACGGCCCGGAGCACCGGCGGAGGCTGCTCCGCGCCCGCCACCACCCCCTCCGCGCCCGCCTCCGCGGGCCAGAATTTCCTCATCCGTTGGGGAAGGCTGCGCGTCCGCCCGCGTGTGCAGCGTGAGTGGAGCCGGGTCAAACATCAGCAGCGCCTTGCCCTTCAGCTTGCCATGGTATTTGGCGAAATCTGCTTTCGAGTGGATGGGCGCCCACACCGGCTCGACTGTGATCGGGCCGTTCGTCCCAGGCGTCCATGCCAGCGGGAACCCGGTAAACGCTGCATAGACCGGAGTCTCCATCGCGGCGTAGAAATGCCTGATCTGCCACCCATAGCCAAAGGGCCACTTTTCCAGGTGGACGTTCTGAAGTCCCCACTCTTTCATCTGCTTCATGGCCCATTCGGCGGCGAGCTTGTGATTGCGGCTGTTGGTGACGCGCGGACCGTACACCTCGGACATCCAGAAGAGGTTTTCCATCACTTGCGAGTGCTGGAAGGCCTCGGTCTTGATCTGGGCCAGGGCGTCCAGATCGACTTTGTCGCCTCCTGTTACCTGCGCGAACGAAGCCGGGATGAGGAAGAGGGCCGTGACCATTGCGGCAGCCTGCCTGAAACGGAGTACATTCATGGAGATTTTCGCTTTCATGAGGATTCCGGCGAAGCTGAACGCGTATTCCGAAGGGAATCCGCGGCATTCCGGGAACAACAAGTCATTCTCGCACAATAATTGTCCGGAAGTCCGCGTTCGAGGAAGTGTGAGCGGATCAACCCCGCCTGACAGCTAGTGTTTACTCAAGCGACGGACTACGCGACAAGCGCCCGATAGAGCGTCGAGCGGCCCAGGTTCAGAAGGTTTTGCTACGTACCTGGCAGGCTTCGCCTCTGTCGATCAGTCCAGCCGTGGTCGACCTGCCCGGCGGTATTGGCCCTATCTGCGTCTACTCCTGTGGCCGTCATTTCCTTCATTCACCCTTGCACCCTACGAAGGGATCGCTGCTCATCCCTGCCGCCGGTAGGCATTTTGAGACCGGCCGGAAATCCCGATCACGCGCTCCGAAAATAAAGTTGCCCTTTCCTTTCAGCCACATACCGGCGTTCCTCCCTCGCAGCCCCATCTCGCCATGCTCTGCTGGGATTAGAGGTA
>Ga0208193_1001265_pt1 | contig 11330 bp, 5 predicted proteins | sample June2015DPH_17_2_FD_184716 | JGI IMG/M metagenome (GOLD analysis project Ga0208193, IMG submission 184716) | Peatland microbial communities from SPRUCE experiment site at the Marcell Experimental Forest, Minnesota, USA - June2015DPH_17_10... | ecosystem: Environmental > Terrestrial > Soil >...
CCAACCGTCCACCCACGCTCTGTGGTGCACGACCAATGAGCGCGACTCGCTGGGAGATGACCTGGTTCCGGACTACTCGACGCGTGTAGTGGAAGGACATTTCTACGGCTGGCCGTGGTACTACATCGGAGACCACGAAGACCCGCGGCACAAAGGCGAGAGGCCGGACCTGGCCGGCAAGGTCTCGGTGCCCGACGTGCTCTATCAGTCGCATTCCGCGGCGCTCAATCTGATGTTCTATGGCGCCAGCGCCGGAAAATCGGCGTTTCCCGCCGAGTATGTCGGGGACGCCTTCGTCGCGTTCCACGGTTCGTGGAATCGCAGCCTGCGTACCGGCTACAAGATTGTTCGGCTGCGCATGAAAGAGGGCGAGCCCACCGGCGAATACGAGGACTTCCTCACCGGTTTCGTGGTGGACAACGAATCGGTCTGGGGCCGGCCGGTCGGCCTGGTCGAACTCGGCGATGGCTCCCTGCTCATGAGCGAGGACGGCAACAATCAGATCTATCGAATCTCCTATTCGAAGTAGTGTCGTTCCTCTCGCCTAGGCGGCGTCCGACCGTTTCACGCGGCCGGCGCCGCGCTTTGCCGGCCGCTTCGCGAGATGCTGCGTCAGATAGTTCGCCAGCAATTCGCCGGTCTGCAGCAGATGCTCCTGCAGCATTTCCACCGCGCGATCGAGGTTGCCGGCACGCAGTGCCTTGAAAATCTGATGGTGTTCCACGTCCGACTGCTGCTTATGCGCCGGCATTTCGAGCTTCAATAGCAGGTAGCGTTCACCTTGTGCGTGCAGCGAATCGATCATTCCGATGAGCAATGGCCGATGCGCCGGGGCATACAAGGCCGCATGAAACTCCCAATTGAATCGTGCGTAACTCGCATGATCCTTGCTGGCGCACGACGCGCGCAATACCTTCGCAGCATGTTCCAGAGTCGCCCGCGTGTGCAGCGGTGCCGCCGCACGCAGCGCCGTGGCTTCGAGCACCGCGCGGATCTCGTAAATTTCGCGAACCTCGGCAGCACTCACACCGGTAACACGCGCACCACGATTTCTCTCGGCCTCGATCCAGCCCTCGCTCTCGAGTTGTCGCAGCGCCTCGCGCACCGGTATGCGGCTGACGGCAAAATGCTTGGCGAGGTTGTCCTGACGCAGTATTTCTCCGGGGCTCAACAGTCCCTCGATGATGGCCCGCCGCAGCGAGTCGACGATCATTTGGGGCGAACTCTGCCGATCGGCCAGTGGATTGCTGAATCGAAAGCTTGATTTGCTCATGTAAACATTGTAGTCATCATCCGAAAGATAGCCAATCGAACGAAGGGCTTCTTCTTGCGAACAAAAAGAAGCCCTTCCTGAGTCACTATTTCCAGTCAGGATTCAATCAGGGAGACTGTGGAGCGCCCCAAGGCCGACCCCCTCCAGACTTGCACAGGGCATTGGCCAGGTCCTGATCGGCTTTCGTCGGCGTGACGCCGGACAGCACGTTTGATGCCTCCGCCTCGGAAATCATCGTCGTCGCCGCACTCTGGAGAAGAAAACGTTCAGAGACATTCTTATCCGCAGCCCTGGTCACAACACAGACATAGCCGGCATGCGTGCCGTAACGCTCCTCCAGCGACGGCCGCGGATCCTTCGCCGTCACACGTTCCGCAAGCGTTTCTTCGAAGGGGAAGAACGCACCCGTCAGCGCGGTGTCCTGGCCCTCCAAAGCGCCGGTTGCGATCGTGTTCCAACCCACATACGTGCCGAGAGGCGCTTGCAGAAGCACGGAGGGAATCCCTGCAGTCTCGTTGCCGTCCGAGTTCACCGTCGGGGCGTAGGTCGGCAGCACTCGTTCGACCAGCGGGGGCTGGATGGTGGCGAATCCCGTCTGATTCATGTAGTCGATGTTCGGCCCAAAGTTATATTCGAGCACCGGCCATTGACCGGTGCCCCCGAACGGGAATCCGGGGATGTTCGGGAAGCCTTCATCCCTCTGGGTTGCCGGCACGAGCTGGTGCTCCCTCAGGGTGGGGTACACGCTGGGCGGCATCGGCCTGTCATTCATGAGGAATTCGATGAAGTCGGATAATAACGCGTTATTGGTATCGGACTCCGGGTTGGGGTTGGCGGCAAAGTTACTGCCGCTGACCGCAGGCGGATTGGGAGTAAATGTAAAGCCGCCGGCGCCGCCGCCGTGCGTGGTACCCGGCTCGTAATATCGATGCACATTCGGCGGCAGAGGAATATCGCTGACGGCGGTCATGCCGATGAGGTCCGGCGACATCTTCTCGGTGTAAAACTCCGCCGAGCCGAAAGACTCCATGATCTCCGGACAGGTATTGCTCGCCTTGCAGGCGTCCAGCAGGCCCGCGGGCGGGAGGTTGCGGGCCAGATTGGGGAAGTCGGACCACCACACCGGGGCTTCATCGCCCATCATGAAAGGTTCAAGCAACACATCCGGCAAAGCGAAGCGGCTGTTCATGAAGAGCATCCGCCCGTCGATCTCCGACCAGACGCCATTGGAAACCATCCTGCGCGATTCATCCTGGTTGAATCCGTAGAAGATCGTGGCACGAAGGAACGCCGCGGATTGCGACACGCCGTCGCTGATAACCTTGTGGATGCTTCCGGCGATGGGGTTGGCCGTGCCCTTGTCGTCGGACGTTTCGTAGCGAAGGAACGAGATCAGGTCACGCGTCGCGGCATAGCCGACGCCGAGAACCAGCGGATCCTTGGCCGTGAACACCATCTGATAGAGCAGATTGGGATTGAAGCCGTTCTTCATGCAAATCCGGGTCGGATCCGGTGTTCCGGGAAATGGCGTCGTCGCGCAATTCGCCCACGCCCAGTCGCTGCTCGGAATCTGCGTCTTCGCGCCATCCGTGCCATCTGTCGCTTGCGAGGTGGTGCTCGTGAATTGAGACTGTGACGTCACCAAGCTCAACGGCTTGTACGGCACGGGGCTGGTGAAAATGATCAGCTGTGCCGTGTTTCCGCTGGCATTCGTAATGCGCGAGTATACGGGCCCGGTGATCGAGGAGCCGTCGGCTTTATGGGCCACCGGCACCTGCAAAACTTCCAGCGGAGAACCGCTGACGTCCGCCGGATTGTAAGGTCCGGCGGCAAGGGAAATGCACGGATAGGGCGTGGTGCAATTTGCCAGCAGGTCGCCTTGCCAGCCGCTCTGCACATACGTTACGCCGGAAATGAGAGAACTCGCGGCCGGGATCGCGGTGCCGCCCCGGTTCGATACTTCGTAGATCATCAGCCCGGTGCGCTGTGCCGGACTCACCGGCGTGGTGATCTGAAACGTCGCGATGTATTGGACATCGCCGTTTTTTTCCCTTGGCGCCAGCCCGATATCCTGGATGATGTTGTTGTACGAGCTGTTCGGGTCGAGTTCGCCGAATACCCGGCCCGTGAGAGTCTCATACGGTATGGGAGCGCCCGAAACGGGCGTCGTCGAATCAATGATGATCTGGGTGACTCCGGCATCGCTTGGAGTGCTCCAGCAAATCAACCCGCATAAAGCCGGCGCGCCCAGCGCCAGATTTCGCAACAAGCCGTATTTTTTGGTACTCATGTCACTTCCCCTCGTGTTTGATTTCAAGAAATTCTTCATGTTTCAGCGCATGCCGCTCCTGCCTTGGCCGAAGGGATGCGATTTTTATTCACCTCACTATTGGTGCGGCCTCGAATGGCAGAGGTGGCGATGCGTTGGAAACGTTCGAGGCTGCCGGACCGGCAAGATGGCCACCCTCAGGCCTGCCAAGAAAGCGAAGCGAGCGAAAAATATCACTTCTCATTCCCCCGGAAACCAGCTTATATCGTATATCGTATACAGATTTAGCGATGTCAAGAATCGGGGAATACCTCAACGATCCGCACGCGTAACACCGATATTCGGGTCACCCCGCTTTGCGAATGCATGCGGGGAAGGCGCAAGATTACCCGCCGATCAACCACGAGGAGAGAAAGAGAACATGTGCGAACTCGATGATATGGAGGAGTTTTCAAAGCAGCCCGGCAACGTTTCACGGCGCCAATTTGGTGCTCTGGCGCTGGGGGCCGGTCTTGCAATGGCCTTGCCGAGACTGGCGGACGCCGCAGAGACGAAGGGAGTGGATGTAGAAATTAAAACTCCGGACGGCAGCTGCGATGCCTACTTCGTCAGCCCCGTGAAGGGCAGACATCCCGCCGTGCTCACGTGGCCGGATATCTTCGGCTTGCGGCCGGCTTCCAAGGAGATGGCAACCCGGCTTGCCGGTTCCGGCTATTCGGTTCTGGTCATCAATCCGTTCTATCGAACCCAGAAGGCGCCGACCTCGCCGGAACATCCGGATTTCAACGATCCTGCGACGCGCCAAGCGCTGATGACGCTGGCCGGCACATTGAGCCCAGCTACGGCCGCGACTGACGCGACGGCGTTCATAGCCTTCCTGGATGCTCAACCTTCAGTGGATAAGAAGAAGAAAATGGGCACCACCGGTTACTGCATGGGTGGTCCATTCGTGTTCCGCACCGCCGCTGCCCATGCCGACCGCATCGGCGCGGCTGCTACGTTCCACGGCGGCGGTCTCGTCACTGACAAGCCGGAGAGCCCGCACTTGCTCATTCCTCAGATGAAGGCGCAGTACTTGGTCGCCATCGCGGAAAATGACGATACGCGCCAGCCCGAGGCGAAGACCGTGCTCAAGGATGCCTTCGCCAAGGCGAATCTGCCGGCCGAAGTGGAGGTGTATGCGGGCGCTCAGCACGGTTGGTGCCCGCCGGACTCCGCCGTATACAACCATGACCAAGCGGAAAAGGCGTGGAGCCGTCAACTCGCATTGTTCTCGAAGGCGCTGGCGTGAGGGTACCCTTGCGGGCATTCCGGCAACCGTAGCGAGACTGCCGGTTATGGGCACGGCGGATGGAAGTACTCCCATCCGCTGTGCCATTGAGGCTCTTGAATTAGCTGCCAACCTACCAGAGAGCGACGCGCTTCTCCGGAGGCAGGTACATCTTGTCGCCCTCCTTGATGCCGAAGGCTTCATAGAAAGGCGCCTGATTCATCTCGGGCACCGTACCCCGGATTGCCAGCGGCGAGTGCGGGTCGATCTTGATGGCAACGACGAGTGCATCCGTCCGCGTCTTGTCGCGCCATACTTGCGCCCAGCCCTCGTAGAAGCGCTGGTCGCCGCTCTGACCGTCGATCACCGGCGCTTGCTTGCCGCCCAGGGACAGCTTGTAAGCCTTGTATGCAATCGCGAGCCCCGAATTATCGGCAATATTTTCACCCAACGTGAGCTCTCCGTTGACGTGATAACCGGGTACCGGCTCATAGGCCGCGTACTGTTCCACCAAGGCATGGGTCTTTGCCTTGAACTTATCGAGGTCATCCTGGGTGAACCAACCCGGTGCGCTCAGCAGGTTGCCGTTACCGTCGTACTTGCTTCCCTGGTCATCGAAACCGTGACTGATCTCGTGGCCGATGACGGCCCCGATGCCGCCATAGTTGACCGCATCGTCCGCCTGCGGGTTGAAGAACGGCGGCTGCAGGATGGCGGCCGGGAATACGATTTCGTTCGCCGCCGGATTGTAGTAAGCGTTGATCGTTTGCGGCGTTATGAGCCACTCGTCGCGATCGATAGGCTTCCCTAGTTTGTTGAGATTGCGGTCGTACTCAAAGGTCCGCGCACGGATCACGTTGCCGACCAGATCATCTTTTGTGATCCGCAAGGCAGTGTAGTCGCGCCACTTCGATGGATAGCCGATTTTCGTGGTGAACTTGGCGAGCTTCTCCTGCGCCTTCTGCTTGGTCTGCGGGCTCATCCAGTCGAGCGTGCCGATGTCGGCCTTGTAGGCGGCGAGCAGGTTTCGGACCAATCGATCCATCCGCGCCTTCGATTCGGGAGGAAAGTACCGAGCCACGTAGAGCCTGCCCAGCCCCTCGCCGATCGAACTCTCCACCAGAGCGATGCCGCGCTTCCAGCGCGGACGGTTCTGCGGAGTACCGCTCAGTGCCGTGCCATTGAATGCGAAATGCTCATCGACGAAGTTCTTGCTCAGATACGGAGCGAAATCATTGAGTAGCCGCCATCGGAAGTAGGTCTTCCATACCGTCAGCGGCGCCTTCTGCAGCAGTTGATTGAGGCCGCCGATATAACTCGGCTGGCTCACCACCAGGTAGTCCGTCTTGCCGTCTACGCCGGAATCGATGAGATACGACTTCCAATCATAGCCTGGAGCGATCGCAGCAAGCTTCGCAAACTCGTACTTGTTGTACGTCTTCACCGAATCGCGGTTCTCGACTTTGGTCCACTGCACCTTGGCCAGCTCAGTCTCGAGCCCCAAGATCTCCTTGGCATCCTTGACCGCCGTCTTGTCGCCCGCCAGGGTAAGCATCTTCTCGACGTACTGGCCGTACTGCTTGCGCGCCGCCTCCATCTTGCCGTCCGGCAACAGATAGTAGTCGCGATCGGGCATGCCTAAACCGTCCTGGCCCAAATCGAACACATACTTGGTCGAATCCTTGGCATCCTGATGCACGCGCGGTGTGTAAGGCGCGCTCACCCCGATTTGATTGAAATGAGCGATCAGTCCCGCAATCTCTTTCCGGTCCTCGACCGCGTCGACCTTGGCGAACTCCGTCTCCAGCGGCCTCAAACCCAAACCTTCCAGAGCCCCCTCATCCATGAAGCTGGCATACAGGTCGGCGATTTTCTGTTGGTCCGCATCCTTGGCCGCGGCCGACGTCTGCAAGCCCTCGATGAGGGTCCGCAACTGCGCCTGCGAGTCGTCTATCAGCTTGATAAACGAGTTGTAGCCGGCCTCGTCTGCTGGAATCTCCGTGCTCGCGAGCCACTTTCCATTGACATGTTTGTAGAAGTCGTCCTGCACGCGGACGCCGTCATCGAAGTATTGGACGTCGATCCCGGAGAGAAGTGCGGGCGGAGCAGACGGGGCCGGCACTGCAGACCGTGCCGGAACTGCCGGAGTCTGGCTGCAGCCCACCATAAAACACGCGCAAGCGGCGCCAAATATCAGTCTATGCATCACAATCCTCTGATCTCGTGGTTTCTATTCCTGCAGCGCCTTTCCGGCAGGTTGCTTCAAATAACGATCGAACCACGCCACCGTGCGCTCGAGTGCGTCGATTTCATTCTCACGTTTGGAAAATCCATGTCCTTCCGCCGGATAATAATGGGCATCGACGACATGGCCCGTCGCCTGCAACTTCTCGACCACCTGCGCGGCCTCGCCCCGCGGTACGCGTGGGTCGTTCTCCCCTTGCAGCACCAGAACCGGCGCCTTGGTATTCTGCAGGTACGTCAAGGGGCTGGCCGCCTCGTAGACGGCCTTATCTTTGACGGGATCGCCCAGCAGGCCGATTAAATACTGCCTGAGATCGGCCGTTCCCCTCTCGTACATCGAGAACCAATTGACGATACCGAACTCCTCGACCCCCGCAGCCCATTGGTCGGGCGTTTTTGCGACGGCCATCAACGTCATATACCCGCCATAAGAGCCGCCCGTGATGCCGATCCTCGACGGATCGACATAGCCGGTGGCGGTCAGGAATTTCGCGCCGAAGATTTCATCCTGAAGATCGCCGCCGCCCAGATCGCGCCGGTTGGCAGCCTCGAAGGCGCGTCCATACCCGGTCGAGCCGCGCGGGTTCGGGGCAATCACCACATACCCGCGGGAGGCCAGCGCGATCGCGGTCCGATCGAACCTATCAGTCGTTTGACCGGTCGGTCCGCCGTGCGGCAATACCACGGCCGGCGCGCTCCCATCCCGTGCCAGATTGAACGGCATCCAAACCAGCGCGCTCACCACCGTCCCGTCGATGCTGCGATAGTGCACCGTCTGCGTACTGGGAATGCGGCTCGGATCGATGCTGGCCAATGCCAGGCGGGTAATCGGTGCCGCGGTTTTAGCGGCTACGTCGTACCGCCAGTAGTCGAACGGCGTGTTGCCGGATTCGTGTGGAAACACGATGGCCGCCCCATCCGGTGAGAAGCTCGGAAAGTGCGTGGAATAATCGCTGTTGACGCCCGGCGGCAGCGGCAGCACCTCTGTTTTTCCGGTAGAGAGGTCATAGTTCATTACGATGTCGCGGCCATCCACATTGCTCACGAGCAGCAAGTGGCGGCCATCGGCGGAGAACCGTGTGGTCTTCTGTTCCCAATGATCGGGCTGCAGCAAGCGGATTTTGCCGGTCGATGTGTCGAGCAACGCCGCTTGCCGGTCGCCGGCAGGCGTCTCCGTGGTCAGAGCGATCCAGCGGCCGTCCGCAGACACATCGCTGGCAGAGTTGTATTGCTGTTTATTTTCCAATGGCGTGAGTTGCGTGGCGGCGCCGCTCGCCAGATCGATGCGCCAGACCGCGGACACGGTCTGTTCGATGTTCGCCCGGTTGACGATCAGTTGCCGCCCGTCTCCGGTAAATCCCACCACAGCCCAGCCCAACATCGGGTTGCGCTCATCCGTCAGCACCCGCACCTGCCGACTGCCCAGGTCCAGGATGGCAATATTGAACGAAGGCTCTGTCTTCCGCCGTTGCGCGAAGGCGATCATCTTGCTGTCGGGTGAAAACCGCGGCGCTCGCTCCGAGACCTCGGCGGAATGAGTCAGATTGACCGCCGCACCACCCTGCGCGGGCACCGCAAACAGATCGAATATTTCCGTCCCAGCCGGGTCGGACTGATAAACCACCCAGGCGCCATCGGGGGACGCCGTTATACCGAATTGACGGTCGTCGGATTGCGTCAATTGTTGGGGAAAACCGCCATGCACCGGCACTTTCCATAGATTATGACGGCCGGTCAGATTCAGATCGGCGATGAGACCGGTGCCGTCGGCGTTCCAGGCGGCATCCCAACTTTCGCGCGTGGAGAACAAATCGGCGATGGGCACCGCAACGGCGCCGGGAAGCGCCACGGATGTCAGGCTCTTCGGATCGGTGATGGCTCGGGGTGGCGGCCCCTCGAGCACCGGCACGGCGGCAGCGACATGGCCCAGCAACAGGGCAGCCGCCGCGTACCTTCCTGCTTTGTGGTAGTTGTTCATCATTATTGGCCGCTCAATTCATCAAACGATCGATCAGAAACGTCATGCGCAGCGCCATCAGCTCCGGGCGTTGCAGCGCATCGCTGACACCGTGGCCCCCTTCGCTGTCCTCGAAGTAATACGCCTTCGCACCCACCTGTTCCAAGCGTGCAGCCAGTTTGCGCGCATGGCCAGGCCCCACCCGGTTGTCCTCGGTCGATACAGTGATGAAAAACGATGGATAGGCCGTACCCGATTTGATGTTGTGGAACGGTGAATAGCGCAGCAGCACCTCGCGCATGGCGGCGTTGCTCGGATCGCCGTATTCGTCCATCCACGCGCCTCCCATGCCCATGGTGGGATAGCGCAACATGTCGATGAGGGGGACATCGCTGACTATCGCGCCAAACAGATCGGGCCGCTCCACACCGACCGTTGCGGACAAAAGTCCGCCATTGGAGGAGCCGAAAACACCCAGATGTTGAGGACTGGTAAAGCGGGATGTCTCGAGCGCCTGCGCCACGGCCAGAAAGTCGTCGTAAGACACCTGGCGTTTCTCACGCATCGCCGCCCGGTGCCACGCTTCGCCGCGCTCGCCGCCGCCGCGAATGATGGGCAGCGCCAGCGCCCCGCCGCGCTCGAGCCAGAGCTTCAAGGCGGGGCCGCCCACGACGGCGTCCAAGTAGCCGGGCGCGAGCGAAATGCCGAACGCGCCATAGCCGGTCATCAGCGTGGGCGTGGCGCCGGGATGAGTGAGCGTCTTTGGACGCAGCAAATAGTAGTCGATGAGGGTGCCGTCCGCGGAAGCGGCCGACTTGATCTCGACCAGGAAACCGGATGCGTCAAAAGCGGCCTTTTCCGAGTACAGGGTTTGCAGCGGTTTCCCCGGACGCAGCAGGTCGAGTCGGGTCGGCGTAATGAAACCGCCTTGATCGACGATGACATCCCCGCCGACAGGGTCGCTCGCGACCAGAGTCAAATTCGTGCCGGGCGCGGCGGCGAGTTCGTCGTGGGTCTTCCAGGCAGTACCGTCGAACTCTGCGCCGACGACCCGCTTGGCCAGATGCCGATCGACGATCAAATTGACCCGCGTCTCAGTGGCGACGATCCCACGGAAGGCATCGTTGACGACGTCCCCATTGCCCGGTGCAAAGATGACGCTGACACGCTTCGAGGCCGGCTGGCTGGGCGACACGTCGTAGGCGAGCACCGCTTCAGCCGGCAGTGTCTGTCCGGCGATCATGGCCGGCTCTGCCAATTGCACGATCAAGTGGCGGCTGGTGGCCGCCAATAAGCCGAAAGATTTCACTCGTCGAGGCAGGTCGACTGCAGTGACTTTCCCGGCGGCGTCAATGAGCTTCAGTTCGAATGTCGAATAATCGATGGCGCGCGTCATGACACCGGTGCGCGTAGGACCCTCGCCCATCGCGGCGAGTTCGATGACGGCGTCGGTGGCTTCCCCTTGCGCGACGACGGGAGCGGATTCCAACGGCGTTCCGCGCGACCAGAGATGCACGGCACTCGGCCAACCGGCGACGGTCAGGACTTCATGCGCCGCCGCGTGCGCAATCAATACCCGGTCGCGGCTCAGCCAAGCCGCCTGCGTGCGGCTGGCGGCGGTTCTAAAACCGTCCTTCACGAACTGACCCTTGAGCAGGTCGAACTCGCGCAATTCGACTTGATCCCCTCCGCCCGGCGAGAGCATGAGTAAACACCGATCGAACGCCGGCGCCAGGCAGGTATCTTTGGCGTTGTACCAGCGCAGCTCGTACGGCTTGCTTTCCGCGGCGCGCAGCGCGTCCACGTCGAGCGCGAGGCGCCATTCGCCCGGCGCTCCGTCGGCGCCGCGCAGTGCCACCTCGAGCAGGCCATGCGGGTGTGCCGCATCGCGCCGCAACCGGACGGCTTTATTTCCCAGCAGCGTGTAGTCCGGCGGCGGCTCGTTTGCACCCAGCACGGCTTTCAATTCGGCGGCGACTTGCCCATAGATCGGCTTTGCGGCGAGTGCCGACCGGGTCGCATTGCTCTGCTCAATAGCCCATTTCAGTGCCGCCGGATCCTTCGGCGACTCCAACCACTGGAAAGTGTCATCGGCCGCCGCGGCTGCCGCCGGTGGTGCCGATGCCGCCGATGCCGCCGGCAGTGGCGCTGCAAGGGTCGCCGCCAGCCCGAAAGATGGAAGGACAACAAACAGTCTTTTCAGCATGTCGAAGGTTCCTACGGTCGATTGGGTAATCACGTCAATACAGTCGCTCAAAACCGGTAATCCAATGTCAGCCCATAGGTTCTCGGGCGCACGATATATTGTGAGAAAGGG
>Ga0208193_1001266_pt1 | contig 11330 bp, 6 predicted proteins | sample June2015DPH_17_2_FD_184716 | JGI IMG/M metagenome (GOLD analysis project Ga0208193, IMG submission 184716) | Peatland microbial communities from SPRUCE experiment site at the Marcell Experimental Forest, Minnesota, USA - June2015DPH_17_10... | ecosystem: Environmental > Terrestrial > Soil >...
CTGGCTTTCGAAGATCATTCCTCCCGTGCCCGGCTACGACGAGTCCATGCCGATCATCTACACCCGCGATCAGATCGCAAGCATTCTGGGTGATGCCGGTCCCTAAATGCATCTCGCAATCGGCCTCGCCTTGAAGTGCGGGCTCGGCGAACAGGAAATCATTTCTCTCGAATGGGCCGATATTCGCCGCCAGGACAAGGTGCGGCGCGTATCGAGCAAACCCGCCTACGGGTTCCGAGTCAAGGATTCTGAAGAGCGGGATATTCCGCCGCGGGACAATTTTCTGGCCGAACCCATTACCGATTAATTCCGAGATCCACTCCAGATGGCAGCCTTCCATCATATCCCGAACTTACCCCGAATCCACCTCCATGCGGCTTTTCGTGAATGTAACTCAATTGAATGGATCGAGTGTCTTACACGTCATTCCGGGTGATTGCCTCGCCCGGAATCATCAACGGGTATCCAACTGGCCATCCACAACAATAAGCTGCTTGGCGAGCGCACTGGGACCGTCCAGCGTCTCTGCACTAACATGAACCTGATAAGAGCCGGGGTGGGTGAAAGTATGTTGCGTTCGCTCACCATTTCCAGAAGCGCCATCGCCGAAATCCCAGCTGTAACCAAGGAACGGGTTGGTAGTAGAAGGACCCTCAACCTGGAAGCTTATTGGTTGACCGACTTGCGCTGTCTTGCTGGACAGAACAGTGATGTTCGGGACAGTGACCGACAAATTGGTATCCACCAAACGAATCAAGCGCACGGAGTGCCCCGGCTGCTCAACCTGAATAACATCGGACCCCAGGCTGATACCAGGCGCCGAGAATACTTCGTTTGCCTGCCAGTTACTTCCTGAGATGCCAAGCAGACTGAGAGGAACATCATGCGTTCTGGGTGAATCAGTCCAGTTAAAAATAGCCACCATCCCCTGACGCCGGCTTTCACGAATCCAGAAGAGTGAAGGTTGCAGGTCTTCTGGGAGATAGCTCATCAGGTCAAGCGGTGTCGCGGAACGACTCAACCGCACCATTTTCAACAGATCCGTATTTGTCAGCAATGCCAAACGGTCGGGCTCAGTTCCTAGAGAAGGAAGATCGTCGCCGTCCTCGAACATTCCTCCAGCCATGGCCGATAGGGTAATTGCTGCTTTCGCCTCTTCCAAGGTGACCGGCTTCAGCTCGCCCCAATGCGGATCCTTGCTTCGGTAGTTCGACACGCAGAAAACATCCGGATCGGCTATGTAGAAATTATGATTCATATAGAAACGAGCAGCGATGCCCGTCGCAGCATCGAATGTTCCCTTAAATGAGTGCTCAGTATCGTTTGATAGGCGTCCTGTATCCACGATGCCAACCGGGGCAAGCATGGGACTGCCGTCCTTATCGAGAATGACGTTATTGCCTACCGATTCGCGAATGATACGGAGCCCGATTCGCACCGCCTCGATGGCCGAAGTATTGGGACGGAAGTGACGGCCCTCAACTGCGGAAGACTCCATAAAATCTAATTTAACGTAGCCAACGCCCCAGCTATGAACCATGGTGGAGTATGTCTCGCGAAGATATGCCTGCGCTCCTGGGTTCGTGGTGTCTAACGCATAAAGCCGACCAATCAAAATAGGCTCGCCTTGTTCATTCTGAACGAGCCAATCTTTATGGTTCTCGTACACCCATGAACGTTCGGAAACCTCGAACGGGGCAGTCCAGATGCCCAGCGTCAAGCCATCGCGTGTTATATGACGAGCGGGGTCCTCCATACCATGCGCGAATTTAATGGGGTCCGTTGTTATGTACTCGCCTCTTGCGATATCGTACCCTTCATCGATATGCAGATAGCTATAACCGGACGACAGAAGATGAGTTGCAAGCCAATCTGCGGTCGTAGTTACCAGTCCATCCGAGACCCCGTTATAATAAGCAGTCCAACTCCACCATCCCCAAGGCGCGGTTCCCTGCACTCGAGCGTTATTGATGATTCGAACTGCCTCGCCATATTCCCGAAGGCTCTGCAAGTAATCGCCGCGGGTCGATATCTCAAGCTCCTCGGAATCAAGCTCGCCACCTGGAGAAACGTCCAGCCTTAAGAAGATATGATCCTGCGGCCGATTTCTGTCGAGCGACTTGGCGGCAGTAAACTCCGTCGTGCCTTCGTCGTCGATCGTGTATTCAGCGGTTGTCAAGTGATAGACCGTGAGCCATTTGTCGGAGGTGAGTGCTCCGGAAAAGAAACTCATCTTAGACTGCATATTGTAAAGAAGCTGGCTGCCGGCAGCGATGTGTGCAGCATACGGCATGTCCGGAAACTCTCGAATCCTGACTTTCGGCGTATCTTCACTAAAGCTGTCGGATAGCACGCGCGTCCCCGCTACACTACCCATCAGGCTCGCCACCCCTGAATCGACAGCATCAAGGATGCGGATGCGGGAGAGATGGATTGGGAGTGCAGTCCGGTTCAAAACTAGAACCTTGATCGAAGCCCAATCCCGGTCCTGGTAATTTTTGACCACCAGCTCAAGGTCGGGGCATGCAGAACATCCGGAGTAGAGGATGGAAGTCCGCATGCCCTTGCCAAGGGCGTCGCTGAAGGGCGCTTCTATACTGTGATGCAGTGGATACTCGGTGGAATATGACCATCGGCCATCTACTTCAACACCGATGCGTGAGCGAAGTAAAACTGGCGATGATCCAGCATTGCTAAGCTTCCAATAGGCGCCATCCGTTGCGATTTCGGTTGCCGACGCTAAAACGCACGTCAGCCACCCGCTCAGGACGATTACCAATCCACAAATCCATGCATGGCGAATTCTTATCAGAAATATAATTTTAGACCTCCCTGGATTTCCCGTTGGGTAGAGGCGCTGCTTGGAAACCCAAAGTCGGAATTTCCATAGGTGAGATTGGTGGTGGTCAAGTTGGCGTGATTGAGGATGTTGAAGAATTCCGCCCTGAACTCCAGGTGCGTGGGTCCGGAAATTGGGAACTCTTTGAGGAGTGAGCTATCCCAGGCAATTGTGCCGGGCTCCTGGATAATATTTCTCCCCGCGCTGCCCAATGACCCAAGAGGTGGATCGGTGAAGGCACACGTGTTAAAGAGCGTACCCGGCATGCAATGTTTTCCGTTTGGATTGCCGATCAGGTCAGGATTCTGGCTGCCGTCAGAATTCGCGAAGTTTGCATTCCCATCTGAAGCGGTATACCAGTTTCCGGTCTGAAATGTGAGAATACCAGCGGTCTGCCATCCTCCCAGGACCTCGTTAGCGGCTCTTGGAAGTCTGGCGCCAAATTCCCTGCCGGTCCCAAAAGGAAGGTCATACGTATAACTGAGCACAAGTCGTTGCCTGATATCAAAGTCGGAGTTTCCGTAGTCTTGCGACGGAAACTGCCGGAAATCCCTCGGGGAGCTGTTGTTGTTCGATTCGAGGTTTGCCGAGGAGGCATTGTCAAGCGAATGTTGCCATGCATAACTAGCGAGAAACTCGATTCCTTGCGAGTATCGCTTTTCCAGACGTGCCTGCAAACCGTTATACGATGAATACCCTTGCGTGCTGAGTTCAGGGACCTCATTATTAATCAGAGGATAAGGACGACGCGGCGCCAAAGGCGCTGAGGGATTAGCAGACGGTGTGGCCTGATTGCCATTGAAGAATGTGTAAAGATGGGTTCCCTTAGAACCTGCGTAGCTGATTTCCAACAAAGTGTTGGAAGGAAGTTGATATTGGAACGAACCATGCCACTGTTGAAAATAAGGAATTTGCATCTGCTGGCTCATAGAAACAAGAGCTGGACTGTCGGGATCCGCTAAGGCATCTGAGGGTATGCCAACCGAAAGCACTGAGACTTGCGCATTGGCGCAGTTCAAGGCTCCAAGCGCGGGATTGGAGGAAGGCGCGCTACAGTTTGGCTCGAAGTACTGAGACTGATTGAAGGGCGGGTTATAACCGGGACTAGGGTTCGACCATGGACCGTTTTCATAGCCAGTCCAGAAAAGACCATAGCCGGCACGAAAAACAAGTCCCGGCCTAATGCCATAAGACAGGCCAATGCGAGGCGACCAAGCGTTGTAATGTTGTGGAATCAGGCTCTTACTCCCGGTAGCACTCAAGGTTATAAGTGGGTCGAGACTTGCCGGCAACTGCACAGTCTTTCCGGTAGGAACATACAGTACGCCATTATTGATGTCAAAGTTCCCCATGTTGTCATCGCTTTCGTGAACGTTGCCGAAGTAGTCCCAGCGGAGACCGGCACTTAAAGTGAGATTAGGAGTGGCGCGATAATAATCTTGCGCGAAGAAGCCCTCGACTGCTCGGACATAGTTGATAGTGATGATGTTGGTGATCTGCGTCTGCGCGGCGATGCCGAGCAGCATAGAGGCTACTGCATCTCCGCCCGTCCCTGGAGCTGCTGGGTTGTCACTGAATTGAGGACTGAAGCCAAAATCACCCCTAGCCGCGTTTGGCTGTTGGATGGAAAAGACCTGAGGCAAGGCATCGAAACCTACCTTCAGGGTGTTCCAGCCGTGAATCGAAGTCAGCGTGTCATTGTACTCAAATGTATGCTGCTTTTCGATTGTCGGAAGGTCTGAGTGCGTGCCGAGGCCTGAATAGCCGCTGAAATCAAACTCGGGGAGGCCTCCATTGAAATTTGCCGTGCTGAAAGGAATTCCGGGGATGCCGGTCAGCGTGGTACCGTTCGTCAGGTAAGCCCATGGGTAGCGATGCGAGTTGATTCGGTTATAGCCGAATCGAATTTCATTTACGGTTTTGGGGCTAAACACGTATGTGTCGCCTATCGCGATGCCGTCATATTTAAAGAACTGAAGCCCAGCGTTAAAATCCGGGCCATAACCGCCGGTGGCTTGGAAAATAGTAGGAATCGTCGATGGCTGAGATTCAAAACTATAGCGTCCAAAAATCCGGTTCTTTTCCGAAATGGTTTGATCGACGCGTGCATCGACGTTATTCTGGCTGGTGCTCTGCACCGGCTGGGACAAGAAGTTATCACCTGGGCCGGCAAGATTTGGCTGGCCCCACAGTTGACTCAGCACGGCTCCTGCCGGGTCGAATCGCGAAGAAGACAGGATGTTGGAAGGTCGACCCTGCGCATCATAGCCAAAAGGAACTCCGCATAAGCCAGTTGAGCTCGATGCGCTGGTCATGGTCTGCCGCGTGTCGAACATCTCGCCTTGATACGTTTGAACCCCATTGCAGTCCATAACTCCGAAAATCGGGGATTGATAATTGATGCGAGAAGAAAAATCTCCATTTCGCTCGGCCGCGGTAGGAACAAAACCCGTCAGCGTTTCACCCTCGCGGATCCTCAGTCCTTCATAATCCACGAAGAAAAATGACTTATTGTGACCGTCATAAAGTTTCGGCAAGACAACTGGTCCGCCCAGCGTACCGCCAAACTGATTCTGTCTAAATTCTGGCTTCGTGGCCGCAAAATAGTTGTTGGCATCCACTGCGTCATTGCGGAGAAACTCCCATGCATCGCCATGGAGCGCGTTCGACCCCGACTTGACACTGATGTTCACTACGGAGCCTGTACCCCGGCTGAATTCTGCGCTATAGCCATTGGTCTCCACCTTGAATTGCTCGATGGCATCGACCGAAGGTTGAATAGCATAATTGGTTCCGGTAAACAGGTCAGCCAAGTTTGAATTGTTATCGACGCCGTCCAGAATATAGTCGTTTTGATACGAACGGCTTCCGTCGGAGCTAAAGCCGAACTCTGCGCTGTCCCGTGCTCCCGGTTCCGCAGGGCTCACGCCAGCTGCAAGCAGCGCCAGTTCCGCAAAATTGCGCCCGTTAAGGGGCATTGTAACCATCTGGTGTGCGCCGACGACTTGACCGAGGCTGGAGGTGAGCGTTTCAAGCTGAGGGTCGACACCGGAAACGGTAACCTGCTCCGAAGCCTTTCCGATCATCAACGCGACATTGACGGCTATACTTTGCTGAACGTTGAGTTGGAAGGGCCCAGCGACGTCGGGCCGGAAGCCGTCCTTTTCGATCCGCACCATGTATCGTCCAATCGGGAGCGGCGAGATGGTAAAGCTGCCCGATTTTCCGGTTTTGGTTTGATAGTTGAGATTCTTGTCGACTTCCGTGACGACAACGTCGGCCCCGATCACGACGGCGGAAGTCGGATCAAGCACCCTCCCCGCAATCGTTCCGGTGTCAACCTGAGCAAAGGCCTGCCTGGCCTGCAAGAGGCAGAAAAACAGCCCAACAATGACTACCGCGCTCAAGCGTGCCAGACGGCATTCACGCGCAAACCAATCCCTTGCACTCCACAGAACCAATTGCCCTCGATCAATGGGTTTGGCGCTCTCACGCATGAAACTCTCTTGCGCTTTTGACTCTCGTATCAATGACACTGTGTGCCTCCTTAATTCGTCGGTACAGGAATTCGTCGCTGCAGTCTTCCGCACAAATCTCCTTTGGGGTCTGTTCTTTCAGGAGTATGGGCAAAGCCGCCGTAGAACGAAACGTTTGGACGGTTAAGAGACGCTCGGTTGTAAGTTCAGTGCGCCTCTGTTGTCGAAAAGACGACGAAGCCAACAAGAACGCCGGATTAATTTAGGATCCGAGCCCTGTTCAGTCAAAGGGACAGTTCAGGGCAATAGAGGGAGCGATCTGCCCCGACGGGAATGTATTTGCTGGGAACCGGCGAAGGTGCCGCTAAAATAAGCAGATAAACAGTTCAACAACGACTACCGCGCTCGAGCGTGCCAGACGGCATTCACGCGCAAACCTATCCCTTGCACTCAACAGAACCAATGGCCCTCGATCAATAGATTTGGCGCAGGCATGAACCCCTCTTGCGCTTTTTGACTCTCGTATCAATGACACTGCGTGCTTCCTTAATTCGTCGGTGCAGGCCGTCTTCTGAACAGATCTTTTTCGGGGTCTACTCTTTCCGGAGGATTGGTAAACGCACTGTAGAACGAAATGTTTGGACGGTTAAGAAACGCTGGGTTGTAAGTTAAGCGCGCCTTTGCCACCGAAAGGACGACGAAGCCAAGATGAACGCCGGATTAATTTAGATCAGCAGCGTTCAGTCAAAAGAAGAGCTCAAGGAAAGAGAGGGAGCGATCTGCCCCAGTGTATTTTCCGGAAATCGGCGAAGGTGCCGCTAAAATCAGAGGGAGACATTCTTCTCTTTTGCTAGGAAGCGACGCCCCGGGACGGGGCTTAGAGCATTCTCAGAGTTCTGCTGAAGTGGTTCGAGTGTTTTTGTGCAGCCGTTCATTCGATGCAATGGCTGCGTAGAAGGCGGTTTGCAACCTTATACCAACCCTGAGAATGCTAGACAGCCGGACGCGAACTGCCAAGGGCGGGCGCGGCTCCGTTTTTCACTTCCCCGCCATGCCATTAACGACCGAGTGGTATGGAAGAAGAGTTGTTGGGAGCTGATATGTTTCCGCTACAGCTCTACCACTTCGCTTGTCGGACGGCTGTAGCGCAGACCATTTTAATCGTGCGAATTTTCGGAAAGGCCGGCTCCCGATTATTCGGATATATTCATTTCAGTGGTTGCTATTTATGCTTATGATTGAGTTCGCAGAAGCAGCTGCCCAAAACCCTCACCGCATCCTCTAGGGAGCATCCAGGATGTTCAATGGCGGAGTCAACGCGAGAGTTGCCCTTGTCCTAATTTTGAAACGAAGGCCCTTGCTCAAGGCGCCATACATGATCTTCTCCGCTTAAGGCTCTGCTGGGGACCTTCCCGCCGTCTCAACACGACGGCGACCAGGAGTCCAAGGCCGCGAACATCTTGGATCAAGCTGTATCGCTCTTTGAGTTGCTTGAGTTGCTCCATGAAGCGGGTGCCCACGTTGTCGTTGAGGATATTCCAGCGTGCGACATCGTTTTAACACGAATTGAGAAGCAACTCGTACATGAGGATTAACAGACCTGAGTGAGTGGAATCAATTCACCGTAAAGAGTCATTTGACCAAAAAACTTTTTCCTGTAGAGGTAGACTTGAGGGATGATATCGACGCAGCCTTCTCATCAAAAACTCCTGCACAAAACTACTCTAACCACTTCAGAGTAACTCCGAGAATGCTCTATGGGACATGAAACCATAACAAAAGACTATGCAGGGGACGAAAGAATCAAACGCAAGTACTCCACTTATCTGAAGGATGCGAAGCGTCATCGAGAACCAATCGTAGATGTTTCTTGGAAGACCCTAAATCGATCTAAGGCTTATACCTTAAGATCGAGAATCTACCTTCCCAGCCGCATCCTGCAGTTCGCCGGCAAGATCATCGTCTAACTCAACCAATCTGGAAAGGTAGTCGCTTATGGATCGCAGACAATTCACCACCCTGACCGGCGCGTCGCTGGGCAGCCTGCTCACAGGCAGACTCTGGGCCGAGCGGGCCCTCTTAACGGCCTCTTCGGAAAAGTTCTACTTCGCCCTTATCGCCGATTCCCACATTATCGACAACTTCTATGTCAAAGGCAGCGAAAACGGTGTCGAGGACAACGAGAGCATCCTCGTCACTACGCCCCGCCTGATCTCTGCCCGCGACCTTATCAACTCCCTTAATCCGGCCATCGAGCAGGTATTTCTCATCGGAGACTACTTCCATAACTACCCTTCCACCGACTACGACTTCTACTTCAAAAACACCACCCGGCTCGACAACGCCAAGGCCATCACCGACGCTTTCCGCATGCCTGTCCACCTCGGTTTCGGCAATCACGACTACGATGTTCACCGGGTGCCCCGCGAGATTAGCCATAGGCTTTTCAAGGCCAAGTTCAACGCTGAGCCCTACTCTGTCGTGGACTATAAAGGTTACAAGTTCATCCACCTGAACAATTTTCTCGGCAGAACCCAGGACCGTACCGCGCCGGACTTCAATCCCAACCTCGGCTCCCTCGGCGAAGAGCAGCTCCACTGGTTCGAGGCTCAGCTCCAGGAACGTAAGCCCAGCTTCGTCTTGATCCACTACCCGCTTATGCTGGATGTTGCCACCGAGTTCGGCGATTACGGTCTGCATTCCCTGTTGCGCAAATACAAAGACAACATCCAGCTCGTGGTCTCAGGCCATGTACACAAGTGGATCGACTTCGCCCACACTTACGGCCCGCAGCACTACATCATGGCCGCCACCCGGTACGATCCCAACGCTTACATGCTCATGGAGGTCGATACCAAACAGACCACCTGGCGTTTCATCAACGCCGACCTCGTCGATTGGTCCACGCACTATGGAAGACCTTATAGCGCAGTCTGAACGCAGCCGAGCTTTCGAAGATCGTTTCCCCTATCTCCTCACAATAACAAAAACGTTGGGAGATAGGGGGTACCCGTGATTGGTTGCTCTTCCCATCAGGTAGCATCAAGCTCCCGCTGTTGTTGCGCTGCATAGTCGGTAGAGTCGAGATCTGGCGCGGTTGTTTAGGTGTGTCCTATTTCCTATCCAGCCCTTTCTGCTGCCGGTATCAGCTGGAAAGGGAGCGGAAAAATTGCCGATCGACATAGCGGAGAGGGGCTTTCGGTGCAAGGCTCACCCGATCAATCGTGATTGGGCAGGGCCTAGGGGTGAGCATGGGCCTTGGTCGGCCCGGCCATATACATGAAGATCGAGGGTGAATTTCGAGCGAGTCTACGTCAGCATCAATACCAGGAACCACGCATTCAGCCCGGCAATGAGCACGGCTACGATCCACGAAACCATTTGCAGCAGGCGGCTGTTGACGAACTCGCCCATCAGAGTGCGACTGCCGGTAAAAATCACCAGCGGCACGACCGCAAAACTTAGCTGCAGGCTCAAGATCACCTGGCTGAGCAGGAGCAATTTCTCCGTGCCCCGTTCCCCCGTGAACCAGACGACGATGATGGTGGGAATAATCGCGATCGAGCGGGTGATCATGCGCCGCAGCCAGGGCTGCAACTTGATGTGAATGAACCCTTCCATGACCACCTGGCCGGCGAGCGTCCCGGTGATCGAGGAGTTCTGTCCGCTTGCCAGCAAGGCGACGGCAAACAAGGTGCTCGCTGCCGAAGCGCCAACCAACGGACTGAGCAGCCTGTAGGCATCCTCGATGGCCGCAACTTCGAAGTGTCCGCTGCGATGAAACACGGCCGCGGCCACCACAACAATGGCCGCGTTCACAAACAAGGCAACAGTGAGCGCCAATGCCGAATCCAGGTTGGCCATGAAGATGGCTTCGCGCCTGCCTTCTGGCGTCCGCTTATACTGGCGGCTCTGCACGATGGACGAATGCAAATAGAGATTGTGCGGCATGACCGTGGCCCCAAGCATGCCAATCGCGATGTAGAGCATGATCGGGTTGGTGATGATCGAACTGGACGGGACGAACAGGTTGCGCAAAGCCGGGCCATAGTCGGGCCGCGATAGAAACAGTTGCATTGCAAACAGGACAATGATGGTTCCAATGAGCGTGATCACCAGCGCCTCAATCCAGCGAAATCCCCAGCGCTGCAAAAGAAGAATCAGCAGCACGTCTAAGCCGGTAATCAGAACCCCGTAAAAGAGCGGGATGTGAAAGAGCAGGTTCAGCGCAATGGCCGAGCCGATCACTTCGGCCAAGTCGCAGGCGGCAATGGCGATCTCCGCGCCGATCCACAAAAGGAAACTTACCGCGCGCCCATAGCGCTCGCGGCAAAGCTGGGCCAGGTCCCGGTCCGTGGCCACCCCCAGCTTGAGACTCAGGCTCTGCAGCAGAATTGCCATGAGGTTGGAAATCATGATGACCGACAGCAGCCGGTAGCCGAACTGCGATCCGCCGGCAATATCGGTGGCCCAGTTGCCGGGATCCATGTAGCCGACCGCGATCAGGAACCCGGGCCCCAGAAAACCGAACAGCCGCCGCCAGAACCGGGGCGAGCCGGACAGCCGGACGGTGGAGTTCAGCTCGGGCAGCGAAGGCCCGGCCGTCTCCGGTAGGGTTCTGAATTCAGTGGCCATAGAAGAAGGGGGCGCAGAGATAACAAGTCCTGCAACCTAAGTATGCCACAGATCGTTAATCATAGTTAATATATTTCTTTACGCTTAATTACCGCAGAAGCTCCTCGCGCAGCCAGACGGCTGCGGCGGCCGGGCGCCCCAGGATGGATTCTCCTGTATTGAGCTGAATGGAAACGGTTTGGTCATAATTTTGACTGGTCACGCGCAGGCTTTGGCCGGGTCCGATCCCGTTTTTATGCAGAAACAGCAGCAACTTCGGATCGCGCTCCTGGAGGCTGGTGACGGTATATCGCTGGCCAGCCAGTGCCTCCGACAGCGGCGTTTCGCCCTGCCGTTTGCGCTCCGAGGGGCTCACCGGCAGCACTGCGTTCCCGTGCGGG
>Ga0208193_1001267_pt1 | contig 11324 bp, 11 predicted proteins | sample June2015DPH_17_2_FD_184716 | JGI IMG/M metagenome (GOLD analysis project Ga0208193, IMG submission 184716) | Peatland microbial communities from SPRUCE experiment site at the Marcell Experimental Forest, Minnesota, USA - June2015DPH_17_10... | ecosystem: Environmental > Terrestrial > Soil >...
GGGGATTTGCGCGAGCAGGTCGATCAGCTCCTCGGATAGACCGTCCGAGAAATACTGCTGATCCTTCTTCTCGCTCAAATCCGTGAAGGGCAGTACGGCGATCGACTTTTCTAGTGTCGCCTGCGCACTCGAAGTCACGGCGATCGGCGGTACTGAGGCGGGAGCGGAAACAGTCGGCGTCGATCGATGCGAAAGGACGAAGTAGACCAGTGCACCAATCAGCAGTGCGGTCAACGCGATCATAGAAAGATAAAAGCGACGCGCCGACGACGCCACACTGCCCGGTGCTGCAATCGGCATCGACGCAGTGCCGATGCCGGAATCGACCGGTGTCAACAGCCGCCGTATCCGATTCACGGACTCCGCTGTCGTCTCGCCGTTTGGCAGATGCGTCCATTGGATTTCCCGGAACTTGTCAGGAACGCGGGCGTCAGCATCCTTCGTGTCGTCGATGACTACCGGGACAAGGAAGGGCCTTTCCGCCGCCATCAGATGCGATCGGTCGACCGCCAGTTTCCATTCCAGTCTAAAGTAGCCCTCCAGCCGAGCGCGAGAGTGCGATGAGATGATCGGAACAAACAGCGCGCACGATTTGATCTGCGTACGGATGGCGGCGTCCCAAGCATCTCCGCCGCGCAGTTCGCTCTGGTCGAACCATACCTCGATTGAGGCCGCGCGCAGCGCTGAGCAAATTCGCTGCGCGGCCGCCGCGTCGTCGGAGGCGTAACTTAGGAAAACAGCACCAGCCGGCTCACTCACTGGCCGCCGTACCCTTTGTTCGCGAAACGATCATTCGTAATGTTCTCACGTATCTGCCAGTTCATGCCCTATTGAGATGAGGTGTTGCGCGCGTTCGATCCGCATGTCCTGGAAGAACGCGAGCGGCGACTTTCCAAGCACCGCTTCAGTGCGGCGTTGCAAGGTGCGGGGGGCAACAGAAAGGGCATTCGCCGCATCCTGAAGCGAGAAGCCCGAGGGCCAGATTTTCGCGCGCCCAACGCTCGAAGCGTTCGGTCAGTGAATCGGCGTGGGCCAGGTTGTCCGCCATAATATATTGGGCTTGAGATGGCCGTAAAGGGGGTATCGCCGATGAATGTCGCCGCATGCATCTGCCTGCGGACGTCGGCAAGGAGTATATTTACCCTAAATCATGCCAGTCGCCCTTCAAGAAGGAACTTTCATGGAGGGGTGGACACTGAACCGGCTGGAGCCGGCGCACCAATATAACAACTCGAGAGGGGGCCTCAATGTCGCTTCGAATCAATGACACGGCGCCGAACTTCAAGGCGCAAACCACGCAGGGACCCATCGACTTTCACCAATGGATCGGTGATCAGTGGGCCATTCTTTTTTCCCACCCGAAGGATTTCACGCCGGTATGCACCACTGAGTTGGGGTACATGGCCAAGATCGAGCCGGAATTCACAAAGCGTAACGCCAAGCTCATAGGGCTTTCCGTGGATGCCGTGGATAGACATAGCGCGTGGGTCGCCGATATCGAGGAAACGCAGGGTGCCGTCGTCAAGTATCCGATGATTGGAGACACCGATCTGGCCGTCGCGAAGCTCTACAACATGCTGCCCGCGGACGAGTCCGGCAGTGCCGACGGGCGCACGGCTGCGATCAATGCCACGGTGCGCTCAGTGTTCATCATTGGCCCGGACAAAAAAATCAAACTGATGCTGACTTACCCGATGACGACGGGGCGCAATTTCGATGAAATCCTGCGCGTCCTCGATTCAATGCAACTCACCGCGAAACACAAAGTTGCAACTCCAGTGAACTGGAAAAACGGCGAGGACGTCATCATCGCAGGATCCGTGTCAGACGAGGATGCCAAAAAGATCTATCCGGCCGGGTGGAAAGCCCCGAAACCGTATCTGCGGATTGTCAAGCAACCGCGCTGATCCTTAGGGGCGAAGGTGATATTCGAACGTCTCGCTGCCGGAGGCTGCCAGTCCTACCTGATTGGGTGCGCCGAAAGCTGCGCGGCTGTGCTCATCGATCCGGAAATCAGCCTGATCGATCGCTATCTCGCGCTGGCCGCGCGTGACGGTTTGCGCATCCACTATCTGATCGATACGCATACCCACGCCGACCATTTTTCCGCCACTCAACAGCTGTCCCGGAAACTCGACGTACCCGTTGCGATGCACCGCGCGAGCCCGGCGCCATTCGTCGACCTGCGGCTGGACGACGGTGAGATGTTGATGGTGGGCAAACATCGTCTGCAGGTATTGTACACGCCGGGGCACACTCTTGATTCGATGTGCCTTCGCTTCGGAAATCGTTTGTTTACGGGCGATACGCTGCTCATCGGTGCGATCGGCCGTACCGACCTGCCGAGCGGCGACCCGGGTGCGCTCTTTGACAGTCTGTTCAACCGTGTGCTTCGACTCGATCCGGAGTTAACGGTGCATCCGGCGCACGAATACAAGGGCCGCAGCCATTCGACAGTTGGGCAGGAAATTGCGGGTAATCCCCGGCTGCAGGTTCGCGACCGATCCGCGTTTGCCGAAATGATGTGCAACCTCCACTTGAGCATGCCGACGCATGTTACAGAGGCACTGCGCACCAATATGAGTGGAGGGAAGACCGTCGCGCAGATGCTCGCCGACGCGGCAGCGATTGTACCGTTCGTGTCGCCCGTTGAGCTGAAAACTCGCGTTGAGGCTGGGGCCAATGACTTCGTCATCCTTGATGTACGCGAGCGTGACACTTACGAGGAAGGTCATATCGAGGGGGCAAAACTGCTGCCGCGAGGACAGCTCGAGCTGCGCGTCAATCAAGATCTGCCGGACCCTACGCGGCGGATCGTAGCGTGCTGTGAGTTCGGCCGGATCTCAACGCTTGCGACGGCAACTTTGCGCGAGATGGGATTCCAGCGCGCGGTGGCGCTGGAAGGCGGCATGAAAGCTTGGCGAGAAGCAGGCTATCCGATCAAGTCGGGACGGGAACCGTAGCGTTCGGAACTTTCCAGGACGCCGGATCAACCCAGATTGACGTCTAAGGACGTCACCCGCTATACTTCACCATGTGGTGAACTATGGAAGCACGGAGGGCAGTCGATGCGCGCGGCAAGGCAAATAGGAATTCATTCGGGGCGGCTCCCCTACAACGGCGTGATCCGGGTCGTCCGGCAGAGATTCGCGGCGGGGGCCGTATCTGGAATCTGCGGGCTGGCCTTGCTGTTCGGCACGATCGGGCCGGCCGGTGCGCAGGACGGGAATAAGACCTCGTCTCCGAGCATGGCTCCTGTCGAACAATACCGGATTGCGAGCCGGTCAGAGGAAATTGCGCTGGCGCGCAGCGCGGCGCCCGCTTCGATTTCGGGCGACGCAGAGGTCATGGTGTTGGGCAATCACGGGTATGAGACGGCCATCAAGGGGAAGAACGGCTTTGTTTGCCTCGTGGAGCGCTCATGGTTTGCCTCCTTCGGCGATCCTGTGTTTTGGAATCCCAAAATTCGCGGGCCGGATTGCCTCAATCCTGCCGCAGTGAGGACCGTGCTGCCTGTCAATCTGCAAAGAACGCAGTGGGTGCTGGCGGGCCTCTCCAAAGCCGAAATGCTCGCTCGCACTAAAACTTCAGCCGCTGCGCACCAAGCGCCTGCGCCGGGCTCCATGGGCTACATGATGTCCAAGCAGGGGTACCTGTCGGACGTCGACGGACACTGGCACCCCCATCTGATGTTCTTCCAGTCGCACACCGCCATGTCCGTCTGGGGAGCAAATCTTCCCGGCTCTCCCGTGATGGGTGCGGAAGGCGATCCGGACGAAGCGACGATCTTCTTTGTCCCCGTGGGCCAATGGTCCGACGGGACAACTGCGTCCATGGATATGCGGTAGAGCCGCTACGCGGCCTCAGGCTGCGATACTCGTCACGCAGCTTGTTTGAAGTCGCCCATCTGCGCATCAAAGGCGCGCTTGAAACCCGGGCGGGCGGTGCAGCGCTCGACGTAAGCCTTCAGACGCTGGTCATCGATGAGGTCCGGACACATGCGCAACACCGTCGTCATCATGAGGTCGCCCGCGGTGAAGCGCGCGCCGTCCAAATAGAGCTTATCCCCCAACGCCTCGGCGAGACAGCTCAGGCGATGACGTGCGAACTCGACCGCACTTGGACGGCGCAGCTTCGCCCAGTTGTAGCGCGCGGTAGTCGGGCTTATCTTGATCGCCCTGTTCCAGCAGACGCGTGCGGTAAGGCAGCCCCGCTTCCTCGAGCGCCCAGCGTACGCGCAGATCGCGCACGTAGCCCTGTGCGAAAGAGGGAACCCAGCGAAAAGCGGAAATCGTGATCATGGGGCCGCCTCCGGCACTTGAAAACGGCGCATGAGCTTCTCCAACGCGCCGCCCCAGCCGTCCTCATGGCTGCGGCGGGTTTCTTCGTCGTGCAGCCGTGAATGGGTGAAGGTGAGTTCCGTGCCTTCGGGAATGGCGCGAAGCGCCATCTCGACCCGCGATTCGCCCGGGTCCTCCATGCCTCCCACCCAGCGCCAACTCAAGACGACTCGCTCGGGTCTGACCAGTTCGATATAGGTGCCGGTGCTCTCGTGTTCGGTGCCGTCGAGCTTGCGGAAGCGAACGCGATAGCGCCCACCGACGCGCACATCGGATTCGGCCACCAACACCGGCCCCGCGTCCGGACCCCACCACTGCGCAATGCCTTCCGCCGTGGTGACGGCATCGAAGACGACCTGCGGCCGTGCCTTGATTCGGCGCACCAGGGTCAGGCTCGTCACCGCTTCTCACTCCGAGCCTCGGTTTCCTTGGCCTCGGCATAGCGTGCGAGCCGGTCCAGGCGACCCGACCAAAACCGCTCGTAATGTCTCAACCATTCCAGCGCCTCGCGCATGGGCTGCGCCCGAAGCCGCACAGTCACGGTGCGGCCGGCCTTCGACCGGGTGACGAGGCCGGCATCGGCCAGTACATCGAGATGCTTCATCACGGCGGGCAGTTTGATCCGAAAGGGCTCGGCCAGCTCGCTGACCGAGGCGCCTTCCTGGCGCTCGAGGTGGGCAAGTATCGCGCGTCGCGTTGGATCGACGAGCGCCGCGAATGTGCGGTCCAGTCGTTGTTGATAGTTCACCATATACGAAAGTATCCGGCCGGGATGACAGAATGTCAACCGCCTACTTTCCGGTGGTGCTGCGCACGTACAAGGGACACTATCGTTTGCCGTATGTACCGCTTGCGCGGTGGCCGCCGGCAACCTGACAATCGTGCGGAAACGACTCGCTTCTCAAATGACCCGCCGTCTCTCGAGGAATCCCGAATGATCGCCTTACATAAAAAATTGATTTTTCTGAGTTCGATGCTGATCTTTATGACAGCTCGTGCTGAGGACTGCGGCAGCTTGACGCAGGTGAAACTGAACCACGTGACCGTCACGGCTGCTCAAGTGGTTCCGGCCGGCACGGTGAGCGGGTTGCCGGCCGGCGCAGGCATGGCGGCCGCAAAAGCCGATTATTGTCGTGTACAGGGAACATCCAGGCCAACAGCCGATTCCGAGATTCGCTTCGAGCTGTGGGTACCGTCGGACGGCGCATGGAACGGCAAGTTCGAGCAGGTGGGGAACGGCGGCTTCGCGGGGAGCATTCCGTATCGGTTGATGGCCCATGTGCTCTCCCTCGGTTACGCCGTGGCCGGCACGGACGACGGCCATCAATCCGCAGAGGCAACCGATGCCAGTTGGGCATTGAATCATCCTGAAAAGGTCACGGATTATGGCTGGCGGGCCATCGCCGAGACGGCCGTGGCCTCCAAGGAAATCCTGCACCGACTGAAATCCAAGGCGCCGGCCAAGTCGTACTTCGTCGGATGTTCAGACGGCGGCCGCGAGGCACTGATGATGGCGCAGCGTTTTCCCACGTACTTCGACGGCATCGTCGCCGGCGCTCCGGCCTATGCAATGACCCGGCTGTTGACCGGCGGTGCACTGCGTAGTGTTGAATTGGGCGGCACGGTAGCTCACTTGCCTGCGCCCCAATTGGCGCTTCTGCAGAACCAGGCGCTGCGAAGCTGCGGAGGGGACGCCCCCTATCTGAAGGACCCGCGCCAGTGCCGTGTTGATCTCGCCGCGCTGAAATGCGCCGCCGGCGGCACGGATCCATGTCTATCCGAGGCGCAAATCAATGCGGCCCGGGTTTTCTATGAGGAACGCAAAGATCCGGTGAGCAGTAAGCGGCTCTTCGGGGTGCTCCCGGGTGCGGAGGCCGTCAAAGGCAGCTGGGATGTGTGGCTCACCGGTACGGACGATCAAACGCCTCCGGGCGGCCTCGGATACACATGGAACTATCTGGCGTATATGGTGATGAACGATCCCAAGCTCGACATCAAGACGGTCACCGAAGCGGACATCGTGCGGGGAGAGCGTCAGTACGCACCTATCATGGACGCCGACAACCCTGACCTGTCGACTTTCAAGACACAGGGCGGCAAGCTCATCCAGTATCACGGCTGGAACGATCCCCTCATCCCGCCGGGCTATTCATTGGAATACCGTGATCGTCTGGTGGCCAAGACCGGCGATGTGAGCAGCTTCTACAGGCTGTACCTGGTCCCCGGAATGCTCCATTGCGTCGGGGGCGACGCGCCGACGCAGGTGAATTGGCAGGAGGCCCTGGAATCCTGGGTCGAGAAGGGCGTACCACCGAAGGAATTGATCGCGAGCGGCGGCGGATCGACACAGACGTTGCAGCCCTTCAAATGACGAGGCCATCGCCAATCGAGCGTTTCGAACACATGACAAACCTCCAAGAGTTCGGCTACAAGCAGGAACTGAAGCGCGCGCTGACCCTGCGGGACCTGATCGTCTTCGGCATGATCTTCATGGTTCCGATATCTCCCTTCGGGGTGTTCGGCTTCGTCTGGAATGACGCCAAGGGGATGGTGCCGCTGGCCTATCTATTGGGCCTCATCGGTATGTTCTTCACGGCGATGAGTTATGCATCGATGGCTAATGCCTTTCCGATGGCGGGCTCGGTGTACTCGTACGTCGGGCGCGGCCTGCACGAAGTGGCCGGCTTCTTCGCAGGCTGGCTGATTCTTCTCGACTACATTCTCATCCCGGCATTGCTGTACATCTTCAGCGCCGTGGCGCTGCGGCCGTTGCTGCCCGGGGTACCGGGCTGGGCGTGGATCATCGGCTTCGTCGGTTTCAATGCCGGCGTCAACCTGATCGGCATCCGTCTCACGGTGCGCGTCAATTTGTACCTGCTCGTCTTTGAACTGGCTACGCTGGCTTTGTTCGTCTTGATGGGCCTCGCGGCACTGTACGGCGGCCATGGGGCCGGAGGGCTGACTTTGAAACCGGTGTACGACCCGGCCGCCTTCTCGATGGCGACGATTGCCGGCGCGACGTCGATCGCGGTCTTGTCTTTTCTCGGCTTCGACGGTATCTCGACGCTCGCCGAGGAGAGCCGCGACGGCGCGGGTGCGATCGGCGGCGCCACCCTGCTGGCGCTGCTGCTGGTCGGCCTGCTGTTCATCCTGCAGACCTGGGTCGCGACCGACCTTGCGCAGGGCATGCGGTTTTCCTCGCCCGAGACGGCGTTTTATGAAATCGCGGAACGTGCGGGCGGACCGGGGCTGCGCACTCTCACGCTCTGCGCGAACGTCCTTGCTTGCGGCGTTGCGAACGCGATGGTGGCGCAGGCGGCGGTGGCGCGCATTCTGTTTGCAATGGCACGCGACGGCAAGCTGCCCGCGGTGCTTGCCAAGATCCATCCTCGCTACCAGACTCCTTACGTCAGTACGCTGGCCGTTGCGGGGATTTCGCTCATAGTCGGGCTGTTTTTCGCAAGCCGCATCGACGAGCTGAGCCGTATCGTCAATTTCGGTGCGCTCACCGGATTCCTGCTACTGCATCTGGCGGTGATCAATCATTACTTTTTCCGCAGGCGCAGCGGGAAGTGGCTCCGCCACCTGCTGTTTCCGCTCGGTGGCTTGCTGGTAATCGCGTACGTGCTGTACGAGATGGATAATTCCGCCAAGATGATGGGGGCATGCTGGATTGCGGCGGGCGTCCTTTACTTTATCTTGCTCTCGGTCTTCCTCAAGAAGCCGATCGCGCTCGATCTTTGATGCCGGGGCTCGGGTTCACCGCGCCGGCTTGAGCGGCGAAGATTCTACGCACCGCCTCCATGGTGTCGGCGTCTTCGGCGCGTTTGTCGCCGCGGTAGCGCTTTACTCGCGCGAGCCGCAGCGCCAGGCCACCGGGGTAACGGGTGCTGACCTGCAAGTCGCTGAACGCGACCTCTACCACCAGCTCCGGGCGCACGTACACGGTCCATGCGTCACGATGAGTCTCGCGCGCCAGAAACTCCTTGGTCTGCCACTCGAGCAGGGCGTCCGTGAGGCCCTTGAATGTCTTGCCCAGCATGACGTAGGTGCCGGTGGCCGGGTCCAAGGCACCGAGATGCAGATTCGAGAGCTTGCCGGTGCGGCGGCCATGGCCCCACTCCGCGGCCAAGACGATGAGATCCAGGGTGTGAGCGCGTTTGATCTTCAGCCAGCTCGCGCCGCGATTTCCGGCCTCGTAAGCGGCATCCAGCGACTTGGCCATCACACCTTCGTGCCCGGCCGCGAGAGCGGCTTCGTAGAAGGCCCGCGCCGCAAGTTCGGACGAGGTGACGAGCCGCGGAACCAGAAGCGCCGCGGGGACGGCTTGCGCGAGAGCTTCAAATCGCTCGCGCGTGGGTAGATCCGCAATGGCCCGTCCGTCCAGGCTGAGGCAGTCGAAGTAAAACGCCCTGATCGGCAGTTCGGCGCGGAGTTTTTCGATGTCGAGCTTGCTGCCGAAGCGGCGCATGGTGATTTGGAAGGGACGCGGCCGCTCCGATGCGTCGAATACGATGGCCTCACCATCTATCACCAGCGAGCGGCGGGATAAGCCGCGCGCCGCCTCGACGATTTCCGGTACGGAATGGGTGACCTCGTTCAGCCCGCGGGTATAGACGCGGACCTCCTCGGCCATCTTGTGTACCTGTACGCGAGCGCCGTCCATTTTCCATTCGAAGGCGACGTCGCCGCGAAGCTCCTCGAGGGCTTCGCCGACGTCGGCAGCCGTTTGAGCAAGCATGGGTGCTACCGGCGAGAACAGCTCGAGCTGGAATTTTTCGAGCGCCGTGGCGCCTTGCAGCACCGCCGCACGGGCAACCGCGCCCAAGCTCTTCGAATACATGGCTGCGCGGCGCACCTGCGCCGCGGGCACTCCGGCCGCCACGGCAATGGCATCGATCATGACCCCGGCCAGCGCGCCCTGGCGCAACTCTCCCGTCAGCAGGCGCAGCAGGAACGCCGCCTCAGCGGGCGTGGACCGCGCGAACAAATCCCGAAGGGCGTCGGCGCGGCGGGCGGCAGAGCCGGTCCCACGCATTCCGGCGATCAAGGAAAGACCGTGATCGACCTCGGCTATGGTCAGGGATTCCGCTGCGGCAGGCGCATTTGATGAGATGTCCCGCAATGCCGAATATCCGATGCCGATTCGTCCCTGCGGCAGGTCTCCCGACAGGTAGTGCACGGCGGTTTCGATTTCCTCGGGCGGCAGCGCCTTGAGGAAGTCGGCCAGCTCCCGAACCTTGGTGGTCCGAGCGGACGCCGCGCTCACGCGCCGAGATGCACCGACGAGATGGGCGAGTAAGGTCACGGGGCAATTGTACGCGCGGCCCGCTTCGAGCTACCATCGGCCGGTGACATACGCCACCGCCAAAGGGCAGGCAGTGAACGAGGTACGTTCCAAGCGGCGTGGATTGCACCGCAGCCTGCGGTGGCTTGTGATCGTCCTGCTGCTTGTGAGTCCGGCGGCCAGCCGAAGTGCGGAGGGCGCCGCAGGCGCCGGGCGCAATGCAACGCTGATCGAACTCAACGGTCCCATCGGACCTGCGATGAGTCACTACGTCGAGCAATCGCTCGCGGACGCACGCAAGCAGGGCAGCCCCATCGTCATTCTTCAGATGGATACACCGGGCGGCCTCGACACCTCCATGCGCGACATCATCAGGGCGATACTCGCCTCGCCGGTGCCGGTCGTGACCTATGTGGCTCCCAGCGGCGCGCGCGCCGCGAGTGCGGGGACGTATATTCTGTACGCCAGCCATTTCGCCGCGATGGCACCTGCGACCAATCTGGGCGCGGCAACGCCGATTTCAATCGGCGGCGAGCCGAGCGTGCCGCCGGCGGTAAATCCGGGCGGCGATAAGCAGCAGAAAAGCCCGGAGGAGATCGCTCCCGGCACGGCCGAAGAGCGCAAAGCCGTCAACGATGCCGTGGCGTACATCCGTTCGCTCGCGCAATTGCGCGGCCGCAATGCCGTGTGGGCCGAAAGCGCCGTGCGGGGTGCTGCGAGTCTATCCTCGAGCGATGCGCTCGAGGAGCACGTGGTTGATATCGTCGCGAAGGACGTGCCGGATTTACTGCGGCAGCTTCAGGGACGCAAGATCAAGGTGGCGGATCGCGAGATCGTCCTCGACACTCAGGCCCTTGCCGTGAAGAGCGTCGTTCCGGACTGGCGCACGCGGGTGCTGTTGATATTGACTCATCCCACCATTGCCTACGGGCTGTTGTTGATTGGAATCTACGGCCTGTTGCTCGAGGGATATAACCCCGGTGCGGTGCTGCCCGGTGTCGTCGGCGCGCTGTCGCTGCTGCTGGGGCTGTACGGCTTGCAGCTGCTGGCGGTCAACTACGCGGGCCTCGCCCTCATGGCCTTAGGTGTAGGCCTGATCGTCACGGAATTCTTCATGCCGACGTTTGGATCGCTGGGCGTCGGCGGCCTGGCGGCATTTGTCATCGGTTCCATCATATTGTTCGACAATCAAGCCTCGGGGCCGAGGGTGGCATTGCCCTTGATTCTGGGAATCGCAGTGGCCGGCGCGCTGGTCATCGCCGCCATCGGATGGCTGGGGTTGCGTGCGCGGCGGCGGCCATTGAGCGTGGGTGTCGAGACCATGGTCGGCGCAGCCGTGGAAGCCGTGAATGACTGTCAGGATCGGTGCGTCGTGCGCTATGGCGGAGAGTTGTGGAACGCCCGCACCTCAACTCCATTGCATGCGGGTCAACGGGCCCGTATCGTCAAGGTGGTGCAGATGACGCTCTGGGTGGAACCGCAACAGGATTAGAAGGAGTCATCGATGAGCCTCTCGATTCCCGTCATCGTCGTCATATTGCTGCTGCTGATGGCAAGTTCACTGCGTGTCCTGAAGGAATACGAGCGCGGCGTGATGTTCACGCTCGGACGTTTCACGGGGGTCAAAGGTCCCGGCGTGCGGCTGGTATTGCCGGTGATTCAGCAAATGAAGAAGCTCGAGCTGCGCACCGTCGTGC
>Ga0208193_1001268_pt1 | contig 11318 bp, 8 predicted proteins | sample June2015DPH_17_2_FD_184716 | JGI IMG/M metagenome (GOLD analysis project Ga0208193, IMG submission 184716) | Peatland microbial communities from SPRUCE experiment site at the Marcell Experimental Forest, Minnesota, USA - June2015DPH_17_10... | ecosystem: Environmental > Terrestrial > Soil >...
AACGAATTGGCGCTTGGGCCACGGGCGACCTGTATTTCGCCTACAAGACCGGCAACCTCGGGGCTGCACTGCGTAATTTGACGGTGGCACTCAGCGTCACCAACATTACCGATAAGCGGCCTCCTACCGCACAAATTCCGGCAAACGATCTAGTGCCGGGCCAAAATCCGATACCTTTCGACCCCGCAAATGCTTCGCCCGTAGGGCGCCTTATCTCCCTGGGCGTAACCAAAGGTTGGAAATGAGAGACACGAAACTCTTCGCCCCGGTAGGACGACTTGCAGCCCGGAGGCTTTGCGTTGTGCGCCCGGTCATTGTGGTGGCCGGCGCATTGCTCGCACAAACGGCGGCCGCAAAATCGGCCCCCGCCGGGCTCGCGATGAGTTCCGCCGACGCCGTCGCCACGACACGGTTCATGCCCGCCGGCCCAGGCAGCGATCAACCGATCTCGCTCTCGCCTGACGGACGGCGGTATGTCGTGCGTCTGGTCAGAGGGGATGTCGAACGAAATGGCATCTGGGTGGACGTACTGGCGGGTTCGTTGGACTCCCTGGATGCCGCGGCTCCGACTCGAGTCGCTCATCTCTTCTCGACAGGACGTGGCATGGCCGACAGCTACGGCGGACCTTCCGCCGACGGCTTTGCGACGTACAGTCCCATCCGATGGATCAGCGATCACACAGTCGCGTTTCTTTTCAGCAATAGGCATGAAGTTCGCCAGGTCGTCACCGTCGATGTAAAGACTCGGCAAGCCGTATTCGAGACCAAGCATCGGAATCAGACTCACGCCTTTGAAGTCGCGCCGAACGGAACACTGGTGTACCTCGCGAATCTTGAACGCCCCCCCTTGAAACCCAGCATGCCTTCCAACGGCCTGGTCGTCCCTGAGCGAATCGACGCCCGCTCGGTCGCGCAGGGATTTTTTGACGGATCGACTGAAGATAGCCGGTTCGCGGATGCCGTGTGGTTTGTCAAACAGCGCGGACAGGAGGAGAAGAGAATTACGATTCCGGGACCCTCCGACGGCGGGTTCCCCACGCTGCAACATCTCACCCTGTCACAGGATGGGCGTCATGCGATATTGTCGGCTCCCGCCAGCGGTGTTCCGGCCGACTGGGAGCAATACGCAGGGCAAACCAGGGCATTTCCGGCCCCCTCATTCAACGAGGACTTTCACTACGCGCATGCCGACCGGCAGGGAATCGAGGCCCGGAAAATCATGCAACTGTATCTGCTCGATGTCGGCCGCGCGGTCGCGACGCCGCTGTGGAATGCCCCCGCGCTGCTGTCCAGCTGGATGTCCAGTTGGTCCCCCGATGGAGACAAAGTCATTCTCACGCCGATACCGATTCCCATCGCGGAGCAGCATGACACCTCAACCGAACTTCAGACTGTGCTTTTCGACATCTCGAACGGCCGGCATTGGATCATTCCGGCAGAGGGCACTGTATACCCTACAGGCAATTCAGCAATCCGGAAAATCACCTGGAACAACAATCACGCGTTTGAGCTAGAGCAACAGACTTCGCAGGAGACCCGCCGCGCATGCTTTGCCTATGTCGGCGACCGCTGGCAACCACAAGTCCCCTGCGAGACGCTCCGCGCGGAGACGCCGCGGACAAAGCCGCGCAAGATTCACGTCGAGGTCAGAGAGAACCTCAATACGCCGCCGCGCCTTTTTGCCGTAAACGAGGACGATCGCTCTGAGCGTCTGTTGTTGGATCCGAACCCGGAACTCACATCGAAATTCAAGCTGGGGCGGGTCGAATATCTGCAAGGGTCTCTGACGACCGGAGAGCACTGGAGCGCCCTGCTCACGCTGCCCGCCAACTACCAAGAAGGAAAGAAATACCCTCTGGTCATGGAATACATGAGCACAGGCGGTCCTACCTTGGCAGCAGATAAATTTACCCTGTATGGCTGGCCACCCGATGGACGGCTCGGTCCCAGCTTGATTGCCCCTTACACCGGGCAAATACTTGCCGGACGCGGCATCGCTGTTGTCGCCATTGCCGTCAACGTTGGAACATCCAATCCCGAGGACGGCCCCAAGGAGGCTGAGACGAAGCAGCGGGCATTCGAGGAACTTGCAGGCAGGCTGGTCGCGGAAAACATCGCCGACGAGCGCCGAATAGGCGTCTGCGGATTCAGCAGATCCGGCTACATTGCTTACCACGCCATTTCGCACTCGCGGCTACCCTTCGCCGCGGCGGTAGTCGCAGACAATGTGGACTATAGCTATGTACAAACTGTGCTCGGCAACAATTACGCCGCCGCAGAAGCGGCAATCGGCGCCCCTGCGTATGGCGGCGGCCTGAAAACCTGGCTGGCAAGAGCCACCGGTTTCAATGTCGACTCCATCCGTGCGCCCCTTCTCTTGATCGGCCAGTCCGGCGGGGCACGGTCGAACGTCCTTGGTCAATGGGAGATCCTCAGTCAACTGCGTTGGATGAAGCGCCCCGTGGAGATGTATCTGATGCCCGAAATCGATACTCATCCGTCGCACAACATGCAGAATCCGCGGCAGGTCATTGCCGTGCAAGAGCGCACGGTGGACTGGTTCGATTTCTGGCTCAACAGCCATGAAATGCCCGACGCGGCGAAAAGCGAACAGTACAAGCGTTGGCGGGCATTCCGGCGCCTCGCAATTGACGAAAATCAGGCGGCCACTCCAGCTCCATAAGGGCAATCGTCAGCCGTGTGCAGCGAATTATTCCGATCATGCACAACGGTTCCGACACGGCGTTGGATCCCCGTGCACTACTCGAGTCGCTCCCAGGCACGCGACCAAGCCTCGGCGCCCACAGCAGCCCATAGCAGGCCCAATGGAACGTTGCTGCGCGTTGCCCGGCCCGGTAGACAACCCTGCAACTTTTCCACATCTATTATTCCTCGCTTGGCAAGAACGCCATCCAGGAGGAGATTGCGAATGAATTCCCGATTGCAATCGATTCTATGTTGCAGGTAGGAATTCGACGATCCTTTTGTCGTACGAAGCCGCACCACTCCAGGAAGCTCCCGCTCGAAGGCTTTTCTCGCCAACGCTCTGTCCCAACCGTCGAACATGAGGGAATATGCGGGTATTCGCAAGCACAGTTCAGTCAGCGGCTCGCTGATGAACGGGTGAATTAAATCGGACTCGTCGTCGTCGGCAAGGCAGTTGAAGTAGGCGGAGTTGAAGCTGAGACACGCAATCTGGATGAACTTTCCGAAGGGCACGTTGCTGAGATCATGAAGCCACGGGTGTACGAAGCGTAGTGGGCGGTCATAAAAGATTGCTTGAATCAAGTCTCCCGGCAGCAGCGACTGAGTCCGATCGGCAAACTCTCCATGGCGGAAATTAGTCTGCGGGCTGATCACTCCCTTGGTCAAGGTCTCCCGCAATATCTTCCAAATCGATATCCGATCCATTTGCGCGGCGTGAAATGCCGTCTTCAGGAAATGACGGTCCACTCCACGCCGCTGGATATACTCGACGACACCAGCCGATGCCGGCGGCATTTGAAACAATATATCGCCCATGATGCCGGTAAATCTCGCGCTCGCCCCGAGCTGACGAGCCAGATCGATCTCTCTAATATCGGACGCGATCTTGTTCAGATATGAGAGCGGGGACTCGGTTCTCGGGAAGCAAAGAATCGCATCCATGGGGGTCGAACTGCTGTGAGGGTATTCGACGTGCCGAAATTTGGTCGCTGCCGTCACTGCGCGCGCATATTCCCGCTCATCGCCAAAGGCGCCCGGTGAATGGTAGTTTACGCAGGTGACTTCCGGCTGTGTTGGAGCGAGGCGCAGGCAGCATGCGACAATCGAGGAGTCGAGACCTCCCGATAGCCGATGCACTATGCTGGGATGGATAGATGCCCAGGAGGACACGCAGGAGAGAATGGTTGCCCGCAGCGCCTGCTTGGCTTCCCCGGCATCTTCAACACATGGCTGCCGGGAGATGTCGGCTGGACTCCAGCAAAATTCGCGGGAAATTCCGCGTCCCGATATCTTCTGACACTGCCCAGGCAGCAACTCTGAGATTTGATTTAGCCCCGTTTCGGTGGTGGGTACACGCGTCGAGGCGGTAAAAGCAGCTATGTAGTCCCAATTGATCGTGAACCGCAAAAGATTTAGCTGTGCGCAGTCCTCCGCAGCGGAAAAGTACAGATGAACATCCCGGTAGCTCGCGCACAGGCAAGGCTGGTGACATGCCGGCGACCGGAAGACCCATTTTGACGGTTGGGCATCGTCGACTACAAAGGCGAGATAGTGCCCCCAATAGTTGTCCGACAAGTACCGGCCTCCTGAGGCGACTATCTTCGCGGATACAGTGCCGCTCAAATCGGCGGGTATTGACGGAGCATCGTCCGTAATCGTTCGTGCGCGTTTGAATATCGTGCCGAACACCACACCGCATCCCTCTGACAATATATGAACCAGGGGCGACGCACTGGAGTGGTGAGGTGCGTAGAACGCCAAGCCATCGAGGCATACTGCGGCCGAAAGATGACTGCATTTGCGCATCAGAGCCGACTTGACGGCGGATACCGCCTCAACGACAGGCTCGGCCGGATTCCAGATGATTGCAAAGAAGTCGCGTGCCACCGGAATCTTCCGTATGCAAACCTTGCGTTCTAAGCGAACATCTCTGACGAGTAGCGCCCATTTTCCATCTGTTCAGTCATATGACCATTATCGGTGAATAGAGCTCTATCGTTTCCAATCGGTCGTTTAGTATCAAGGCTTCATTTTGAACCCAGCTATGCGCCCTGAATGGCCGCGTGGTAACCCCAACGATCCATGTCGGAAACCATTTGTACGCTGCGAGAAATTCAACGAGCGCCAGCGAATCAAAGAGGCATCGGTCTTTGGCAGTGTAGAGCAGCGGCGTCAGGAACCGAAAGACACGGACGAGTTCTACGAGGTCCGCACATTTTTTCTCAATCTCGCAATTGCGAAGCTTACGAACCTTAATGCGGCGTACCGTACTGACCATGGATTTGAACTTGATATCAAAAAAAGCTCTGATGCAGGCCCAACAAAACACCAGTACGTGGATACCGTTGACCCGCGGACGGGGGACTATGTTTCCTCTGAGCGCTATGGCTGAAACTGGCCACACTCTCAAAATGCTCGCGGATTTACCTATGTCTGGGGAGTCCGTCAGCAGCGTATTAGTGATGGTGAGCGTCTCTATGGCATGCTGGATCATTTGTGCATCCACTGACTGAATCATCGCCTGGTTACGTATGTTGGACGTCGGCCAACCCTCGATGAGCGGCCCTATCAGATCGATCGTCCGAAGGTCCACACCCATATATTCGCCCGACTCCAAATCCATGAAGACAGCGCCATCGGTCGTCTGGCACGCATATACATTTTCACGCAAAAATAGAGTCTTCATGGCTTTCCATTGCCGGTTGCGTCTGCGTCCCGGCCGTTGCCAGGTCAGCGAGATAAAAGCAGGTGTGCAGCTTATGTTCCGCACACCTGCGAAGACCGAGCTTATGGTTCGGCAAACTCCATTGGGTGAGTATTGTCCTCGAGGGTTCCGAAGGGTGCCTTAGTCGCGACCTTCACACTTCCGAGCGGATTGACCAGCGATTCCTGGCGTTCTGGCTCAGAGTGCTGATCGGGGAGACCCATCGATCCGGACTCTGCTCTGATTCTGCTGTTCATGGTGCTTTCCTCCAATGAAAAATGATGACGCAATACGATCTCAGATGTCATGTTGGACGCAATACCGCTCAGAAATAAAAGTCAACCGAAAACTGAGGATTGACGATACACGAAGTCGCATAGTGTGCCGAAGACGGAGATTTCCGATCTCAGCATCGTCAACAGATGCGTTTACGTCCGTCGCAATCTGGCCAGCGAGCGCGCAGACAAGATTGGCAAATTAAGCATGATGCTTCATGTAGTTACGTGGCCGGTAAGCTGTTCAGTCAACGCCGTGCGCATACGGACAACGCTATCAACGCGGTAGATTGCGACAGATCCGAGCGTTGCGACGGCGGCCGCAACGCTAGCGTCGACGCATAAACATGGCGGACACCGCGACCTGCCATAAGTCCCACTGTGCCCGATTCGATCCGAAAAAAAACGTGTTAGCTGACACCGAACACCCGTCACAACTGCGATCCGACAATGACCACGGTGTAGCCCGTTGACTTGCGCGCTCGTTGTCCGTTCATGTTCAATTCGTTTACATTGTTCTTTGCGAAGGACGACACGGCGGTCCGCTCGAACGCGAGTCGGTGTAGGGTGGGTTACGACTCTCTTGCGTCCTGCAGCCGCTACGTCAAAGGAATAGACCTGATTTCGCGAGTAGTCCGGCGGCTCAACCATGGAAAGGAGCCAGTGATGCCACGTCCCTTACGACTGCCATCCATCTCGTTTGGTTGGTACTATGTCGCGCTTCAAAGCATTGCGGGTAAAAGCCTCGTTATCACTCCTGCGGACCTTGTGACGGCGCTGAGCCTGCTGCGGAAAACGCTACGGGAGCACGGGGCGCGGCTGCACGCGGGTTATATAGCTGAACGCGAGATACATTGGGTGCTGCAGACAGGAGAAGCACCACTGAATATCGTCACCGGCGGTTTCCAGCACGAGTATGCCCGTGTTTTCAATCGAAGCCACAGCGAGCGCGGCCCGCTGTTTCGACCGCACTATTATGCGCTGTTGTTCGAGCATCAACGATGGCTGGTGCCCCTCGTGCACTTCGTGCATTGGATGCATATCGCCGAAGCGCCGAGCGATCGTACGAACGAAATCCGGTGGAGCAGCGATGCGGCGTATCGAGGAGGCAACAGAGAGGATTGGGTAACGACGAACGTCGTGATGCGCATGCTGACTCACGGCGCCTATAACCGCGACGTTCAACGGCAGGCATATCGAGAAATGATGGACCGCTCGCCGGACTCGAGCCACGCCCGCTGGTTCCGGCAAGGTTCAGCCGACGACTCACGCCTTCTGGGAGATCTGGCATTCATCACCGAAACATGGCGCCGGACAGGCCGGCGATCGCCCGGCCGCGCGCGGCGTACACGCCGCCTCGAAGGCGATATCCCGAGTGTCGTAGCGCAGGTCAGTGAGCAATTCAATGCGCTGTGCGATACACGATTGCCGCCCAAGCACGCGAAGGCATGGCGGCGACTGGTGACCTACGAAAACTTACGGTCGAGATCGCGCAAGCGTCCCCTCCCGATGGTGCGGGCCTTGAGCGCGACCTACCTCATCGAGCACCACATCGCTACGCTCGCGCAAGCGGCGCAATTCTTCGGCTGCGGTCCAACGCCCGTGTCCGCACGGAGGCGACGATTCTATGCCGCGCTATTCCGTGAATGGTTTCGAGCCCAGCCCGACATATTGTTCTCCCCAACTCCGGCCACGAGATCTACGAAGCCGGGAATGAGGAGTCTGACCCTTGCCGCGCCGGTTGCACGTTGCCCGGGGGAAAACGGCAGTCCCGGTTGAAAACCGACGAGGGCCTATCCCGAACTCGCCATGCATCCCACCGGCCGCATCAGCGGAGTCATTTCGTTCCACAGCGACACACAGAGCTCTTCCTCGACCTTGTCGCGCAGGCGCTGCTTCAGCATGAAGGGATCGAGTCCGTCGATGGAACGCTCCACCAGCTCGCGCACGGTCTGCGTAACTTCTGGAAGGTAGGGGCCGGCGAGTTGGTCGCCCTCAAGCTCCATCGCGGCCACCATGCAGGCCAATATGGATTGGGCCCGGGACAGGTTGTCGCGCTGCATGTCGATCGCTCTGTGCAGGGCTCTGGGAACACGTATCCCGTAGTCGAAGTCCGCAGAGCGCGTATTCCGGCTCAGCCGACTTGGGCGCACAACCGGTGCCTTTTGCACACTGGTTCGATCCCCTCGAGTCCTGCGTGCATGCCGCCGAGTAGCCATGTTTACACCCCCCGCACCAGTTCATTTATCCGAGATATATTGTCGCATACAGTTCCGAAACTGTATATATATCCAGGTAATTTCTCTAGGATTTGCCGCTCCGTCGAAGCCGTGACACCGGCGAGCACCGCTAGGAACAAATGCTACAATTGATAGTCTTTGCTATTAGCTTTTCGCCGTAAGTCCTGATTGTCCCGTGATATTGCACCCATGAGAAACGTGTACAAAGTACTTGGTCTCTTCCTGCTGCTGCTGACTGCGCAGCAGGGTGCCGTCGTTCACGAGCTCAGCCATCTTTCCGGCGCCGAACAGGCGCGAATCCGCGTCGATGCCGGCGGCACGGTGGACACGAGCTGCGCGCTCTGTCCCGCCTTTGCCCAGGCCGCCGCTGCGGCATTCAGCCATTCGTTTCAAATTCCCCAGCTGGTTCGCGTGGGATTGCAGCTCACTCCCGAGCCGCAATTCGCCACCGTCGACACCCCTGTTCCCCCGCCACGTAGCCGCGGCCCTCCCTTCCTCAGCTGAATCAAGGCCTTGCGCCGAGCCGGCCGAGCCATCGGCACCGGCTCCCATTAATTCAGTCTTTGCGGAGTCATTTTGATGTTTAGACTTTCATTTCAGGCGGCAGCGTCCAGCGTTGCCGTGTCTTTCTCCTTGCTCGCGATCGCTTCGACGGCGAATGCGGACACCACCGATGCGACGGCAACGGCGACGGCGACGGCAGCGGATGCCTCGGCTTCGGCTTCGGCTTCATCATCGAGTTCACCCCAGCTCCAGGCCATTCAAGTCACCGCCAAGACTTTGAATGACGCTCGCACCAGCATCGAAACCCAGACCGGTGCGTCGACATTCACCATCGATAGCCAGACGATTGCCAACATGCCCGGCGGCACGAATGCCCCGCTCAATCAGGTACTGCTACAGGCCCCGGACGTGGTTCAAGACTCCTTCGGACAGCTCCACGTGCGTGGCGATCACAACAATATTCAGTACCGGTTGAACGGCATCATCCTGCCCGAGGGAATCAGCGTCTTCAGTCAGACCTTGAGTCCGTGGCTGATCTCCTCCTTGAAACTGATCACCGGCGCGCTGCCGGCGGAGTACGGCCTGGAAAGCGCCGCTGTCGTCGACCTGAGCACCAACAGCGGTCTGCTCCAGCCCGGCGGCGAGATATCGTTTTACGGCGGCAGCCACGGGACGTTTCAGCCGTCCGCCGAATACGGCGGCAGCGACGGCAAATACACCTACTATGTGACCGGCGATTACAAGGAAGACGATTTGGGGATCGAATCGCCCGACGGCAGTTCGAATCCGCTCCATGATTTCACGAGACAGGAACACGTCTTCGCTTATCTGGAGGACATTTTAGATTCCGAGAACCGTGTGTCGTTGATTCTCGGCACCTCGGACGATGAGTTCCAGATTCCGAACCAGGTAGGCCTCCAGCCCACGCTCGGGTACAACGTTCTCGGCCAAACCCAGTATCTGAGCAATGACCTGGACGAGAGGCAGCACGAACTCGCGGAGTACGCCATCGCCAGCTGGCAGCACTCGGCGGGCTTGCTCAATGTGCAAACCTCGCTCTCCGTCCGCTATACCAGTTTGCATTTCGAGCCGGACTCGGTCGGAGATCTGCTCTACAACGGCATCGCTCAAGATGCGTTCAAGAATGACACGGCCATCGGATCGCAGACGGATGCGTCCTACAAAGTCGGCGATACGCACACCATGCGCTTCGGATTGTATTGGCAGCACGACATGGCCAACAGCAATACGACGTCGCTGGTCCTGCCCATCAATGCAGCCGGCGTGCAGACTTCCAACGTGCCGATGACCATTTTCAGCAGCGGCCCGCAAGTGCAGCAGATCGAGAGCGTGTATGTGCAGGACGAATGGCAGGTGTTCACGCCCTTCACCCTCAATTACGGTCTGCGCTTCGATCATTACAGCGCTTATTCCAGCGGCAGCCAGGTCAGCCCGCGCGTCAACTTCGTGTGGCAGTTCGATACCGGTACCACTCTGCACGGCGGCTACTCGCGGTATTTCACGCCGCCGCCGTTCGAGCTCATTGGCGCCCAGACGTTCACGCAATTCGCGGGCACCAGCGCCTTGCCGCCGGGCACGGTGACCAAAGACTCGCCCCCGATCGCCGCCCGCCAAAATTACTACGACCTCGGCGTGGAACAGAAGCTCTTTGACAAACACCTCACGCTCGGCGTCGACACCTTCTACGAGCAGTCGCAGAACCTGATCGACGAGGGGCAATTCGGTGCTCCGATCATTCTCACGCCCTTCAATTACCGCTACGGCTTGGTCGGAGGCGTGGAATTCACCGCCAACTACACGTACGACAATTTTTCCGCCTACATCAATTCCGCCTGGCAGGCCGCCCACGGCAAGGGTGTTGAGTCGGCACAGTTCAACTTCACCCAGCAACAGCTCAACTACATTGCCAGCAACTACATCCACCTCGACCACGAAAGCCGGGCAACCGCTTCGAGCGGCGTCTCCTATGGGTGGGAGGGCACTCGCTTCGGCGTCGATGCGATCTTCGGCAGCGGATTGCGCGAGGATGAGACCCTTCCCGGCGGCGATGTCATCCCGAATGGCGATCACACGCCGAGCTATGTTCAGATCAACACCGGCGTGAGTCACGAATTTGAACTTGCGAACACGGGCCCGCTGACGGTGCGTTTCGACATCATCAATGTCGCCGACAAGATCTATCAAATTCGCAGTGGTTCGGGCATCGGCGTCTTTGCGCCGCAATTCGGACCCCGGCGTGGGTTCTTCGGCGGAGTGGCGTGGAAATTCTGATCCGACGCGCATGAAGACGCAGCCGTGGCGCCTCCGGCCACGGCTGCGTCATCGGGCCGGCAGACTCTCGAAACCGGCCACGCGTCAGTCGGGTTTGGGCTCCGACAATGGATCGTCGAATCGCAGCAGGCGCCCGGCGTTGGCGAGTACGACGAGGGTGCTCAAATTATGCAGCACCGCCGCGATACTCGCCCCGGCCGCTCCGAGCATCCCGAACGCGGCGCCGGCCACGATCAACCCCGTCCATCCCAATCCGATTGCCACATTGGTTTGCAGCGTCCTGCGGGACAGTCTGCTCAATCGCACGCAAGTTCCGAGGCGCCGTAAGTCGCTGCCGATCAGCACGACGTCGGCCGACGCCAGCGCGATGTCGGCGGCACCAGATCCCATCGCGACTCCGACCACGCCGGCCTTCAACGCCAGCGAATCGTTGATGCCGTCGCCCACCACCATGGGCCTGAACCCTCGGGCGATCTCGGCGGTCACCCGGTTCAGCTTGTCCTGCGGCAAGGCCTGCGACTGAACCTCCCCGATGCCTACGGTTCGAGCCAGCGCATCGGCGACGCTCGCACGGTCTCCCGTGAGCAAGATCTGCCG